>OFDN01000183.1_pt1 | contig 60119 bp, 62 predicted proteins | sample 1520971 | NCBI WGS metagenome assembly OFDN01 (sample SAMEA94257418, study PRJEB24077) | hot springs metagenome | biome: Aquatic biome; feature: Geographical feature; material: Water | place: India | collected 2012-06-12 | depth 5 m
GGCGAGGGCGCCCGGTGAAACCACACCGGCGAGGCGCCGGTGCCACTTCGGGGGCGTTATCCAGATGCGCCCAGCGCCGTTTACGGGGCAATTCGGAGTTGAGACTGCGGGAGCGATTTGTTGTGCTCCTGGCGTCATGAAAGGTTCGAACTGTCAAACGCGCTCTCTCCTGCGTGGGATGAGCATTGCCGCATCTCTGTTGGTCGCCGCTGCCCCTGCCTTTGCCGGAATTTCCGCCTATGGCCTCTTCAAGGGAAGGAACCAGAATCAGACTGGGCCGGGAACGCTCGTGGACGATTCCGGCGGCGAGAGCTACGGCGTGTTTGCGTTCATTGCCACAGCCGGTCCGGATGAACTGACGCTGGGACAGGCGAACATCCCCGGAAAGCTGTTCCCGATCTTCTTCGGCACCGGGGATGATCCCACGGCGGCCATTTATGAACAGTCCTATCCCAGCAAGGCGGAACTGGACGCCGACATCCCCAACGGGACGGTGAACTTCCTGATCATCGATTCCGACTTCGCGAACTTCAATGCCTCGCTCTCGGTCAGCGGCGACTCCTATCCCACGGCCAGCCCCATCGGCAACTACGCCGCGGCGCAGGCGATTGATCCGGCCCAGCCCTTCACGATGGAGTGGACGGCCCCGGCCGGCATGACCGCTGGCGACTATGTCGTTGTCAGCCTGCACAACGCCGACGGCGAAATCACCCGGTCGCCGATGCCCTGGCAGGCGGGGGCGATGGCGGGCACGGCCACGTCGTTCACGATTCCAGCCAACACGCTTTCCGGCGATGAACTGGAGGCGAACCTGACGTTTGTGAAGGTGGGCGGGCGCAACACCACCGCGATCTCGGGGGCTGTGGGACTGACCGGATACTTCGCGTCGGTGAGCATTCCCCTGAAAGCCGGAGGCGGCAGTTCCGGTGGCGACACGACCAAGCCCACCCTCGCCAACTACGCGCCCGGACTCGGCGCCCAGGTGGATCCGGCCACGCCGCTGGTGCTGAATTTCAGCGAGCCGATGCAGCCAACCCAGGATGTGCTGTGGATCAACGTCGCCAATTCCAGCTCGATCACCTACACGTGGAGCAACGGCGGCCAGACGCTCACCTGCGCCATGCCGGGAGGATTCCCTGCCGGCGCCGCGGTCATCTGGGGTCTCAACCCCGCGGGTTTCAAGGATCTGGCCGGCAACACGCTCGCCGGCGAAGGCGCGGGCGGTTCGTTCTCCATCAAAAACTCGGTGATTGAGCCGTGCGCCAACAACCCCACCGAGCGCCGCAACTTCTATTTCGTGATGAAGGATGTCGGCTTCGTGCAGACATCCGCGGCCGATCCGGTGGAGGGGCGTTCCGACGGCGATCCGGTCGGGCAATTCGGCGCCTTTTTCACCCCGGGCACGGGAGTCACGGTGTCCGCCGCGTCCGTGCGGCTTCCGGACGGAACGGTCCGCCCGCTGAGTGCGGTGCTCAGTCAGTATTTCACCTCGGGCTCCGCTGTTTCCGCCGCCGCGCTCAACACCGCGTTTCCGGCCGGCACCTACACCGGCACGGTCACGGTCGGTGGCCAGACGGGCAACCTCGCGCTGACGATGGCCGGAGCACCGCCGGTGCCGAAGTGCGCGAATTTCGCCGCGGCCCAGGCGATCGATCCGAAATCAGCCTTCACCCTGCAATGGAATCCGTTCACCGGGGCCGCCGCCAATGACCGGGTCGAGGTCATCATCACCGACGACCAGGGCCGCACCCTCCTCCAGGCCCCGAACGAATGCGCCAATCCGCCGGTGACGCTCGCCAACTCGGCCACCTCGATTCAGCTCGCCGCAAATCTGCTGTCCGAAGGCAAGACCTACCATGTGGAGCTGCGCTTCCAGAAGATCGGGGCGACGGCCTCCAGTGCCGCCCCGGCCTACGAAGGCACCAGCGGCTATGGCCACGTGACGAAGTTCACCTTGAAAACCACCGGCGGCGTTCCCGACACCGTGACCATCACCGGTTACCGGATGGCCGCGGACGGCCGCTTCGAGGTGGATGTGCAGGCGGGGGCGGGCAAGACCGTGTTCCTCGAGGCGTGGGTCAACTTTTCGACGTGGGAGCAGGTCAACGGCGCCGTCACCGGAGCCAATGGACAGGCCACGTTGAAGGACCAGCGCACCCAGATCCCCGGCTCGCAGGTCTATCGCGTCCGGACCCAGTAGGCGGAGTTTCGACTCGACCGTGACGAAGTGGCGGCTTTGCAGCCGCCACTTTCTTTTGCCCGGGTGGGACGGCCGTGTTCGGTGCCCTGGGCGCGCAACACTTCCCGCTTCCCCCCGTTCGGCCGGCGCCTACCTTGCGCGGCGCAACCTATGGGTGATTCCCGTCCGCAGCTTTTCAACACGCTCACGCGCCGCGTCGAGCCGTTCGAACCGCTTTTCCCCGATGCCCGCGACGCCGCCGGCCGGCCCGCGATCGGCATGTATTGCTGCGGTCCCACGGTCTATGACTTCGGCCACATCGGGAATTTCCGCACGTTCGTGTTCGCCGACCTGGTGCGGCGCTACCTCGAATTCCGGGGCTTCGGCGTAAACCACGTCATGAACATCACGGACGTGGAGGACAAGATCATCCGCCGCGTCCGCGAGTCGGGCAAAACGCTTCGGGAGTTCACCGGCCATTACGAGACGGAGTTCCTGCGCGACCTCGAATCCCTCGGCTGCCTCCGGCCGCATCACCTGCCGCGCGCGACCGAGTTCATGCCGCAGATCATCGCGCTCATCCAGAGGCTCGAACAACGCGGCATCGCCTACCGGGTGGCCGATGGCTCTGTCTATTTCAGCATCGAGAAATATCGCGGCTGCGGCTGCCGCTACGGCCAGCTCGTGAACCTGAACTTCGACGCCATGCGCGTTGGCGAACGCGTGGCCAACGACGAATACGACAAGGAATCCCTCGCTGACTTCGCCCTGTGGAAGGCCCGCGTGCCGGACGACGGCGACGTGTTCTGGGAGAGCCCGTGGGGCCAGGGCCGTCCCGGCTGGCACATCGAATGCAGCGCGATGAGCATGGCGATCCTTGGCCCCAGTTTCGACCTGCACCTCGGCGGGGAAGACCTCGCCTTTCCCCACCACGAGGACGAGATCGCCCAAAGCGAAGGCGCCGGCGTGCAGACGCCCGGACGGCCGTTCGTGAAGCACTGGCTCCACGGCGCGCACCTGCTCGTCGAGGGCAAGAAGATGAGCAAGTCGCTCGGGAACTTCTTCACTGTGCGCGACCTGCTCGCGAAGGGCTACACCGGCCGGGAAATCCGCACGCTGCTGCTCAGCGCGCATTTCCGGGAGACGTTCAACTTTACCCTCGCTGGTCTCGACGGCTCCCGCGCCCAGCTCGCGCGGATTGACGAATGCCTCTCCAAATTGCGCGAACTAGTGGCTCAGGCGCCCTCGCCTGAGTCTGTCGTTCAGGCGCCCTCGCCTGAACTGGTGGCCAACTTCACGGCCGCGATGGACGACGACCTCAATGTCTCTAAGGCGTGGGCCGCGGTGTTCGATTGGGTGCGGGACACAAACCGGGCGTTGGCAGAAGGCCAGTTGTCACCCGCCCAGGCCGCGGGCGCGCTGGCGGAGTGGACCCGGCTCGATTCGGTGTTCGGACTCGGCGCCAAGGCGTCGGATGAGGCGCCCGCGGAAATCGTCGCCCTCGCGAACGAGCGCGTCGCTGCCAAGAAGGCGAAGGACTTCGCCCGCGCCGACGCGATCCGGAACGAACTGAAGGCACAGGGGTGGGTGGTGGAAGACACGGCCAAGGGGCCGAAGCTCAAGCGGGCGTAACTCACTTTGGACTGCGGCGGCATGACGCCGCTTCGGCTACACCGTGGGAACGATCCGTTGGCGCAGCTGTCGCCATCGCGGAGCCAAAGCGGTGCCTTGGCCCCGCAGCCCAAAGATCCCGAGGTCGCATTCGGAGGAGGGTTCGCACCCATTTCGCGATTGATTCGAGGGCCGCGTGTGAGTTCATCCGCGCCCGTGAAGTTGAAGTTCAAAGACGTGGAGGGCGCGATCGTGGCGCCGCAGGGATTCCGCACTGCCGGTGTGTTCTGCGACATCAAGCGCCTGGGCACCGGCAAGGGGTCCAACAAGGGCCAGAAGCGTGACCTGACGCTGATCGTGTCCGACGTGCCATGCTCGGTCGCCGGCATGTTCACCACGAACCAGGTCTGCGCCGCGCCGGTGAAGGTCTGCGTGCCGCGCGTCGCCAAGGGCATCGCCCAGGCCGTCGTGGTCAATTCCGGCAACGCCAACGCCTGCACCGGCAAGCAGGGCATGAAGGACGCCCTCGCCATGGTGCGCCTGACCGAGAAGACGCTGGGCATCAAGGACGGCTATGCCCTCGTCGGTTCCACGGGCCGCATCGGCGTGACGATGCCGATGGAGCAGGTGAACGCCGGCATCCTCGCCACCGCGCCGTTGCTGGGCGCCACGGTCGAGCACGCGGCGCACGCCGCCGAGGCGATCATGACCAGCGACACGAAGCCGAAGCAGGTCGCCATCGAGTTCAAGCTGGGCGGGAAGACGGTTCGGCTGGGCGGCATGTGCAAGGGCGCGGGCATGATCCAGCCGGGCATGAGTGCCACCGGGGCGCGTCCGGCCGCACTGCCGCAGGGACTCCACGCCACGATGCTGGGCTTCATCACGACCGACGCGGCCATCGAGGCCAAGGTGTTGCAGGCGGCCCTGCGCGAGGCGGTGGCGAACAGCTTCAACCGCATCACCGTGGACGGCGACATGAGCACCAACGACACGGTGCTGGTGCTGGCGAACGGCCTCGCTGGCAACGCGAAGTTCAAGCTTTCGAGTGCCGAGTTCCAGGTCTTCCAGGCGGCGTTGACGCACGTCTGCCTGACGCTGGCCAAGAAGATCGTCTGCGACGGCGAAGGCGTGCATCGCGTGGTGACCGTGCGGGTTGAGGGCGCGAAGAGCATAGGCGACGCGGATGCCGCGGCCCGGGCCGTGGCGAACAGCGCGCTGGTGAAGACGAGCTGGCATGGCGGCGATCCGAACTGGGGCCGGATCATTGACGCATTGGGCTACAGCCCGGCGACCATTGTGGAGAGCAAGGTGGACATCGGCTACAGCGCGCCGGGCAGCCGCAAGGTGCTCTGGAGCCTGAAGCGCGGTCAGCCGACCAAGGCAACTTACAAGGAACTCTGCGCCGCCGCCGCGCCGAAGGAATTCGACCTGCACATCCGGCTGAACCTGGGGAAGGGCGCCGCGCTGATGTATGCCGCCGACCTGACAGAGGAATACGTCGAGTTCAACAAGGGCGACGTGACGGATCCGACGACGCTCGGGGGATGAGTGTATGCCAAAGCGATCGTCATTTACGCTGAAAGATTTTAGTGGTGACTACATTGCGCTTCCTGCGGCTTTGCAGCACCCACTCCTTTCAAGCTATCTTGCGGACCCCAATTGTCGGCCAATTGAGCAGTTGTTGACGAATTGGCTTTCTGATGACGTCACATATAGACAAATGGCTGAAGAGGCCGGTGCTCTGCTCCAGGAGAGCCGGTATTTTGTGGAGTGTCACAAGGCGTTTCAAAAGCCCGACGAACTGCCTAACAGGTTTTCGGTTGTTCGGAGAGTAAGTCTTCCCTTGGTCGGGTTTGGGACAGTTGGGGTTCGATTTTCGGTATCCGACGCGCAAAGCATTCGGGATGCATTGCTGGAAAAAGTGCCGTTTCGGTGGGATATCCGGCGGCGGGAGGGAAAACGATCACCAGAACTTTTATTCCTGTTTGGCCAAGTATTATGGGCACATGAGCCGGCAGACAGCGGATACTCGCCAGATGAGTTGGCGCTTCGTTTCGCTGATGCCGCAATTCGTGAGCGGAGAAAGCGAGAACGTTTAGAGGGCCGACGTGACGCCTTGGTTTCACGGCAGGATCCTGGATCAAGGCCTTCGATTCCTGCTTACCTTAGCGCTTTCATTTGGGAGCGTGACCAAGGTCGTTGTGCTTGCGGAAGTAGGGTTGATTTACAGATTGATCACATCATCCCTGTATCATTGGGAGGTGCCACTTCCGCCGGAAATCTTCAGCTAATGTGTCTCCAGTGTAATCTGGAAAAGGGAGCACGAATTTAAGCGGATTGATTGATTTGCGGGTGTCCCGTGCTTGCCCGGATGGCCAGTTCCGCTGGCAGGCGGACCGTCTTCGCCGCTTCTCCGCGCATTTGCCGCTGCATGAGGTCCATGGCGACTGAACCCATGCGCAGCTTGGGCTGGCGGGCGGTGGTGAGCGGCACCCGGAAGTATTCGCTCGTCAGCACGTTGCCGTAGCCGGCGAGGCTGAGGTCCTGCGGGATTCTCTGGCCCTGGTTCAGCAACGTTTCCCCCGCTCCGATGGCGACGAGGTCGTTGACGCATTGAATGGCAGTGGCGCCGGGCTGTTCCTGAAGGAACTGCAGGGCGGCCGATTCGCCTTCCTCGATGGTGGAACCGGCATTGAACACCAGCGTGTCATCAAGCGGGATGCCCGCCTCGCGGTGGGCGCGGCGGTAGCCTTCGAGGCGCTCCCGGGCCCACGGACAGATCATCGGGCCGGCAAAGAAGGCGACGCGCCGGTGGCCCAGTTCGAACAGGTGCCGCGTGACCGCCTCGGCGGCGGCGATGTCCTCGGTCTCGACCGCCGGAAAGGCCGCGCAAAAAGGGGCGCTGTGCCCGAGCAGGACGGTGGGAATCCGGCGGCGTTCCAGTTCCTCGTAGATCGGGGCCTTCGGTTCGAGCCGGTAAACCGGGGAGATGAAAACGCCGTCCACGCGCCGGGCGATCATGCGGCGCAGCACCGCCTCTTCGCGGTCGGTGCGGTTGAGCGTGTGCGCCAGCAGCACCTCGTAGCCGAGCTCGTAGGCCTGCTCCTCGATGGCGAGGCAGATGCGGGCGTTGATGGGATTGGTGCTGGTGGACAGCACGAGGCCGAGGACGCGGGTGTTGCGGGTGCGCAGCGTCTGGGCCGACACGTCGGGCACGTAGCCCATCTGCGTCGCCAGCTTGCGGATGCGCTCCTTGGTCGCCACCGCGAGGTCGGGCTTGTCACGCAGCGCCTTGCTGACCGTCATCACGGAGACGCCGGCGGCCTGGGCGATGTCTTTTAGGCGGATCATGGTGAAGTGGGGCAGGGGGAGGGAATTCGGTTCAGGCGGTTGGTGCGGTCACACGTTGGAGCCCGACCAGCCGAGCTTTTGGCGCAGGGTGCTGAAGAAGTTGGTGCCTTCCAGCCGCAACAGCCGGACCGAGCGCGCGCTCCGGCGGATGGTGACCGTGTCGCCGGCGGCGAGTTCGACCTGCTGCTGTCCGTCCGCCGCCACCGTGGCGACCAGCCGCGAGCTGATCAGGCGCACGGAAACCGTCGAGGCCAAGTTCACCACGACCGGGCGGATGCTGAGGGTGTGCGGGCAGATCGGGGTCAAGGTCAGCGCCTCGGTGTCGGGGCTGACAATGGCGCCGCCGGCCGCCAGGGAATACGCGGTCGAGCCCGTCGGCGAACTCGCGATGAAACCGTCGCAGCGGTAGCGCGTGAGCAGTTCGTCGTTCACGCGCACCTCCAGTTCGATCAGCCGCGAGGTGAGACCGCGGCTCAGGACAAAGTCGTTCAGCGCCAGCAGCGTGATGTATTCCTGTCCGCGGCACACGGTGCCATCAAGCAGGGCCCGCTCCTCCAGTTGAAACCGCCCTTCCCACACCCGGTGCAGGGCGGCCTGGAGGTGATTGGGCGAAACTCCGGTGAGAAAGCCCAGATGGCCGGCGTTGATGCCCAGCACGGGTGTCAGGTGGCCGGCGATCTCGCGGGCGGCCTTGAGCATCGTGCCGTCACCGCCGAAGACGAGGATCAGGTCCGTGGCCGCCGCCAGTTCGGGCATCGAACACACTGAACGGAACTTTCCGCCGAGCATGGCCGCGGTGTTGGCCTCGAGGACCACCGTGCGCCGGGCCGCGGTGATCAGTTTCTGGGCGCGCCGGACCAGCCGGGCGACGTCCGGTTTCTCCGGATTCGCGATGAGCCCGACTCGGCGGATGGTGGCGGCGACGGTCTTCAAGCGGCCTTTTCGAGGAGCGCGAGGAATTCCCGGTTGCCGGCCGGTCCGAGCAACGGGCTTTCCGTGACGCCCCGCCAGACTAAGCCCAGCGGCTCGCCGGCGACAAATCCTTCCAATTCCGCCAGCACCCGCGCGTGGACGGCCGGATCGGTGATCACGCCCTCGCCGCGATCCGCCTCCTCCTTGCCGGCCTCGAACTGCGGCTTCACCAGCGCCACCAAACGGCCACCGGCCCGAAGCAGGGGGGCGGCGGGCGGCAGGATTTTGCGAAGCGAGATGAAGGAGCAATCGGCGACGATGAGGTCAAACGGCTGCCAATTCGGGCCGAAGGAACCCGGATGGAGATGCCGGGCGTTGGTCTGTTCCATCACCACGACCCGGGAATCATTGCGCAGCTTCCATGCAAGTTGGTTGGTGCCGACATCGACGGCGAAAACCCGGGCGGCGCCGTGTTGCAGCAGGCAGTCGGTGAACCCGCCCGTGCTGGAACCGAGGTCGAGCGCGACGACGCCGGTCACCGCGACGCCGAAATGAACGAGGGCGTGTTCCAGCTTGTGGCCGCCGCGGCTCACGAACTTGTCCCCCGCGAGCAACTCAACCTGGTCGCCATCGCGCACGGAATCGCTGGCCTTTTGGGCGGGATGACCATTCACGCGGACTTGTCCGGCCATGATGGCGCGCTGCGCCTTGGCGCGGCTTTCGCACATGCCGCGGTCCACCAGCGCTTGGTCGAGGCGGGATTTCATCTAGGAATCGTGGCGCGAATCAACGAGGTGGAATGTGGGATAGTGCGCCGTTCTGGGCGCCCAAGGGCCAGAATACGCTGGCTATGCGTTCCACTCGGCGAGCGACTAAAGCTGAAAGTTGTAGAAGAACAGATGGCCATTTGTCTTGTTGATCCAGACTGAGCCGAAACACCCGGGTCGGTCCCAAACGTCGTAAAGGTCTACTGGTTCAGGAGCGAACCAATCGGGTGTGTCGTCGATGTGGGTGTCAGCGCGAAAGCTGCGGGCGACTGCCGGCGAAACGTAATCCAGCCCGTGCTTCTTCAAGAATGAATCCTTCCACTCCGGTGTGGGCTCGACCTCAAAGTAGTAGGTGAATTCCACAGTAAAGTGATCGGACCGCCAATATTTCGAGTGAATGACTTTGATGTCTGCCGGCGGTTGTTCGCCGAACGCCCGGTTCCAGTTCAGGACGTCGTCTTCCCAAGTGCCAGCCTCACGGATACCAACCGCTTGCGCGGCGAGGAACCCGCGGGTGGCAGGACTAACTGCGACAATAACGATCCACAGGGCAGCCACGAACACGCCGATGATTAGAATCTGTTTGGTGCGCTTGTTCATCCTGTTTTCGGAAGTGGGTTGCCCGTGATCGGTGGCTAGCGGGGCAAGGTCAGTGACTTAAGCGCTTCCCGCAGCGGATCCTCCGCCTCGCCGCAAAAACCCAGATGCGAATGCCGGGTCCAGCCTTCGGCGTGGGTGAGGTTCTTCCCCAGCCGGGCGACGGTGCGGGATTCCTCGTCCGCGGCGGCGAGGTAGCTGTTCATGCCTTGGCTGGCATCCAGCCATTCCTGCTGGCTTTGGTGGCAGGCGAGCGCGGCCAGTTTCTGTTCGTGGACCGAGGTGGTGTTGACCAGCAGCTCCGGCTTCACGGGCTCCCGGAGCGGTCCGCGCAGGCCGTGCGGCGTGGCGTGATAAATCGTCACCGGGCCGTTCCACGGCGGGCGTGCTGGGCGGGGACGGAAGTTCGGCATGCCGCGGGCGAAGGCGCCGCTGACCGCGAGGCGGCATGTTTCGGTGTGATCCTCCATGTAATCCACCGGCGGATGTGTGAGCAGGATGGTCGGGCGGACTTCGCGAATAAGCGCGCCAACGCGGGCGAGGTTGGCGGCGTTGTAGAAGATCGCGAGGTCGTCGCAGAACGGCGGGTGCCAGGTCGCGCCGAGGACTTTCGCGGCCGCCTGCGCCTCCTTGCGCCGAACCGCGGCCGTGCGGGCCGACGACATCGTGGAGCTGCCGAGGTTGCCGCGGGAGACGTTGCAGTAATGCAGGTCCCAGCCGCGTTCACCGAGCTGCAAGAGCGTGCCGGCGGCGCGGAACTCGATGTCATCCGGATGGGCGAAGAGGGCAAGGACGGCGGGCATTGTCGGCGCTCAGGAAACCAGACGCGCACCCGCGAAGTCGAATCGGGAATCCAACCGCCTCCGGCCTGTTTGGGCCGTCCGCCAAACGGTCTGCCGCGAACGTGCAACGTGTGGAGACGGAGACCCAACTTCCCAATGGGGAGGAAAGTCGAAGTCCGTATGCTCGCGACTGTGTGACGACGGAACCGCCGCAATGGTGTGGTGGTTTCGCCCAGTTCCAATCCGATGAAACCTGCCGATTATCTGCCGTTTGCGAAGACCCTGAAGGCGCTGCGCTTCCTGTTCGTGGGGCCCTGCGTGTTCGCCCTGCTGGTGGTCATCAATGCCATGACGTCGCCCGGCCACTGGTGGGTGAAGTGGCCCGCCCTCGGCCTGGGCATTGCATGGGTGATCAGCCTGTTCCGGGTGCTGCGCCTGCTGGTCGTGGTCGGTGGCATTGGCGCGCTGATCGCTCTCCTGCGCCGGCGCAGCTGAAAGGTGCTGAAGCCGGCCATGGTGTGCGTGACCTCGGGGCCGGCTGCGGGCACGTTTCCGGGGATGTCTCGTCTATCCGCTGCCTTCCATTCGCTCGGTCCGATTCCCCGCACGGTCCGGACTGCGGACGGTCGGGTGCTGGCCGTGCCCGAAAGCTGGGAACTGCTTCCGCCGGGCGATGCTGCCCTCACCCGCCGGGTCAAGGAGGCGGGCGAGTTCTGGGCGGTGGCGGAGCCTGTCGGGCGCAAGGTTTTCTCCCGGGGTCTTTGGGCCCCGGCGGCCACCATCGCTGCGAAGCGCTCCGAATTGGCCGTCGAACGCGCGGATCCGGCGCATGCCCGGCGCCAGTTGGCCGACCGGCACCGGCGGGAGCGGGCCCACGTGGACTACGTGGCGGATTTCCATGCGGAGGTGCTGCGCTTTCTCGCTTTCGCACCGGTTCACGCAGAGCTGGCGGAGCGGTTGGCCAGCGCCGTCACTGCCCACGCTACCCCCGTGGGCAGCGGCACCGTCGCCCGCACGAAACGTATTCCGGTCGGGGAACGCGCCGCCGCCGCGGTGATCGCCTGGCTGCGCCACCAGACCACGGCCTACGATTCACTCGTCATCCCGCGGGTGAAGGGCCAGCGCCGCGAAGTCCGGCGGCAGTTGGCGGAACATTCCCGTCGTCTGCTTGAGCGCTATCGCCGCGGCGAAACTTCCGCCCCGAACTGCCCGCTGCGCCGGGCGCTCGACGGAGCGGCCGGGATCAAGACGCCTACATCGGCCGAGGGCGGGGCGTCGGTCGAGTAACCGGCCGGTGATCAACGCGGCCTGCCAGGGGCGGTCCTTTTCGTGACCACGCCCCTCGGGGCCACGGTCACTTGGGATTGCCGAGGAGTTCGGTGATCTTGATGCCGAAGCGGTTTTCGACCACGACGACTTCACCGCGGGCGACCCGCTTGCGGTTGACGAGGAGCTCAACCGGGGCGTCCGCGATCTTGTCGAGCTGCACGACGGAGCCGTTGCCGAGCTGGAGCACATCGCGCATCGGCAGATGGCAGGAGCCGAGTTCGACGGTGACCTCCACCGGAACGTCGAGGAGGATTTCGAGGTTGGGGGAGTCGGTGTGCATGCTCATGAGGTGAGTTGGGCGACGGGTTTCAGCACGTTGCCGATTTCCACGGCCCATTTGCCGCCGCGGGTGCCGAGCCGCCCGGTGAACTTGGGCAGCGTGGCCAGGCGGAGGCGGACGCGGGAGGGCAGGTCCTCGTCGAGCTCCAGCACGTCGCCGACCTGGAGGTTGGCGAGCCGCCGTGCGGACATGGACATGCCCGGGAACTCGGCGGTGACGGGAATCTGGACGTCGTCGAGGGCGCCGTTCCACTGGGTGCCACCCTCGCGTTCGGGGGCGCTTTCGTGGATGTGGGGATCAATGTCCTGGCTGAGGCGCTTGATCAGCGGTTCGAGCGTCATGTAGGGGAAGCCGATGTGGATCTGCTCGAAGCAGTCGCCCAGTTGCGCCTCGAGGGTGAGGGCGAGCATGACGCTGTCGAACGGGGCCGTGTTGAGGAAGCGGGCGTTGCTCTCGTGGCCAAGCAGCAGCGGGCGGAGTTCCTCGAACTCGGCCCAGTGGCTGCACCATTCGCCGACGATGATCTGGATGATCTGGTCCAGCAGCGCGACCTCGATCTCGCTCAGGTCGCGGTCGGTCTGCACGGAATGTCCGGGGCCGCCCATGACGCGGTCCACCACCGTGAGGCCGAGGCGCTGCTTGATGCCGAGGACACAGATGCCGCGGAGCGGTTCGGCCTTGAAGAGGATGAGGTGACCCGGATTTGGCAGGCTCTCGATGAACTTGCTGTAGGTGATCGTGCTGAGCTGGGACATCTGGAGCACGAACTCGACCCGGAGGAAAATGGACAGGCGGGCGGCCAGCGAACGGATGAACTCCTCGTGGTGCAGGCGCAGCTTCCGCAGTTCCGGCGCCGAAAGGAACACCGGGTTGCGGAAGTCGTAGGGCTGGATCGCCTCCTTGCTCTGGTGGGACTTGGAGCCGTCAGGCTGGTGGATGACCGTCTTCGACTCCAGCTCGGCGACCTGGGCCAGCAGGTTCTCCACCTCGCTTTGCGAGAGGACTTCCTGACCGGCAGCCAAGTTTTCGAGGGGGTTCATCGTAAGCGCGGGCTATTGGACGGCGAAGTCGGTGAGAAAAACGTCGGTCACCGAGCCTTGGCCGAGCACGTGATTGAAGGCGCCCACCAGTTCGGCCTTGATGAGGTTGCGCGAGCCGGTCTTTTCGAGGTCCGCGAGGGTTTTGGCGGCGAGCACGCTGCTGGCGGCATCCCGCAGCTGGGCGTCAAACTCCTCCACCAGGGACGAGAGATTCTTCTTGGAGCCGACCAACGAGATGTTGGCCTGCAGGAAGCGGCTGCCCATCGTCCCGGAGACGTTCACGAGGATTTTGCTGCTCAGAGGCACGGGTGCCTTGCCGCCTTTCGCGGGTTTGCCTCCACCGCCTCCGCCATGCGCGTCGCCACCGCCTCCGCCGTGACCATCGTCCTTCGCCGCGCCGTGGCCGTCGTCCTTGGCACCGTGGCTGTCCTCGGCCGCACCGTGGCCGCCGTCGTCCTCGGTCGCGTGGGCGTCCTCGCCTTCGCCCGGGGCGCCATGGGCGGCCGGGGCGGGGGCCTTGAGTTTTGGCAGCAGCACAAACTGGGTGAGGGCGAAGGCAACGGCCGGCATCAGCACGAGGTTGAGGATCAGCGGCAGCATTGCCTTGATGCCGCCTCCGCCCGCGGGTGCGGCCGCGGCGGCGGGAGCTTCTTTGGCCTCGGTGGACATAGGGGTTAGTCGGCGGTTGAGGGTTAGCGCTTGAGGTTCACCACTTCCTGCAGGATCTCGTCACTCGTGGTGATGATCCGGGCGCTGGCCTGGAAGCCGCGCTGGGTGGTGATGAGGTTCGCAAACTCGTTGGTGAGATCCACGTTGGACGACTCGAGGGCGCCCGCCTGAATTTCACCCAAACCGTTGGTCGATGGTGGTGCCGGCGTCGGTGAGTCGGCGCCTCCCAGGGGACCTGCGGCGGCAAGTCCGGAGTAGAGATTGTTGCCTTCCTTAAGCAGGGCCTGCGGGTCGCTGAAGCTCTGGAGCAGCACCTGACCTCGGTTGTATTCGGTGGAATCCGTCAGCCGGATTTTCAGGTGACCGGTCGGCGTGATGTTGTAGGCGGCGAGTTTGGCGTCGGCGCTCGCGTCACCCGGCCTGAGGCTGGCGTCCACCTTGAGATCCCCGACAGTTTTCAACTCGAGATCGTTGTAGCCCTGAAGACGGTATCCTTGGCTGGTCACCAGGTAGCCGCTGTCATCCACGCGAAAGTTGCCGGCCCGGGTTGCGAACTCGGATCCCGTGATGGGATCCTTCACCATGAAATAGCCCTCGCCGTTGATCGCGAGGTCGGAATTCACGTAGGTCTGGTTGACCGAGCCCTGGTTGAAGATGTTGCGGATGGCGGTGGTGGTCACCCCGGAGCCGACTTGCTGGCCGGGAAGCGAGCCGCGGCCGCCCGCCCCTCCGCTCGAGGCCTGGAGGGTCTGGCTGAACGAATCGCCAAAATCGGCGCGGCCGGCCTTGAAGCCCAGCGTGCTCGAGTTCGCGATGTTGTTGCCGATGACGTCCAGACGGGTCTGGAACTGGTGGATGCCGCTGACGCCGGCGTTGAGGGAACGGATCATGGTCTTTCTGAGACGTTGACTTGGGGCGACAGGTATTCGACCGAGAGCAGCTGCTCCATGCCGTAGGCCTTGCCACCCACAATGAGTTTGGGCGTCCCTGCTACCAGTTTGACGGCTTCCACGACTCCCTGGGCCGTCCCATCCTTGCCTGCCTGCAGGACGACGCGCTGCCCGAGCAGCGATCCGGCCTGCAAAGATTCAATGTCCTGCTGCATCGCCTGGCTCTGCTCCAGCGAGCTGAACTGCGCCATCTGTGCGATGAACGACGTGTCCTGCATCGGCTTCATAGGGTCCTGCGTGCTCATCTGCGTGGCGAGCAGCTTGAGGAAATCCTGCTGTCCGAGGGTCTGCACCAACTGGCGCTCGGCACGGGTGCCGTTGTAGGAAACCGAATTGCTGAAGGCGGCGTTGGCCGAGACGTTGGGAACGGTGGACATGGTGGTGAAAGTTGGAGTTCAGGCCCAGGACTCGAGGGCGCGGCGCGAAGTTCCGGTCGAAATGGTCCGCGGACCGTGGCCGCCCGACGGCGTAGCGGCGGGCAACGGGGAAGCATTTCGCGGGCGGTTGACCGGCGCGAAGGCGTGGGCTTCGGGCAGCGGCTGCCGCGGGGATTGGAAACCCTGGCGCGAATGTTCGCCGGCGAAGCCCATCGACGATTCGCTCAGCGGCGCGAGCCGGACGCCCTGTTGGGCGAGTGATTCCTGCAAGCGCGACCAATTGCCACCGAGGGCTTGGGTATCGCCGCGGTCGCAGCGGACCGTGGCTTCAATCTGTCCCGCGCGTTGCACCAGTTGGACGTGCAGTTCGGTCTGGCTGTCGGGCCGCAGCACGACTTCCACCGATTCGCGGGCGGTTTGCCGGAACCGCACCACCTGATCCTGCAGCAGCGCGGTCACCTTGGCGACGTGGTCGGCGGGCGACACGGCCGGCAGGTCCGGGAGGTGGCCGGTGACGGTGGAATCGGACGAGCGATCTGGCGTCAGGCTGGTGATTCCGGACGCTTCCGCGGTGGGCGAATCCGTGCGCTGACGCTCCCGGCTGAAGCGCGACGGTGCGCCGGCCGTGGCGCCGGCGCCGGAGGGCGGCGGCATCAACCCGGCAATTTCGTCCCGTTGGAACCAGCTTTTCACTTCGACTGTCGGTGAAGCAGCGTGTGTGCCACGCAGTGATTCCTCTTGTTTGGCAGCTATTTCCGCAGGTTTTGCTTCCTCATGGCCGGGCTCCGAATCGGACTCCAAGCTGGTGGCCGGCAGAATTGTCTCGGTTTCGGCCTGCGGCAAAGCCACGGCGCGGGAGAGCAGGGTGCCTTCAGCCGCCGCGGCCAATTCCGGTGCGGCTGCGCCGGCATTCTCGGCCGCGGGCGGCACCGCCGTGGCGGGGGCGTTGAGCGCTGCTTGGGCGCGCAACGATTCACGCCAATCACCGGTGACGCCCGGAAAACTGGCGCTGCCCAAGCCGGCTCCGGCGGTTGGCAGTGAGTCGATTGGCGAAGCGGGTTCGGCGGACGGTAGGAGAGGCGAAGGTGCTTCCGCGGTGCTGGTCGCGACCGCGGTTTCGGCGGGAGGCGGCGGCAAGACCGCAACGGCGCAAGGGCAGGCCAACAATTCGGCCGGCGGGTTCGCGTCGGAATCGTCCGGGTTCCGGGGCCGCCGCGGCCGCGGTTCGTGGGCCGCGGGTTCCGCTTCGGAATCACTTCCGGACCCGCGGGGCGAACCGGATTTGCCCGCTGTCTGTTCGGGCCGTGGTTCCGGGCGCGGTTCCGAGCGCAGGGAAAACTCCGCGAATGGCTTGGCCCCGGCCGGTTCGGGCATCCGGGCTGAACTGGCGCCCGGGGCCGGTTCGGAAGGCGGTGTCGCCGGAGGGAAGGCGAAGACAGCGGTGCTCATGGTTTTCCCTTGGTGGCGGCGGGTTGCTTGGCGAGCCGGATTTTTTCCGTGAGGGCGGCGGCCCGGGTGGCCTCGGCCGGGCCCATCCGGGTCATGGCTTCCAGGATCGGTCCCACTTCGGCCTCCTTCATCAGCGCGAGGGTCTTTACGACGGGCACATCGTCCAGTTTGCCGAGCAGTTCGGCGGCGCCCGCCGGCGTCATGGTCGAGTAGGTCTTGGCGAGCCGCTTCAGATTCGGGACCTCCTCCGCCTTGATCTCGGTGAGCTGCTGGTCGATTTCCGCCTGCATCTTCTTCACGGAGGCCGCGACCTGATCGAGTTCGGTGCGTTCGGCCTTCAACCGTTCGGCCAGGGCCTGAAGCTCCCGTTCCCGGTCGGTGAGCGCCTTGCGCTCGGACTTGAGTTCCTTGAGCAGCAGATCCACTTCGGGGTTGTAGTAGATCCAGGATTCCACCGGATGAGTGGGCGCGGGAATCACGGTGCCGTCGGGAGCCACGACCGTGTGCGCCGGGGCGGCGGGGCGGATGGACGGCGCGGCCGAAAGCAGCGTGACCAGCCAGGTGGCGAGGAACGCAACGCCGCCGACGAGCGAGGAAACAAGGGGCGATTCGAGGGCTTTCATGGGGCGAGGAGAAGGATTCAGCCGAACATGCCGGCGAGGGTGCGGAGCGGCAGGTCATCGAGGACTTTCTGTTCCTCGCGCTGCTGTTCCTGCTGGTAGCCGGCGCGGGCCTTGTCGTGGTGCTTGCGCACCGCCTCGGCCTCGCGGCGGGCGGTCAGCATGGCTCCAAGCGCCTGGTTGAGGAGGATCTCGGCCTGTTCCAGCTGGCGGGCGGCCTCGTCGCGGGCTTCCTGCAGCACCGTGCAGAACGACTGCCGCTGGCGGACCTCACCGGCGGGTGCGCCGTCTCCGAGGAGGTTGGAACACTCGAGCTGGGCCGCGGCCAGTTCGCGTTCGGCACGTTCAACCGTTTGCTGGGCATTGGCCCGGACGGCGAGGGCGCGGGCATACTGCTCCGTGGCTTCGTGCTCGCGGCGGTCGCGGACCCGTTGAACGGCGGTGAGGCGGTAGCGAAAGGGTTTCATGGGGCGTCAGTCAGCGGGTGTTGGCCGGGCGCGGGCGGGTGGGTTCGGGCAGCGCCATAGTCTGGGCGAGCTGTTTCCAGCTCTCGCCGGCGGTGAAGCCCTCGCGGACGTTCTGGCGCAGGAACTGGTTGAGCGGCGTGTGCAGCTGGATGGCGCGGTCCACGAGCGGGTTCGTGCCCTGCGGATACGCGCCAATGTTGATGAGATCCTGGTTGGCCCGGTAAACCGCCATCGCCTCCCGTGCCTTCGCGGCCAGCTCAACTTGGTCCGCCGTGGTCAGGTCGCGGACGAGTCGGCTCACGCTCTGGAGCACGTCGATCGCCGGATAGTGGTTCGCATGGGCGAGTTCCCGCGTCAGCACGATGTGCCCGTCGAGAATGGAGCGCACGGCATCCGCGATGGGCTCGTTCATGTCGTCGCCCTCCACGAGGGTCGTGAACAGGCCGGTGATCGAGCCGCGCTCGCCGGTTCCGGCGCGTTCGAGCAGCTGGGGCAGATAAGAAAAGACGGAAGGTGTGTAACCACGGGTGGCCGGCGGTTCGCCCACGGCCAGGCCGATCTCCCGCTGGGCCATCGCGAAGCGGGTCACCGAATCCATCATCAGCAGAACGTTCTGGCCGGCGTCGCGGAAGTGCTCCGCGATGGTCATGGCTACGAACGCACCCTTGAGGCGGGCGAGCGCCGGGTCGTTGGAAGTGGCGACGATGATGACCGACTTTTTGCGGCCGGCTTCGTCGAGGTCCTTTTCGAGGAACTCCCGGACTTCGCGTCCCCGTTCGCCGATGAGGGCGATGACGTTGACGTCCGCCTCCGCCCGGCTGGCCATCATGCCCAGCAGGGTGGATTTGCCCACTCCGCTGCCGGCGAAGATCCCGAGTCGCTGTCCGCGGCCGCAGGGGATGAAGGTGTCGAGTGCCTTGATGCCGGTCTGGAACGGCAGCTTGATGCGCTGGCGGCGCAGCGGGTGTGGCGGCTGGACGTTGACGCTGACAAAGTTCTCGGCCTGCAGCGGTCCGCAGCCGTCGATGGGATTGCCCAGACCATCAATCACGCGGCCCTTAAGCTTTGCGCCCACGGGAGCCTGAAGGGGACGGCCGAGGGCGATGACCTCGCAGCCGGGATGGATGCCGTGGATTTCGCCCAGCGGCATGAGCAGAACATGCCGGTCGCGGAAGCCGACAATCTCTGCGAGGGTGGAAGAATCGTGCCGGGGCGATTCGATCCGGCAAATTTCGCCGACCGAGGCCATGGGCCCCTCCGCCTCGATGATCAGGCCGATGAGCTGGGCGACGCGGCCGCGGTTTTGCAACGCCCGCGTGTGCCGCACGCGGTGGAGCAGCGTCCGCAGGCGGATGTGCGCATGGCTGGTTGGCAGGACGGGAGGCATCAGGTGAGGAGGGTATCGCGCAGGACTTCGAACTTCGTCTCCCGGCGACCATCAATCGTGCCAAACGACGTCTGCACCATGCAGCCGCCGCGGGAAACCGTGTCAGAGACCTCAAAGGTGACCTGCTCGGAGCCGCTGGCGGGACGGAGCAGGGGAGAATCGGCGTCCTGCAGCAGGGCGAGGTCTTCCGCGTGGAGCTGCACCCGGACCGCGGTCTTGTTCTCGACCTCTTCCAGCGCTTCGCGCACCGCCGCCTCGACGTGCGACTGGTTGATGGGCAGGCCGGCGACCATCTTGCGGGCGACCTCCAACGCCAGGGCAACGAGAGTGCCTTCGCATTCCCGGGCCACCTGGCCGACGGAATTCTTCAGCGAACTGAGGATGCCGTTTTGGAGGGCGGCGAACTCGGCCTTCTGGCGCTCGAATTCGGCGCGCGCGGCCGCCTCGCCGTCGGCGTGGCCGCGGGCGTAGGCCTCCTGCTCGATCTTGGGGTCGGCGGCGGCGACTGAAGCGGGACGTGGCGACCCGGCCAGCCGGACATCGTAGAGCGGCCGGGGCAGTTCGATCGTTTCGCGCCACGGATTCATTTGGAGCCCGGCTTGCCGCCCGTGTCACCCAGGTCGATCTCGCCCTCGCTTTCGAGGCGGCGGACGCTCTCGATGATGCGGAGCTGGGCGGCCTCGATGTCGCGCAGCTTGAGCGGTCCCATGAGCGAGATTTCCTCGGCGACCGTTTCGGCGGCGCGCTTGGAAATGCAGCCCAGCAGCTTGCCCTTGAGGTCGTCGGAGCAGGTCTTGAGGGCGACCGCGAGATCGCGCATGTCCACTTCGCGGAGGATGCGCTGGAGGGCCGGCACATCGAGGTTCCGCAGGTCCTCGAACGTGAACATCTTCTGGCGGATCGAGAGGCCGAGCTCGGGATTGCGCTCCTCGAGGGTCATCAACAGCGACTTGCTGATGTTCTTGTCGAGGGCGTTGAGCAGGCTGGCCGCGGACTTGACGCCGCCGGTCTGGTTCAGCGCGCGGGTGTGTTTGCCGCCCATGCGCTGGGTGATGACCTCGATGATCTTTTCCACGACCTCGATCGGCGTCGGACCCAGCGTGGCAAGCCGTTCGATGACGTCCTCCCGCAGCTCGGAGCGGAGCATCATGAGGAGTTCGGAGGCCTTGTCGGCGGGCAGGTAACTGATGACGAGGGCGATGGTCTGCGGCTGCTCGGTCTTCAGCAGGTTGAAGAGCTGCCGGGCCTCGAGGTCCACGATCTGCTGGATCGCCGCCACGGGGGCACGTTGCGGGGCGACGCGGCTGATGATGTTGGACGCCTTGAAGAGGCCGACGGCCTTTTCAAGGGTGTTCTGCGTGAAATCAACGCCGCCGCGGATCGACGTGCTCGCATGCACCGCGATTTCGCTGAACTCCTTGAGCACCTCCACCTGCAGTTCGTGGGTGAGCATGCTCATCTTGGCGGTCTCGCTGCACACCGCCTCGATCTCGTGCTCGTCCAGTTGCTTGAGCAGCATCGAGGCGCTTTCCGGACCGAGAATGACGAGGAGGGCGGCCAGCTTCTGCACCTTGGTCATCTTGGCGACTTCGGCGGCGGCGGCTTCGGCGGCCGGATTGGAGGGCGGGGCCGGCTTTTCGGCGGTGGCGGGAGCGGACATGGTTCAGATCACTTGGGGTTGCCGCGGTCCATCCAGGTGCGGACCGCCTGGGCCATGTTGGTGGGATTCTCGCGGATCAGGCGGTTGAGGACATCCACGGTGACGACGCCGGGGGCGAGTTCCTCGTCGTCGGAATGGCCGTGGCCGTTGCCCTTGCCGTTCGACTTGCCGTGTCCGTTCGCTCCGAGCTGGCCGATGGGGACGCCCAGCGGAATGGATTCCATCGGGGTCTTCTTCACGGCGCGCCAGAAGAGTCCCAGGACGCCGAGACCGAGCGCGGGGTAGGCGAGCTTGGCGAGGAGCTCGATCCAGAACTGTTTCTGCCCGTCCTTTTCCAGCCGTTGGGCCAGTTCGAGCGCCGGCTGGTCATTGAAGGGGATTTCCTCGAGCGTGATCTCATCGTTCCGGGTCGCGTCGCCCTCGACGATGCCAAGCGCGGTCTGGACGGTCTTGCGCAACTTCTGCAGCTCCTCGGGAGTGCGGGGATTGGCCACGCGGTTGGTGCCCGAACCGGTGTAGCGGGCCGCGATGAACACCGCCGCGGTGAGACGTTTCAGCCCGCCCGCGGCCTGGGTGAGGCTGCTGGTGGTCTTGTTGATCTCGTATTGGTTGTTGGTGACCTTCTTTTTGGTGGTGGTCTGGTTGGTGGAGTTCAGGGCCGAGACACTGTTGGTCTCACCGGTGTTGAGGTTGATGCCGGGTGCGCTGCCGGAGCCGCTGGGCGTGGTGACCAGCGAGTCGGTGTTCTCGTCGTTCGTGGTCGCCGTCTTCAGCACCTGGCCCTCGGGGTCAAACTTCTCCTCCGTGCGGGTGATGCTGTCGAAATTGATCTCGGCGGAGACACGGACAACCGACTGGCCCGGACCAAGCACCGTCTCCAGCATGCCCTGGACCTTCTTGGTGAAGTGATCCTCCAGTTGCTTGCGGGCGCCGAGCTGCGTGGTGGTCAGGCCCGCCATCGAGTTGTCCTCGTTGCTCTCGCTGAGCATGTTGCCGAAGTTGTCGATGACGGCGACGAAGTTGGGGGAAAGCCCCTCGACGGCATTGGCCACCAGGGAGCGGATGGCGTTCACCGTCGTCGGCGGGAGCTGCGGATTGCTCGTGCGCACAAAGACGGACGCGGTCGGACGCTTTGGCCGGTCCGCGATGAGGCGGTTTTCCGGCATCACGATCAGCACCTGGGCGCTCTCGATGCTGTCCACCTGCTCGATGGTGCGGCCAAGTTCACCTTGGATGGCGCGGAGCAGATTGGCGCGCTGGACCAGGTCCGAGATGCCGAAGGCGGGCTTGTCGAACAGCTCGTAACCCACGGCGGTGCTGCTCTTGCCGATTCCCTTGGCCGCGAGCTGCCAGCGCATCAGGTGAACTTTGTCGGAGGGGACGTAGATGCTGCCGTTTCGGATCTGGTGATCCACCTTGGCGTCGTTCAGGGCGGAGACGACCTTGTTCGACTCCGCGTCGTCCAACTTTCCGTAAAGCAGCGAATAGTCCGGGCGCGAGGACCACAGGCCGACACCGACGAGTCCGATGACCAGGGCCAGACCGGCCAGCACGATGGACACGCGCTGGTTGAGGCCGAGTTCCTTCCAGGTGGCCAGCAGCTGCTGGCCGAAGTTTTGCGGGGTGGCGTTCACGGGGAAAATTCAGTTGGGCTCAGACCTGCATCCGCATGAGTTCCTGATACGACTCGAGCAGCTTGTTGCGGACCTCGACCATGAGCTGGAAGGAGACGCTGGCCTCCTCCATCGCGATCATCGTCTGGTGCAGCGAAACATCCTTGCCGGAAAGCAGGCCCTTCACCGACTCGCTGGCGGCGGCGCCCTTCGCGTTGACCTCGCCGACCATGTCGCTGAGTAGGTTGCCGAAGGCATCGGGGCCGCCGGTGCCGGTGATCGGGGCGTAGCCGGTCGGTTTCGCGAGCGCGGGTGTGTCCATCCCCGGCTGGCCGGCCGGCAGGAGCGAGGAAAGCTGCGGGAAACCCGGTGCGCCGACGCCGCCCGCCCCGCCGTTGGGGCCGACCAGTGCGGAGAGCTTCTGGAGTTCCGCCTGCGGAATGGCCCCGCCTTTGCCCAGTTGCGGCTGCAGCGACTGCAACTGGGACATCGGCAGTGAACCGAGGGCGGAGAGCGGGTTCATGACGCGGCGGGATCAGGCTCAGCGGCGGCCGATCGAAAGCGTTTGCAGGGCCATGGAGCGGGCGTTTTTCACGACCGCGAGGTTCGCCTCAAAGGCGCGGGACGAGGAAATCAGGTCCGCCATCTCCGAGTGGATGTTGATGTCCGGGAGCGAGACCATCTTGGTGTTCGGATCGGCGTCGGGATGGTCCGGCGCATATACGAGCCGGGGCGCGCGCTTGTCGGCGGTGACGCCGGTCACGCGGACCAGCGTGGGCGTGGTGCCGGTGGAGTCCATCTGGTTCGCCAGCGCGCTCTCGAAGTTCACCACCTGGCGCTGGTAAGGCTTGCCATCGGGGCCGCGCGAGGAATTGGCGTTGGCGATGTTCTGGGAGACGACCTCCATGCGGATGCGCTCGGCATTGAGCGCGGAGGAGGTGGTGGTGACGCCGGGGATGAGGTTGATCATACGCGGGGAGGTCAGGCCGGGCGGCCGGTGATGGCGAGGCGCAGGCGCAACAGCGAGCCGGTCACCAGCTGGGTTTCCAGCGAATGGGCCAGCGTGTTCTGGTTCAGCTGCATCAGCTCATTTTCGAGCTGGACGGTGTTGCCGTCGGCGGCCGACAGCACGGCGGCCGTGTCCACGGAAACGACGGGCTTCAGGGCGGTCATCTTGGCGGCATCACCGTTGCTGATGGCGTTCTGAAGCTGGCTTTGGAAGGACGGGGCCAGATCCACGCGCCGGTAACCCGGCGTCTCCAGGTTCGCCAGATTGGCGGCGATGGCCTGGTGCCGCGCGGCCGTGGCGTCCAGCATCTGTTTGCTGGCGACATAGGTCGGTTGGGCGAAGATGGCGTTGATCATGGCAGGCAAATCCTGTTCGACGCTTCCGGCGAAGCACCCGTTGTGCCATCGAGTTGAACCCTTGGATTTGCAGGGGTTTCCGCGGGGTGATTTGCCGGCAATGGCGCGGACCCGGAAAAACTTTCCGGGCGGCTCGGGCCGACTAGGCAAACGGCGCATGACGGGCCTTTGACGCGAACGGGCCGTGACTTTTGGCCTGCGGTGCGCAGGTTATGGTCATGAAAAGGCCCATCCGCACGGCATGTCTGGCGGGTGCCCTGTTGTCCGCGCTCCTCCTCCTGTCAGGCTGTGACCGGCCGGCGCTGGAGGCCAATGACCGGGCCCACCTCAGTCCCCATGAGCGCCAGTTGCTGGGCCGAAAGCTTGAGGAACGGACCGGTGGCTTCTCCTATTACATCCCGCGCAACTGGGAGATCATCGAAGTCGAGGACAGTCCCTACCGGGTGGCCATCGGTCCGCACCGGAACGGTTATCTCGCCAACATCCGGGTCAGCCGGGAATCGGCGCAGGTCAACTTTGACTACTACCTGCGCCTGGCCCGGCGGGAGGTCGGAAACCAGTTCATGGGGACCGGCGTGGAAGACGACGACAGCTTCACGACCATTTCCGGCGTGAAGGGCCGCCGCTGGATCACGCACACCATCCAGGCCGGCGAACGTGTCTGGCATGCCCACTACCTGTTCCCGGGACCGGGCAACGTGAAGTTCGTGGTCTCCGCGTCCGCCGCCTCGTCGCAGGCGAACCTGGCGGCGGAGATGGCCGATGCCGCGGTGAAGACGCTGGTTATCCGGTGATCGCGAGGGCCCGCGGATCGGCGGCTACTTCGGCCCGGTCCGGAATGCTCGTCTGGGCTCCGCGACGCGTCACGGCGATCGCGGCGGCAAGGTGCGCAAAGCGAGCCGCTTCCAGCACGGGTTTGCCCTGCAACAGTTCGGTGGCGAAGGCCCCGATCCAGGCATCGCCCGCGCCCACCGTGTCCACCGTGTCCACCTGGAAGCCGGGGACATGTCCGGTGAAGGTCGGGCAATCGATCCACGCTCCGGCTGCGCCCAGCGTGATCACAAGGCCGGGATGAGGCAGCCGTTGCCGTAGTGAAGTTGCCGCGAAGGCCGCCTCGGCCGGCGACGTGACCGGTTGGCGGGCCAGCACTGAGGCCTCCTGCTCGTTGGCGATGATCCACGAGCAGCGGTTGAGCACGACATCCGGCAGGGGCAGGCAGGGAGCCGTGTTGAGATACACCGGCACTCCCGCCGCATGGCCCAGTTCGATGGCCCGCCGAACCGCCTCCAGCGGCACTTCCAACTGCAGCAGCAGCGCCCGGCAATCCCGCAGGTCGCCGAGGGCGGCCTCGATGTCCGCCGGCGTCAGCGTGCCGTTGGCCCCGTTGGCGACCACGATTTGGTTCTGCCCGGCGCCGTCTACGGTGATGAGGGCCGTGCCGGAAGCTTCCGCGTCGCGGCGCAGAATGCGCGAGGTATCCACGCCGACCTCGGCCAGTCCCGCGACCATCTCCTCGCCGAAGGCATCGGTGCCGACTGCTCCGATCATGGCGACGGGCAGGCCCATCTTCGCGACCGCGTAGGCCTGATTGGCGCCTTTGCCCCCGTGGGCGCTGCGGAAATTCCGTCCCGGCACCGTCTCACCCGGATGCGGGAAGCGGGCGACTTCCAGCGTGAGATCCATGTTGAGGCTGCCGATGACCGTGAACATGGACCGACGATAGCCGGTCGCCGCCGGTTGGCGAGCGTTGCGCTTGCCGCCTCCGGGACGCCTCCGATACTCGCCCCATGCCAGTGGCCACCCTGCGCAGTCGCGATTCCGAGCCGGTCATCCAGTTCAGCGTGTTCATGCCGAACCGCCTGGGCCGGCTCCACGAACTGACCCGGCGCCTGGCCGACCGCGAGGTCCACATCCTGGCGCTGACGGTGCTCGACACGACCGAGAGCACGATCCTGCGCTTCATCTCGGACGATCCGGACGCGGCCCGCACGCTGCTGGACGAACACGGCTTTCCGTTCACCGAAGTCGAGGTGCTGGCCGTCGAAGTGGACGGCGAAGGCCGGCTCAAGGACGTCCTCGCCGCGCTGGTCGAGGCCGAACTGAACATCCACTACGTCTATCCGTTCCTCACCCGGCCCGGCGGCAAGTCCGCGCTCGTCATCAGCATCGAGGACCAGGAAGTCGCCGAGCAGGCCCTGCGTGCCCACCAGTTCACGGTCCTGTTCCAGCCCGACCTCAGCCGCTGAACCCATGCCGACCGCCACGCTGACCGGACTGTGGATTTATCCGGTGAAATCCTGTCGCGGCCTCCGGCTGAACGAGGCCGTGCTGGCGCCGCACGGGTTCGTCCATGACCGCGAATGGATGGTGGTCCGGCCCGACGGACGCTTCGTCACCCAGCGGGAGGAACCCCGCCTCGCCCTGGTCGAAACGGAATTGCGCCCCGACGCCCTCGTGCTGCGGGCGCCCCAGTTGGAAGCCCTCGAAATCCCGTTTCATTCGCGGTCACGGACCCGCCATCCCGCCACGGTCTGGGGCGACACGGTGAGCGCCTGGGACGAAGGCGCCCGCGCCGCGGCCTGGTTCGGCGAATTCCTCGCCGGCGAGTTCCGCCTCGTGCGCTGGGATGAAACTCAACGGCGGCCGACCGATCCGAAATGGACCGCCGACGTGCCGGGCGAAGCCCACTTCGCCGATGCCTATCCGTATCTCGTGCTCGGCGAGGAAACGCTGGCGGACCTGAACGAACGGCTTCGCCCTGGTCCCGCGCTGCCGGTAGATCGCTTCCGCACCAATCTGCTGATCACCGGCCTGGGCGTGGCCGGCGAAGATCTGACAAGCACACTCAAGTCTGACGACGTCGAATTCCGCCTCGTGAAGCCCTGCACGCGCTGCGTGATGACCACGACGGATCAGCGGACGGGTGTCCGCGGCAGCGAACCGTTGCGCACCCTCGCGGGCTACCGACGTGACCCGCGCTTCAGCGCCCCGGTCCTCGGCCAGAACGCCGTGCTCGTCCGCGGCGCCGGCCGCACCCTGCGCGTGGGCGAGACCCTTTTTTCGAAGTCCTGAGCGCCTAGGGCATCGGTCACGCCCGGCAGGCGTTGAAGCCGGCGGTCAGGGCGGCGCGGTCGAGGTTGCGGCCGATGAACACCAGACGGTTCACCCGGCGTTCGTCCGGCTTCCACAGGCGGTCGGTGTTCGCCTCGAACAGCATGTGGACGCCTTGGAACACCACCCGCCGCGGCGAGCCCTTCACGTTCAGGATGCCCTTGCTGCGGTAGATGTCCGCGCCGCGGGTCTGCAGCAGTTCGCCGAGCCAGGCGTTCAGCTTCTGGGCGTCCACTTCCGCCGGATCCTCGAGGCCGACGCTGGTCACCGTGGCGTCGTGTTCATGTCCGTGGCCGCCGAAGGCACTGGTCACGGCCGGACGGACCGGGTGTCCCGCGTGCGTGAGGGACATGGCAAATTCGTCGGGACCGTGCTGGGTGAAGACCGCCACCGGGCCGGCGGCGGGCGTCCGCAGGTTGAACCGTGTGGGGCCGTCTTCGCCGAGGGCGAGCCGGTAGCGGTGAGCCCCGGGGCTCAGACTCGCGCCGTCTGACAGGGGCACGGGTGGAAGGGAGAAGAGCCGCAAAGCCTCCAGCCGCGCCGTGTGCAGGGTGGCGGCGGTCGCGTCTGACACCGGCAGGGCCACCAGATCGAGGGTCGGGTCGGGGCCCGGCTCAAAGGCCAGTTCGTGGACGCCCGCGTCCAGCACAACGGTGCCGCCCCATTCAAAGGGCAGCTCCTCAACCAGGAAATCGGCATCCTGGGCGAGTTTGGCGGTGAGGTCGAAGGCCCGGACGTTCAGCACCTGCGCCAGCGGCAGTTTGGCCCGCTGGGTGCGGTGGAGCTTGGCGGCGGAATTGACCGTGCGGAGCCGCCTTTCCAGCCGGACCAGCTCGGATTCGGTAACGAGGTCGGTCTTGTTGAGCAGGATGACATCGGCGAACGCGACCTGTTTCTGGCATTCGTCCGACGAGTCGAGGTGCAGGCTCACGTGGTGGGAGTCCACAAGGGTGACGATGGCGTCGAGGCGGAAGGACTCCTTCATCTCGTCGTCCACGATGAAGGTCTGGGCGACGGGACCGGGATCGGCCAGGCCGGTGGTTTCGACGAGGATGTAGTCGAACCGGTCGCGGCGCTTCAGCAGCTGGCCGAGGATGCGGATGAGGTCGCCGCGGACGGTGCAGCAGATGCACCCGTTGTTCATCTCGAAGATTTCCTCGTCGGCGTTGACCACGAGGTCGTTGTCCACGCCGACCTCGCCGAATTCGTTCTCGATGACGGCGATGCGTTTGCCGTGGTTTTCGGCGAGGATTCGGTTGAGGAGTGTGGTCTTGCCCGAGCCGAGGAAGCCGGTGAGCACGGTGACAGGAATGCGGTTGTCTTGGTTCATGGGGTGATGGATGTGACTTGTTGAATTGGGGAAACTCGCGGGATTCAGGGGCGGCGGTGCCAATAGGCGAGACTGCGATTCAGTTGGTGGGTGACGGTGAGCAGACCGCCGGCCGCCACGGTGATGAGGATTTCGGCGACTTCGCCTCCGAGGGATTCGCCGCCGAGGCGGGCGGCGGCCAGCAGGGCCCAGGCAGGCAGCGCCCAACCGAACACGCGCGCTTCGCGGTGCTCCAGCCAGCCGCGGACGACGGCGGTAACGCTGAGTCCCGCGGCCGAGAGCGCCAGCAGCAGATGTGCGCCGGTGCCGCCGAGTGATGCTGCGAGGCGGACGAGGGCGGGGGCGGCCACGCAGTGGAGCGACAGGCAGATTGCCGCGGCCACACAGACGCGGTCGAGGCGGTTGGGATCATCGGGTCCGGTAAGCATTGGGATCAGTTCAGTTGGAGTTTCCTCGAATCGCCACGGTGGGGTGGCTGCAGCCGGCGCCACCACATCCGGGCGCCCGACACAAAAAGCCCGGCCGGAACCAGCCCGAGCAGCACCCAGAGCCAGCGGGTGGCCGTGCCCCCAAAGGTGCCGACGTGCAGCGGGAACATGGCTCGCAGGATGCGCTGGGCGGCGGTGCGGTCGGCGTGCAGATCGGACCGCAGCAAGACGCCGGTGGCCGGGTCCACATGCAGGTGATTGGAACCCTCGCGCCGCCATTCGCCCGGCCGGCGTTTGCGGACGGTGAAGACGTCGCGGGAATTCTCCGGCAGGTGGATCCAGTTCGGGGCTAGGCTGGGAAGGACCGCTGCGGAGGCGGTCAGCACGGTGTCCAGCGAGACCACCGGGTGATCGGCGGTCCGGGGCAGCGGACGGGGCGAATCTTCCGCGGCGGTCGTTCCCGTCAGCGTCTCGGCCAGCCAGCGGAACGGCGCCTTGAACGGGAAGTAGGCCCCGGTGATGACGACGAGGAGCAGCGGCAGCGCGCTCCAAAACCCGGCCGCCCGGTGCAGGTCGAAAAGGCGCCTTCGGGTCTGGGCCTGCCAGCGGATGACGAACCCGTCCCGCCACGGGCGGCCCTTCCGCGGCAGCCACAACAGCAATCCGGAACCGAGCAGGGCCACCCACGCAATCGCCCCGAGTCCGTTGATCCGTTCACCGATTCCCTGGCCGAGCAGTTGGGCATGGAACAGGTAGAGCCATTCGGTGAGGTTGTCGTCGGCGAGGTCCGCTCCGAGGAGTTCGCCGGTGAACGGATTCGCGTAGGCGTGGAACGAACGGCCGGCGGCATCATGTCCCCAGAACGACAACGAGTGGTCCGGAGCCGTGGGCAGGTTCACGGTGTGGAAAATTGCGCCGGGATGCGCGGCCCGGGCCCGGTCCAGGATCGGTTGCAGCGCGGTCCAGCCAGTGCCGGGCGAGACCCGGGTGAGCGGGCGGTGCAGGGCGTCCTCGATCTCGTCGCGGAAGACGATGAGGCTTCCGGTGAGGGAAACCAGGACGAGCCACACGCCCAGCCCCAGCCCCACGGCGAGATGGAGCAGGAACGCCGCGCGGCGCACTCCGCGATGGGCAATGGGTCCGGTGAGGTTCATGGGTTCACAGCAAGGGCGTCACGTCTGCCACGGTCACTTCGGCGAGCGGTTTCAGGATGCGGAGCCGCAGCGGCGCCGATCCGGGGCGGAAGACCACGATGACGGTCTCGAGGTCCGGGCAATCCGGCTCGGCGCAGGTCACCTCGTTGACCGAGATGGTGCAGTCCTCCGCGAGCAGAAGGCGCTGGCGGACCAGGTCCTTGATGGCGGCGGTCTTCGTGGCGTCGGCCCGGCTGCGGCGGGACGGCCGGCGGCGGCCCGTGGCGTTAAGCGGAATCAGGTTACGCATGACGGTCAGGAGGCGGCCGGAACCGGCTGAAGTTCGGTCCACCGGGCGGTGGCTGGCGGGGCGTCCGCTTCCGGTTCCTCGCCGTGGCGCACAAGGCGCGCGCTGTTGAAGACGACGATCAGCGAGCCCGCGTTGTGCAGGATGGCCGCGACCACCGGATTGATGCGGCCGAGCATCGCCAGCGCGAGCCCGCCGACGATGAACGCGAGGCCGATGAGGAAATTGTGGTTGATCGTCGTGCGGGCGCGGCGCGACAGCTCCAGCAGGACCGGCAACCGCCGCAGATCGCTGTTCAGGAGCGCGATGGAGGCGCTCTGGATGGCCACTTCGCTGCCGGCGGCGCCCATCGCGATGCCGAGGTCGCCGGCCGCCAGCGCCGGCGCATCGTTCACGCCGTCGCCCACGACCGCCACCCGGAAGCCCTGCTGCTTGAGCCGGGTCACCTCCGCCACCTTGTCCTGGGGCAGGCACTCCGCGGCGTGTCCGTCCAAACCCAGTTCCCCGGCCACCCGTTCCACGACGGCGCGGCGGTCTCCGGAGACCAGGGCCAGCCGGCGCACGCGCAGCCGCCGGAGTTCCGCCATGGTGGCCCTGGTTTCAGGTCGGGTGGTGTCCTGCAGGGCAATCCAGCCCGCGGCCCGTCCGTCCACGGCGACAAACACAAGGCTGGAGCCGGCGGCTTCGGTTTCCGGGACCGATTCATCCAGCGGGCCGGCTACGCCCTGTTCGCGCAGCCAGCCGGCCCGGCCGACCAACACTGAGCGACCGTGGACGTGGGCGCGAACCCCGCGGCCGGCCGTTTCGGAGCAGTCCGCCGGTTCCGGCACGGGCACGCCTGCCTCTTGGGCGAGCTGGACCACGGCGCGGGCGGCAGGATGCGTGCTGAAACGTTCCGCGCCGGCGGCGAACTGAAGCAATTCGACCGGCGTCGTTCCCTCCGTGGGCTGCAGGCGGCTCACGGCCAGGCGGCCGGTCGTCACGGTGCCGGTCTTGTCGAAGACGAAGGCGTCGATGCGGCCGGCGAGTTCGAGGTCGGCGACGTTCTTGATGAGGATGCCGAGACGCGACGAGGCCGCGAGCGCCGCGACCATGGCCGTGGGGGTGGCGAGGACGAAGGCGCAGGGACAGGATACGACCAGCGTGGCGATCACCCGCTGAAGATCATGGGTGAAGGCCCAGACCAAGCCCGCAAGCACCAGGACCAACGGGGTGTAGTAGCCGACGTAGTGGTCAATCAGCCGCGAAATCGGCAGCTTGGTCTGCTCCGCGGCGAGGATGAGTTCCCGCACCTTGCCGAGCGTCGTGTCCGCCCCGGCCCGGCTGACCTCCACCTCGATGACACCCGTGAGGTTGGTGGAGCCGGCGAAAACCTCCTCGCCGGCCGCGCGGTCCACCGGCAGCGATTCGCCGGTGAGGTGGGCCTGGTTGATGGCGGTGCTGCCCGCGAGGATGCGGCCGTCCGCGGGGATGTTGTCACCGGGGCGCACCCGCAGCCGGTCGCCCGGTGCCAGTTCGGCGGCGGGAACTTCGGTCTCGGTTCCATCCGCGGAGAGGCGGCGCGCGCGCACGGGGGCCAGTCTCAGGAGCGTTTCGATCGCTGCCCGGGCGCCGGCCGCCGTGCGGGATTCCACGGCCTCGCCGAGCTGCATGAAGAAGGCGACCAGTCCGGCGGTGCGATAGTCGCCCGTGGCAAAGGACGCGAGGAACGCGAGACTCACGAGCTCGTTGATGCCGGCCTCACCCCGGCGAAGGCTTTGCCATGAGGCGGCCAGCAACGGCAGTCCCAGCACCAGGGAACCCAGCAGCGCGCTCAGGTCCGCGACCGGCGTGGCCCGCGGCCAGAACCGGGCGATCACGTAGGCGTTGGCGATGCCGATCACGCCGAGGAACGCCAACGTGAGGTTCGGGCCCGCCGCCGCCGTTGGCGCCTGGTCGGAGCTCTGCTGGCCCAGCAGGGAGGAGACTTGCATGTGAATTCGGGTTCAGGGGGTGAGCGCGCGGAAGTAGCGTTGGGAACCGGTTGCGGGGGGCACCGCGAAGGTCTGTGGCCCGCCGGTGGCGGTGAGCGTGCCGAGGGAACTCCAGGCGCCGAGTTCGGTGGCGGACTGGAGTTCGACGGAGAGTCCGGCGGGCGCGGTGAGGCGCAGGTTCACCGTTCCTTCGCTGGCAGGCGGGGCGATCTCCAGCCGGGGCGTCGCCCGGGCCTCGACGATGAACGTGAAATCCGTCACCGGACTGGCACTGACCTGGCCGGTGGCGCTGGACAGGGCGGAGGCGGCCAGACCCACGCGATAGATGCCCGGGGCGGTGAAGGCCCAGTTGACATGCACATGACCGTTCACCGCGGGCAGGAGGATGAAATCCGCGTCCGGCCTGACGCCGTCGCGGGAGGCAAAATGGAAGGTCGGGGTGCCAAACGGAGAGGTGGTGAACAGGACGAAGTGGCCGGGTCCTTCCATCCGGTGAAGTTCCAGCCGCACCTGGTTGCCGCCAAACACACCGGCAGCGATGCCCGAGGTCCCCAGGCCGAGGTTCAAGACCCCGGGAGCCTCGTTCTGGGGCAGAATCCAGGCGTTCCCGCCAGTGCCGAGAAAGGAGGAGAAACGCGGATCGGCCGGCATTGGTTGGCGGGCGGAGATCGCCACGACAAAGGGCGCTTCGTCCGGCGGGAAGCGGCCCGACTCGAAGTCGAACACATGCAGGTCCCAGCCGGCGGGTCCATGGCCGATTTGCACGTGGACGTGCGCGTGCAGCGCCGGCACCGCCAGGCAGATGACCAACCAGGGAAAGGTCCGATATGAGACAAGCGCAGGGATCATGATTTGGCGGTGCGAACTGGGCGGGCCCCGGCCGCCGTCACGGCCGGAGCCCGCCATCTTGTAACCTATGCCTTCACCGAATGAATGGGTGGTAGAATCAGCGCTTGCGCAGGCGGAAGATCTGCATGGCCCCACCGGCGGGCAGAGCCACTGTCTGCCGGTCGCCGCTGTGCGTGCCGTGCGGCAGCGTCACGGGCGTCCATGGGCCATCCACCGAGGGCGCGCCTTCGAGCACGTAGCCGGCGGTCACGAGCGGCAGCGTGAGGTTTACCGCGGGCGCGATGGTGAGCTCGGGCGCGGGGGCCACCTTGAAGTCGAGGTGGAAGGTGCCGGATTCGAGGAACGGCGTGCGGCCGCCCTCGGTGTTCGTATCCACGAGCTTGAAGGTGGCCGAATAGGTGCCCACCGGGGCGTTGCCCTCGACCCAGAAGACCGGTGCGAAGTTGATGGCCGCACCGGCTCCGAGGCTGTGGCGGTCTCCCGGGTTGGTGAGGATGTCCAGGGTGTCTGCCGTGCCGATGTGCAGCCCTTCGGACTTGGCCACCAACTCGAGGGAGATGAGGCCGCCCGTCAGGCTGTTGGTGCGGGTGCCGGCGCTGGAGTAGAACAGCACCCACTCCGGTGATCCCGGGCCATACTTTGTCGGCTGGTTCAGGTCGTCGGTCGCCCGCCAGCGCAGGTCACTGTAGTGCTCTTCCGAACGGGAGTGGACCAGCTTGCCGGCGTAGAGGGCGTTCGTGGTGGGAGCCAACGTCAGCGGCGGCTGTCCGGTGCTGATCTCCGGGATGCGGTTGTTGGCGTTGCTCGGATTGATGACCGGGGCGTTCGTCGGACCACTCAGGGAGTAGGCGCCGATCGGATGGTAGTGATTGATGGCGAACGTGCTGGCCCCGGCTGGAGCGAGACCGGGCACATACTCGTAGGTGTGGGCATACAGAAACGTCAGCCGGCCGAAGTTGGGGTTCTCCTTCCCGGCAAACACTCCGGATGCCAGCGGATTGCGGCTGTCGATTCCGATGTAGAAACCGACGGTTTCAGCCTGAGGCAGGGCGAGGGAGGCGGCAGCGGCCGCGATGAGGGTGAGCTTGCGAGTCATTTTTTGTTGGATGTTGTCTTGTGAGCGCCCGGCAACCGGGCGGACTGCATTGGGAATCTGCCCCGCCCACCTGGGCGGCGGCGAAAGGGAGAAGGCGGACGGCAGGCCACACACGGTTTGGACCATGCCGTCCGCCCCGGCCCCCACGCGGGGACCGAAAGGGTTGGAACCGCCGCTCCAGCTCGTGAGTCGTTTGCGCAAAGTCGGCGAAGCTAGTGGCTGGGTTCATGCCGTGGGGCGGTGGAAATGTTCAGTGGGGTCCGCAGCCCGCCGCGCCGCAGCAGTGGTCGTCGGTGGAGGCCGGTGGCTTTGGGGAAGAGGGGGTTCCTTGGGTCCCGCGATGGGTGCTGGGGTAACCGCTCCGGATCAATCGGCGCACCGAACGTCCGGATTCCGCGTCATGCTGGTGCGGGGCATTCGCCATGGATTGACTCACTTCAAACCGGCGCGGGAAATCGCCCGGGTCGGTGGGAAGGGGCTCGTAAACGTAAGCGGGCATGGTCAGTTCTTCAGCAGGGTGGCGGTGTTTTCGGGAGCGGATTCGTCCGGAGTGACGGCGACCCACTCGAGGAACGGGTCCTTGAAGGCCGCAAGCCAGCCGTCGGGTCCGAGCTGCATCTCCGCATCCGTCAGCAGACACGCATCCAGCAGGTCAGTGAGGCGGGACTGGTCCAGCTCTTGGCCAATGATCACGAGCTCCTGCCGGCGGTCGCCCCAGGGCTTCCTGGAATCCGCCAGAATGGCGCGGATGTCCTCGTCGGATTCGGGCCACTGGTTTTTCGGCACCGCCGCCCACCATTTGCCGGCGCATTCGGTCCGGCAGGCCGGGCCAGCTTGGCTCCATGAACCGGCGAGGTCGTGCCGGGTGGCGAGCCAGAAGAAGCCCTTGCTGCGGAGCACCCCGGGCCATTCCGACTGGATGCAGCGCATGAACCGCTCCGGGTGGAACGGCCTCCGGGCGCGATAGACGAAGCTGCTGATACCGTATTCCTCGGTCTCCGGGGTGTGTTCGCCGCGCAGTTCCTTGAGCCAGCCGGGGGCGGCTTTCGCGGCTTCAAAATCGAAACGGCCAGTTTCGATGATTTCGGCCAGGGGCACCTTCCCGAACTGGCTGACCACCCGGCGGGCGCGCGGATTCAGGGCGCGGAGAATGCCCTCCAGTTGGCGCAACTGCGCCTCGCCCACAAGGTCGGCCTTGTTGATGACGATGACATCGGCGAACTCCACCTGCTCGATCAGGAGGTCCACCACGCAGCGTTCATCGTCCTCCGCCCGGGCTTGGCGGCGGTCGGCCAGGCTGTCTGCGGACGAGTAGTCGCGGAGGAAATTGAACGCATCCACCACCGTCACCATCGTGTCGAGCCGGGCCAGGTCATTGAGGCAGCGCCCGTCCTCGTCGGTGAAGGTGAACGTCTCCGCGACCGGCAGGGGCTCGGAGATGCCGGTGCTCTCGATGACCAGGCAGTCGAAGCGGCCTTCGCGCGCCAGCCCGGCGACTTCCTTGAGCAGATCCTCCCGCAGCGTGCAGCAGATGCAGCCGTTGGACATCTCCACCAGCTTTTCCTCCGCCCGATTGAGCGCGGCCCCGCCGCCTTTGACCAGGGCGGCATCGATGTTGACCTCGCTCATGTCGTTGACGATGAGCGCCACCCGACGTCCGTCGCGGTTGTGGAACAGATGATTCAGGAGGGTGGTCTTGCCGGCGCCGAGGAAGCCGGACAGGACCGTGACCGGGAGGGGCCGGGCGCGATTGGCAGTGGGGTTCATTTGGAAATGCAAACGGTTTGCAACGTGTGGGCAAAACTCAAAAGGCGGTTGCAGGCGGAGGGATCAGGGGGTGACAGCGCGAAAGAAACGCGGGGGGCTTTGGGCGGGCAGGGGCAGCGGGACGGCCTGCGGGGTTTGGCCCGCGGTCACCTGCCGGATCGGTTCCCAAGCGCGCAAATCGGTCGAGCCTTCGACCGTGTAGGTGGCGTCGGGTGTGCCGGAAAGCAGCAGGCGGAGGGAACCATCGGGTTCCAGTCCGGAAGCAGCCAGGACAGCTGGCTCGGCGATCGCGGCCGGCACCGGTTCGACGGCGAACAGCACGGGCACCTCCGGGCTCCATGCGTTCGTGCCGCCCACGGTGGCCCGGGCCTGAAACCAGAGCGTGTAAAGTCCGTTGGTGCTAAAGCCCCAGTTGTGATGCTCGTGTCCGCCTACCGCTGGCGTGAAGCGGTCCGCTTCGGTCAAGCCATCGCGGGTGTTCAGGCTGATGGACAGGCCGCCGACCCCATCGAATTGCCACACGACGCACGCGCCCGGGCCGTCCACTCGGCGCAGGAACAGGTCGAGCCGCTGGGGGGGCAGGGCCAGCCCTTCGCCGCTGATGCCGAGGTAGAGCAGGGCTGGATTCTGGCTGGCGGGCAGCACCCACAAATCGGAACCGGCCGGGCCGAGATCCGGAAAGCCATCGGGGACGGAGAGCTTGGCGCTTTCCGCCGCGACCAGCACGAAATTGGTCGCGGAATGGTTCGTGCCGCGGTCGCCATCGTGGGCGACAAGGCCCAGAAGGTTGGTCCCCTCCGGCGCCAGCACGATGCGCAAATCCACATGCTCGGTGGTCAGCCGCACCCGCTCCGCCAACGGCACGGCGGCACAGCGCATCCAGGTGGCGACGAGGACAACGGCAATCAGGAGCAGGCGGATCATGAGGTGGCGAAGACCTGGCGGCGGGCCGGCCGAAACCAACCCGCCGCGTCGAGACGAGAGTGAAGCGATCAGCGGCGGGCGCGGCGCCAGAGCGCGAAGCCAACCAGGCCGGCGGCGGCGAGGGCGGCGTATTCCTCGGGCTCGGGCACGACGGTGAACGAGTAGTTCACCGTGCCACTGGACACGGCGCCGTCGGTGACGTGGGTGCCGGCGGCTTCGAGGCCGATCGTGTAGTTTCCGGGGGCGGTGAACGTGAGGTTGTAGTGTCCGTGGCTGCCCGGGACGAGCGTGAGTGAGTCGCCGGCGGCGATGCCGTCGGCGGAGTTCATCTTGATCTGGATGTCGCCGAAGGTGCCGGTGTCATAGACGCCGAAGTTTCCGGGGCCGCTGACCGACTTGAGGCTGAGGGTGAGGTTGCCCGTCCAGTCGGAGGGAGTGAGCTCCTCAGTGCCGAAGCCGAGGAAAAGCAGGCTGGCGTTTTGGGTCTTGGGCAGGATCCACAGGCTGCTGCCAACCGGCGCGAAGGCGGACAACACGCCGGGAGTGGTCGTCTGCGCGGCGGCTCCGACCACGAGGACCGCCCCGGACGGCGGGGAAAACTCGGTGGCGGATTCCTCGTCATGGACATGCAGGTCAAACGCGCCGGCGTCGTAGGCAATGCCGATGTCGGCGTGGCCGGTGGTCAGGAACGTTTGGGCGGTGGCGGGAAGGGCCAGACCGGTGGTCAGGGCAAGGGCGAACAGGGGCAGGGATTTCATGTGAGTGGGGATTTGTGAGCGGACGGTTGAAGTTGAGGCGGAACGAAGACCGCGGCGGAGCGTCACTCCGGCGGCTTGGCGAAATTGTCCCCGCGCAGCGTGCGTTCCCTCAGCGCGCGGGCGTTCAGCGGCAGCACATGGCCGCACGCGAACAGGTAATTGGCCGACCCCGAGGAGTGGTCGGCGCTGGCGGAACCCGACCGGTGACGATCCGGTTGGATGTCGGCGCACACGGCGTCCCAGCCCTTGAACCAGTTCCGGGAATGCGTGTGGTCGTTGAAAACGCTCGCGTCCACACTGTCGGCGACCTCGAAGATCGTGATGGTCTCGGTCGGGTTTTTCAGGGTGTCGAGCTTGCGGAAGGATTCCTGCGCCCGGCCGAACGGGTCCACCTTGTCCACCGCCACGTATTCGTTGGGAATGTAGCTGGCGGCGAAGTTGGTGAGCCGGACCGCGCGTTTCGGATCGCTGGGACAGGTCCGCACCTTGTCCGTGTTCCCGAGATACGGCCGCAACGTGAAGATCCACGAGCGGTTCGTCTCCGCGATGCCGTGGGTCGTCTCCGGGAAGTAACCCCGGTTCTCGTCCGCATACATCTGAATCCCGAGCCCAATCTGGCGCAGGTTCGAGGCGCACGCAGTGCGGTTCGCCTTCGCCTTCGCCGACGCCAGCGCCGGCAGGAGCATGCCCGCCAGGATTGCGATGATCGCAATCACGACGAGCAGCTCAATCAGCGTAAAGGCGGCACCGGAGTGCGGAGCACGCACCGGCGCGGGACGGATCGGATTCACGGACACGGGACCGGCAGCGAAGCCGGCAGCTCAACGGAAACAGCGGGAACAGACGACGCCTTGGCGGCGCCAACACGGTGGGTTCTCAGCCGTGGGCGGGCGGGCCGCGGCCCAAGGTGGGCGTGAACCGGAATTCAGGAACCGGATCCGTCGCTGGCAACGGCCGGTCGCCGCCGGCCACCGGCGTCGGCCGGGGGACATCCGGAGTCAGCCAGTCATTGAGCCAGCCGCCGTGGGCGAACAGGCACAGGGCACACTCGGCCTCGTCGGCCGGTGCCTCTGCGGCGTCGGGACCCGGGCTGCCTTCGTGATGGGAATCCAGTGCGGCATGGAACGCCTCGTGCAGTCCGGGACTCCGCGAGAGCGTGCCCACCAGCAACACCAACCCGATCAGCACCAATGCCACCAAGCCGCGCAGAAGCGCAGGCCGGCCGACAGGGCTGACGTTGTTGTGTTGCAAAGCGATTGCAAAATGAAGGTGAAGCGGGACGGGCGCAAGTCGGGATTGGATTCTGTCATCACAATCTTGCGCCCTCCCGTTTTGTCCACGGTCTTTCCGGCACCACGGGTGCAAACGCCCGACAGTTCACCGCAACGGACCGACAATGGCCGGGTTTGCCGCCGCTTCCGGCGTGTCGTAGTCTCCCCGACCTTTGAGCGACACCTCGGCAGTCCCGGCGGCGGCACCGGATTCCCTCCGGCGGGCTCCGCTTTGTCCGCTCAGCAAGGTCCGCGCGGGTTGTGTCGTGATCATCAAGCAACTCACAGCCGCTCCGGAAACCAATCAGCGGCTCCGCGAAATGGGCTTCGGCGAGGAGCAGCGGGTGAAGGTGGTCACGCTCCAAAACAACGTGCTCTGCCAAGTGTGCAACGCCCGTCTGGGACTCAGCGCGAAACTGGCCGAGAGCATTCTGGTGCAGCAGATTCCGGCCGTCCGGCTCGCCGCGTGAGCCAACACCTGTTTTCGCCCCCATGAACGAACTTCGCACGCTGGCCAGCCTGACACCCGGTTCCAAGGCCGTGGTCGCGGAAATCCGGGTGCCGGTGCAGCATCGGGCGCGCCTGCTGGAAATGGGCCTGCTGGTGGGCACGCCCGTGGAATTGGTCCGCTTCGCCCCGCTGGGCGACCCCGTCGAACTCAAGGTCCGCGGCTACAACCTGTCGCTGCGCAAGCACGAGGCGGAGTTGGTGATGGTGAGAGCCCAAGGCTGAGTTATGCCCGGATGTGTTTTCCACGCTGTCGGGAAGGATTTCGATGTGGATGCCTTCGTGGCGAATAGCAGCTTGCAACCCTACGAGGTTTATCATCGGGGCGAGAAACTGCTTCGGTCGCGTCCAGCCTACGAAAATGCGGGACTGAAGGTAGATGTCAGTCAGGCTGATGGCTGTCTTGCCGTCGAGTTTCAGGATGCTATCCGATGGCTTACCGAAAACATGGCGGAGCTAGAGCGGTTGGCCGCATTCCCGGGAGTCGAAAGCATGGCTTTGGACTTTGGCTACAACCTGCGTAGCGAGTTTGTTGTGCAGAGCGACTCTGTGCCGCTTGAGCTGATGAGGCTAGCCGTGCAGGCGAACGTCTCGTTGGACCTTACCCTTTACAGTTGGGTGTCGGAACAAGCTGAAGAATCCCAATCAGTCTGATGACAATTCCGACCCAGACCTCTTCCGCTCGCCATTTTCGGTTCACCGCCGTCCTCACCGGCAACCCGAACTGCGGGAAGACCACGCTCTTCAACGCGCTCACCGGTCTGCGCGCCAAGTTGGGCAACTACGCCGGCGGCGTCTTCGGGCTGAAAGCCTGCCCGAATGTTGCCAGGGCTGAAGCGAGCCTCGCGAGCGCAGGCCCAGGTTGTTGGAAGCCGAGCAGACAAGGGCTGAAAGCCCGCCTGAAGGGGGCTTCGCATGGGTCTTCAGATTTTGTTTCGCTTTGGGTGCGGTCTCGCCAAGTCCTCGCCCGCTGCGCTCTGGGACGCCCGGGCATCACCAGGCTTGGCTTTCCGCCTGAATGCTCCGTTTTCTAGCCCATGTCCCAGTCGCTGGCCAACAACCTGATTCACCTCGTCTTCTCGACCAAGGTGCGCAGGCCCCTGCTTCGTGATGCGGAGCAGGATCGGCTCCACGCTTACATGGGTGGCATCTTGAAGAATCACGATTGTCAGCCGATCGAAATGAACTCGGTGACGGACCATGCCCATGTTCTCTTTGTTCTGAGCAAGAATCTCCCGCTGGCGAAGGCCATCGAACTGACCAAGAGCCTGTCCTCGGGTTGGCTGAAGGATCAGGCGGAGTGGTATTCCGACTTCAGGTGGCAGACGGGCTATTGGGCGTTCAGCGTCAGCCCCATCCATGTTCAGCCATTGCGGCGCTACATTCTGGGGCAGCAAAAACATCACGCGCGGGTTGGATTTCAGGACGAGGTGCGCCGGTTGGCCAGGAAGAACGGGGTTGAACTGGAGGAGCGGTATGCTTGGGATTGAATTCATGATCGCGGCCGGTTCGCGCGGGCTTTCAGCCCTTGACTCGCATTGCAGCCGATTGTCCCGGGCCTCCTGTCGCTGCGCTCCGGTCAGCCCAGGCAATACTCGCAGGGGCTTCCAGCCCCCAAAGCAGGCGCCGGGCGACAGCAAGTTTCCCTTTTGTTCCTGACGCATGGCCACCCAGCCGCAATCCGCAGTCCGCAATCCGCAGTTCACCGCCGTCCTCACCGGCAACCCGAACTGCGGGAAGACCACGCTTTTCAACGCGCTCACCGGCTTGCGCGCCAAGGTGGGCAACTACGCCGGCGTCACCGTCGAGCGCAAGGAAGGCGCCCTGCAGGGCGCGGCGGCCGGGCATCCTGTCACCGTGCTGGACCTGCCCGGCACCTATTCGCTCAGCCCGCAGTCGCTGGATGAGCAAATCGCGCGCGACGTGCTGTTTCAGCGCCTGCCCGACGTGTCCGAGCCCAGCCTCGTCGTGGTGGTCGTGGACGCCTCAAACCTCCAGCGCAACCTCTACTACGCCACACAGGTCATCGAACTCGGCTACCCGACGTTCCTCGCGTTAAACATGGTGGATGTGGCCGAGGCCAACGGTCACGTCATTGACCTCGACAGCCTCTCCAAGGCCCTCGGCGTGCCGGTGTTCCCGCTGGTCGCCAGCGAAGGGCAGGGGCTCTACGAACTGCGAAACGCCATCAACGCACTCGCCGCCAAACCGGGGACGCAGCACGTCATTCCCCGCGGCTTCAGCGAATTGCCCGAGACCTTCGGCCGGGAAGCACAGGCCATCGGGGCGCGGCTGCAATCCCTGTTCCCGCACCGCGAACGCCTGGCCGCCGCGGAGGCCCTGCTGCTGCTGGGCGACGACAAGGTCTTCGAGTCGCATCGTGAGCTGTATCCGGCCGACCTGATGGCCGCTGTGGGCGAAGCCCGCGCGCGTCTCGAAGCGGCCGGAGTGGACTGGCGCAGCGCGGCCATTGAGGCGCGGTATGCGCGGGTCTTCGCCATCCAGCAGCATGTCACCACCGAGACGTTCACGGTGCAGGAGAGCTTCTCCGACAAGCTCGACCGCGTGCTCACGCACCGGGTGTGGGGTTTGGCGATCTTCGTCGCGATCATGGCGGTGATGTTTCAGAGCATCTTCAGCTTCGCCGAACTGCCGATGGGCTGGATCGAAGGCATCGTGGACACGGTGGCGGGCAAGGTCAGCGCGGCGCTCGGCCCGGGAGATTTACAGGACCTCCTGGCCAACGGCGTCATCAAGGGCGTGGGCTCGGTCGTGGTCTTCCTGCCGCAGATCTGCCTGCTGTTCCTCTTCATCGCGCTGCTGGAGGACACCGGCTACATGAGCCGGGCGGCGTTCCTGATGGACCGCCTCATGTCGCGCGTGGGCCTGCACGGCAAGAGCTTCATCCCGATGCTGTCGTCGTTCGCCTGCGCGATCCCCGGGATCATGGCGACCCGCACAATTGAGTCGCCCAAGGACCGCCTGGTGACGATCCTGGTGGCGCCGCTGATGAGCTGCTCGGCGCGCCTGCCGGTTTACACGGTGCTGATCGCGGCGTGCATTCCGCAGACGAAGCTGTTCGGTTTCCTCGGCCTGCCGGGCCTGACGCTGCTTGCAATGTATCTGCTGGGCATCGTCGGCGCGCTGGGCATGGCGTGGCTGTTCAAGAAGACGTTGCTCAAGGGCGAACCACCGCCGCTGATCCTCGAACTGCCGCCCTACAAACGCCCGGTCGCGACCGTGATCCTCCGCCACATGTGGGAACGGTCGAAGCTGTTCCTTCGCCGCGCCGGGACGGTGATCCTCGGGATCAATATCCTGCTGTGGTTTCTGGTGACGTATCCGAAGGACCTGATGCAAAAGGAATCGTTCGACATCCAGCGAATCGAGGCCGCTGATCGGGCCGGAATAGAATTCAACCGTGCTGCGGCTTTCAGCCTCAGCGAAGCCGCTAAGGCAATTGAAACGTGGCGCTCCAGCCAAAACCGAAACACCAATGATTCCAATGCCAACGCGCTGCTTGAAAAGCTGTTGAGCATCGAAAAACAACAAGCCGGCGAACAGCTCCGTTACTCGTTCGCCGGCCGCCTGGGGCATCTGATTGAACCGACCATCCGGCCACTCGGCTTCGACTGGAAGATCGGCATCGGCATCGTCGCCTCGTTTGCCGCACGCGAGGTCTTCGTCAGCACGATGTCGGTCGTTTACAACGTCGGAGAGTTCGACGACTCCGACGAGGGCACCGCCAGCCTCGCGGAAACCATGCGGGCCGAGAAACGCCCCGACGGCGGGGCCGTTTACACCGCGCTCACCGGCATCACGCTGATGGTCTTCTACGTCTTTGCCATGCAATGCGTGAGCACGACCGCCGTGGTCCGCCGCGAAACCAACGGCTGGAAGTGGCCGCTGTTCCAGTTCGCCTACATGACCGTGCTGGCGTGGGTGCTCGCCTTCATGGTTTACCAGGGCGGAAAACTGTTGGGCTGGGGCTGAACTCGGAGCGTGCAGGGCACACGCTGGGCGACCAATGGGCTGAACCGTGGGCAACGCTCCTTTCGGCCAAGCTGGCTGCCCCTGGATTCCCGCCCCCGCGATTCCTTCGGTTCCGGCGGCAATTCCGCATTCCGCGGCAAACCGGCCACGAAGTGGGGGCAGGATAGCCCCTGAAAACGGGCCGGCCCCGAAGGCTGGATTGCCTTCAGGGCCGTTGGTTGCGGGGCTAGGATTTGAACCTAGGACCTTCAGGTTATGAGCCTGACGAGCTACCGGGCTGCTCCACCCCGCGGACGAAGCGGGGCGCAAGTTAGGGAGTGCGGCCGGGGGTGCAAGATTCATTTTCAGAAATGTGTTCCGGCGGTCACGGATAATGACTTCGGAGCGAGCAACCTGCACGGTCCGCACGTGCCGAGAATGCAGTTCATCAGGACCCGCGGTGGAGTGCGCCTGAAGCAGCATGGCGTGGTCGTTTGCGAACTCCGGTCGAGCGCGGGGCCGACGCACAGCGTGTTCGATGTGCTGGCAGCGTTGATGGTGGCGCTTCCGGTGCCGGGCCCGGCCGCGCTGCTGGGGTTTTCCGCCGGCGGGATGGTGGCGCCCTTGGCGGCACTGGGCTGGGACCGACCACTGGCGGCGGTGGACTTGGATACCAAGGCGTTTGCTGTTTTTCGCCGGCACTGTCCGGAGTGGCGGTCACGGGTGAAGTTTCACCGGGCCGAAGCGGGCGCGTGGCTGCGCCGACGTCGCAGCCGCTTTGGCCTGCTGGTCGAAGACCTGTCGGTTCCGGTGTCGGGCGATGTCGTCAAACCGAGGGCATCCTGGGAGGAATTGCCGGAGCTGATTCGCCGGCGGTTGCACCCGGAAGGGGTGGCCGTGTTCAACCTGTTGCCGGACCCGGAGCATCCGTGGAATCGGGCGATTCCGACCATTCGCGGCCGGTTTCGCGCGGCGCTGGTGGTTCGCTTCCGCGACTATGAAAACCGCATCCTGGTCGTCGGCGAACGGCTTCCGAGTGCCCGCGCGCTATCAGGCCGGCTGGGGCGACTGCTGCGGGAGCTGGGCTCCCGTCAAGCCGGCCGGATTCAGGTCGTCGCGGGCTAAAGTTCTGGGGGCGCGGGTCCGGGAATCCTGTTTGCCAAGGGGCGACCGGTTCGGGCATTGAGCATCCATGCCTGCCGCCAATCCGCTCAAGCGTGCCCTTTCCAAGTTCGCGGGAGTTCGCGAACGCCATGGACTGAGGCACCGGCCTTCGGGGTTTGGCTTCGCGCAGGCAGACCGGATTGGGTTCCTCAACGCCAGCCACTGGGACGCGGTCACGGCGGGCCGAAGTCTGTTTTTGCGGCGTCCGGTTTTGGAGGCGATTGAGCGGAATGGTCCCGCCAATCTCTCGCCGCGTTACGCCTTGGTTTATCGGGAGGGCGATCCCGTCGCGGCGGTCGCAGCCCAGTTGGTGGATGTCGCTGGCAGGAACGTCATGGGAGAACCGGAAGGGGATGCGGCCGACGGGAAGAGATCGCTCGGCAAGAAAGTGGCGCGCAAGTTGGTTTCCGGGTTGGAGCAACGCGTGCTCGTGGCCGGTAACCTGATGGCATGGGGTTTTCACGGCGTTGCGTTCGCGCCCGGGATCGACCCCGCCGAAACGTGGCCCGGGGTGGCGGAGGCCCTGTATCGCATCCGTCGGGCGGAAAAGCTCGCCGGCAACACGGATCTGATCCTCGTAAAGGATGTGACGTCGGCCGAGGGGCACGCCGGCACGCTTCGCGACTTCAGCTACCGCCCGTTGGAGACGGAGCCCAACATGGTGCTTACGCTGGATCCGGCCTGGCAAAGCTACGACGACTACCTCGGAGCGCTGGATGCCAAATACCGCCGGAACGCCCGGGATCAGCTCAAGAAGCTGGCGGCGGCCGGATGTGCGCTGGAACCCTTGGCGGACCTCCGTCCGCATGCGGCCGAGCTCCACGGCCTTTACCGGTCCGTTCAGTCGAAAGCCTCGGTGAAGCTGGTGACGTTGCCTGAGTCCTACCTCCCGGCGCTGGCCGAAGCGGCGAAGGAAGACTTCCGCTGCACGGTCATCCGCCGCGGTGACCGCAAGGTGGGGTTCATCTCCACGTTGCGGGATGGCGACACCGCAATCGGCTACTACATCGGATTCGACCGGGAGGCGGCGGCCGAAGGCGTGCCGCTTTACCTCCGGCTGCTGCACACGACAATTGCGGATGCGATTTCCTGGCGCTGCCGGCGCTTGTCGCTGGGGCGGACGGCGCTGGAACCCAAAGCCGCCCTCGGAGCCCGGCCGGAAGCCATGCAGGTCTGGCTGCGCCACCGGATTCCCGTGATGAACCTGTTGGTGCGGGGAATTGTGGATGCCGTGCCCCACGCCGAGGCGCCGGAACGCAACCCGTTCAAGCATCCGCAGGAATAGGCGCCGTTGGCTCCGGCCCCGGCGAAGTGCCCGCCCGCGAGTTTGCGCTTTGAAGTTCCACCGCGGAATCGCGAACCTCGCGCCGTGCCTACCAAAGTGCTCGCCATCGCGAACCAGAAGGGTGGCGTCGGCAAGACGACCACCTCGGTCAATCTCTCGGCCTGTCTCGCTGCGCAGGGCCGCCGCGTGCTGCTCGTGGACCTCGATTCGCAGGCGAACGCCACCAGCGGCCTGGGCCTGGAGAAGACGGAAGGGGGCAGCGTTTACCGTCCGTTGCTGGGGGATGGCACCGCCGGGGAACGGATCAAGGAGACGGCGTTTCCCAACCTTTCCGTGCTGCCCAGCGAACTGGACCTGTGCGGTGCGGAGGTCGAAATGGCCCGGTCCGAGGATTACCTGAACCGGCTCAAGGGCATCCTCCAGCCGGTGCGCGATTCCGGCCGGTTCGACGTCATCATTCTCGATTGCCCGCCGTCGCTCAGCATCCTGACGCTGAACGCCTTTTCAGCCGCTGACCGACTGATGGTGCCGCTGCAGTGCGAGTATTACGCGCTCGAAGGGGTCGCCATGATCTCCCGCATCCTGGCGCAGGTGCGTGACACCGGCATCAACCCGGGACTGGAGCTGCTGGGCGTGGTGATGACGATGTTCGACGGGCGCACCAAGCTGTCCCAAAACGTGGTGGCCGAAGTGCGCCAGCATTTTGGCGAAAAGGTCTTCGACACCGTCATTCCGCGGACCACGCGGCTGGCCGAGGCGCCCAGCTTCGGCAAACCGATCATCCACTACGACGCCTACAGCGCCGGTTCGGCCGCCTACGAGGTGTTGGCGGAGGAAGTGGCGAAGCGCCTCGGGCTCTGATCTGCCCGCTGGCCCTCACGGCTGGGTGGCGGCGGGCGACTGGTAATCCACCCGCTGGACCAGCAGCGCGGCGATGCCCATGAGCACTCCGCCCAGCGCGACCGCATAGACGGAGCGGCCCCCGAAGACGTGTTCCACCAGCGGTCCGGATCCGAGGGCGATGACCACCTGCGGGATCACGATGAAGAAATTGAACACACCCATGTAGGTGCCCATTTTGGACTCCGGCAGGCAGCCGGCCAGCATGGCGTAGGGCATCGCGAGGACGCAGGCCCAGGCGATTCCGACCCCGACCATGGAGGCAAACAGCAGCTGCTTGTCCCGGATCACCAGCACCGACAGCAGGCCCGCGGCTCCGCACAGCAGGCCCACAAAGTGGATGGTCTTCGGTGAAACCCGGCGGGTCAGGGCGATCAGGCCAAACGCCATGGCGAGGGCGACCCCGTTGTAAACCGAGAAGCAGACGCCGGCCCAGGCCGTGCCGTCGCGGTAAACCTGGCTACCTGCGTCGGTGGCGCCGAACACGCTGCGGGCGACCGCCGGACTGAAGTAAGTCCACAGGCAGAACAGGCCGCCCCACGTGAACAGCTGCACCCAGGCCAGCTGCCGCATGCGGGCGGGCATCGCGGAAACGGCGGCGACGATCTCGGCGACGGTGGCGCCCAAGCCGGACTTGGTCCGCTTTTCCCGCTCGAACGCCGCCATGTCGGCCGGAGGATACTCCCTGGTGGTGAGGATGGTCACGAGCACGCACACGAGCAGCACCGCTGCGCCGATGTAGAAGGCAAGGCGGACGGACTGCGGAATCTTGCCGACGCCGCCGGCTTCCGGCGCGACGCCGAACCAGTTCGTCAGCATCCACGGCAGCGAGGAGGAAACCACCGCGCCGATGCCGATGAGCAGGGTTTGCACGGAGAAGCCGAACGGACGCTGTTCCTCGGGAAGCATGTCGGCCACAAAGGCGCGGAACGGTTCCATGGTGACGTTGATGGAGGCGTCGAGCACCCACAGCAGGCCCACGGCCATCCACAGCGCGCCGCAATTCGGCATTGCGAGCAGGGCCAGAGTCGAAAGCAGGGCGCCCACCAGGAAGTAGGGTTTGCGGCGGCCGAGCGAATTCCAGGTGCGGTCGCTCAGGTGGCCCACGATGGGCTGGACCACCAGTCCGGTCAGCGGGGCCGCAATCCACAGCAGGGCCAGTTCGCTTTCCTTCGCCCCGAGCATTTCGTAGATCGGGCTCATGTTGGCCATCTGCAGGCCCCAGCCGAACTGGATGCCCAGGAAGCCGAAACTCAGGTTCCAGATCTGCCAGAAGGACAGGCGCGGTTTGGTCATGTTGCGGGGAATTCAGTGGAGGGCGGACGGAATCCCGACGGGGCGCGACTTCACGCCCCTGCTGGCCAACTGGGGATTCGGGAACACGGCCGGCATACTGCCTGCGGGAGTGGCCGGAGCAAGCCCGCCGTCGCCGAGGTCGCCGGCTGACCCAGGCCCGAGCTGCCACCAGTGTGACTTCCGGTGGCGTCCGGGCCGCTGCCGGGCGATCTTGGTCCAGCCATGAAAGACATCCTGTTCCTGCTGAAGCACGACTTCCCGGACGGGCCCGGACAGCCCTACTACTGTCCCGAGTGCGCCCTGATCAACGGCGTGCTGCACTATTATCCCTGGCTGCGTCATCATGTGGAGGTGCGCTACGTGGACTTCCCCCGGCCGCGTCCCGAGGTCGTGGCGCTCGTCGGCGAGGCCAACCAGGGCTGTCCGGTGCTGGTTCTCGGAGACGGGGCCCCGGCAGTGGTGGAAGGCGTCCGGATTCAGACGCACGGCGCGCGCCGTTTCGTGAGCGGGGCGGAGGAGATTGGCAATTACTTCGCCGCAGTGTATCAGACCGGGCGTCCTCACTGAAACCCGCTTCCCGCCATGACTTCCGCCGCCAAAACCGTTGCCGAGTTCCTGGATCAGCTCCCGGCCGACCGCCGTGCCATTCTGGAACCCTTGGTCGAGACCGTCCGCCGCGTGGCGCCCCAGGCCGCGGAATCCATGGAATTCCGGATGCCGACGTGGAAATTGGGCGAGGAGATCGTGTGCGCCCTCAATTCGCAGAAGAACTACGTGTCCTTCTACATCTCCGACCAGACGCACGCGGAATGCGCCGAGCTGCTCAGGGGACTGGACTGCGGCAAGGTCTGCATCCGCTTTCGCCGGGCTGAGCAACTGCCTCCGGCAGCCGTGGCCCAATTGGTCAAGGTAAGGCTCCGCCAAGTCGGTCCGCATCGCTGCTGAAGGGCATCACCCGATTACGGTTTGGAAACCCGGGGCTTCGGCGTTAAGCATCCGGCCGACATGGAAGCGACTTCGGCGCTCAAGCGCACCCCACTTTTCGCGGCCCATCAGCGGCTCGGCGGCAAACTCATCGAATTCGGCGGCTGGGAAATGCCGGTGCAGTATTCGTCCATCGTGGACGAACACCACTGCGTCCGTCGCGCCGCGGGTGTGTTCGACATCTGCCACATGGGCGAGGCGCTGGTCGTGGGGCCGGGGGCGGAGGCGTTCCTGAACGAGACTCTGACCAACGACGTGCGCAAGCTGGCCGTGGGCGGCGGTCAGTATTCCCAGATGTGCAATGAGCGCGGCGGCACCGTGGACGATCTCTACGTCTATCGTCTCGCGCCGACGGAATTCCTGCTGATCATCAATGCCAGTCGCATCGCCGTGGACGTCGCCTGGCTCCAGGAACGCCTGTGCGCGTCGGCGCATCGGTCCGGGGTGATTTTCGAAAATGCCTCCGGCCGTCTTGGGGCGATTGCCATCCAAGGTCCGCGGGTGGTGGAGTTCATCCACCAGCTTTTCGTCGGCCCGTCGCTGGCGGGCACGGCTGCCGCCACTGCGACCGACCTGAAGAAGAACCAGATCGGCGCTTGGAACTGGAACGGCCAGCGTATCTGGGTGGCCCGCACCGGCTACACCGGTGAAGACGGCTTCGAGGTGGTGGCGCCGGCCGACCAGATTGAGGACATCTGGAACCGCACCTTGGCGTTGGGCCATGTCGGCTGCATCCAGCCCTGCGGACTGGGAGCGCGGGATACCCTGCGCACCGAGGTCTGCTATCCGCTCTACGGCCACGAACTGGACGAAAATACCTCCCCGATTGAGGCCGGCCTGGGCTTTTTCGTCGCCTTGGACAAGCCGGAGTTCGTGGGCCGGTCCGTGTTGCTGGAACAGAAGACGAACGGCACCCGGAAGAAGTCGGTGGCGTTCCGCATGACCGACAAATCCGCCCCGCCGCGTCCGGGCTACGCCATCTTCGCGAACGGCGCCAAGGTCGGAGACGTTGTGAGCGGGACCCAGAGCCCCTCGCTCAACGTCGGCATCGGCTTGGGTTACGTGCCGCCAGAACTGGCGACGCCCGGAACCCGGATCGAGATCGAGATCCGCGGCCGGCGGTTCGCGGCCGAGGTCGTGAAGAAGCCCATCTACCGCAAATCCTGAGGGGATTCGGTGACCGGCGGGCGGCGGGTCGAGCAATGGACCGCCGCCAGCAGCGCCAAGTTGAAGCCACCGATGGTGCCCACCACGGCGCGGTAGGCGCTGGCGGCTTCCCAGGCCGGAAGTTGGGGCGCCAGCCACCCAAGGGTGGCGAGGAAACCGGCGGTCAAGGCCACTGCCCACGGCAGGAACCGGAAATCGGCGCGGGCCATGCGATCGCCGACGATCAGGTTGGCGAGGGCGAACGAGAGCATCGCCCACGCGCACCACGGCACCAGGGGCGCTGCCGCCCAGTTGGCGGGCGACCGCAGGTAAAGGATCTGCAGCGGAAGTTTCGGCAGGAGTGTGGCCGCCAGGGCAGCCACCCCGCCGACCAGCGCCGTGCCGGTCAGGGCCAGTTGCAGCGCGTCGGACTTTTCCGACCGGGCGAAGCTGCGGGCGATCTTCGGAAACATGACCAACGCCAGCGGGACGGTGAACTGGGTCATTGCGAAGCCGATGGTCGAGGCCGGCAGATAATGGCTGCCCAGTTGCACGCTTGCCGCGGTGCCAGCCGGCAGCGTGGCGGTGAGGAAGATCACGTCGCTCTGCGAGAGCACGAGCAGGCATCCGGCACTGAGGGTGAACGGCCCGAGCCGTTTCAGAACCGGCCCGAGGGCGGTGTCCGTGCCCTTTGCCAGCCACACGTCGCGCGAACCCCACGCCGCCACACCGGCGGCCGCGGCCAAGCCGACGAAGGCGGCCCACATGGCCGAAGTCGATTTTCCCTGGGCCACCACGACTAGGGCGACGATGGCACCGAGCCGGCCGAAACCATTGGCCAGGGAGACCATGCCGAGGGTTCCAAACCGTTCCCGGCCCTGCACGAGACCGCTGAACAGCGGCAAGGCCAGGGAGGCCCATGCCGCGCCGAGGGTGGGCCAAAGTATGGCCGTTTGGTTCAGCTTCAGGGTTTGCTGGATCCACTCGCGTTCCCCCAATACGGCCAGGGCGACCACCAACCAGCCCGCGGTGACGAGCCCGAGTGTCGTGCGGGTGATCCGGGCCAGTCCGCCCAAGCCTTCAGTTCCGGCGGCGGCCGCTTGCTGGGCAAAGAGCACCTGCAGTCCGGCTCCGGGAATGGCGAGGAACAGCAGGATCCGCAACAGGGTGCCGACTGTGGCGTATTCCTCCGGGCCGAGCGGCCTGGCAGCGAACGAATGCACCAGCGTCATGGCGGCGCCGCTGCCCACCGTGGCGAGGGTCATCCAGCCGCCCTGGCGGAAAAAGGTGGACCGAGATTCGCTCAATGCGCCCGCGGGGATAGACGATGGGACCATCCGGGGAAATCCCAATCCGTCCGGCGCGCCGGGGATTTTCCGCGGAAACCGCTCGCCTCGACCGGCTTCCTGCCTATGTTGGCCGCGTATCTGCCGCCGCATGCGTTGCCGGTTCCCCTACATCTGCGTGACGTGGCTGTTGCTGGTCGGCCTGGGCCAGCTCGCCGCCGAGGACATCGTTTTCCCGGACGATGCCGGGGTCATTGACGTCACCAAGCCGCCCTATTCGGCCAAAGGCGATGGCCGCACCGACGCGGCGGAAGCCATCCAGCAGGCGCTGCTGGAGCACGGCAACGCGAACAAGATCATTTATCTCCCCAACGGGGTTTACCGGTTGTCCACCACCCTGCGGTGGCCGGATGGCGACAACGAAACTTCGCAGCGGGCGACGATTCTCCAGGGCCAGAGCCGGGAGGGAACCCGGCTGGTGCTGATGGACTACTCGCCGGGCTTCAACAATCCCGGCCGGCCGCGGCCCATGCTGTGGACGGGCGGGGAGCACCAGCGGCACTTCCGCAATGCCGTCCGCAATCTCACCCTTCATACCGGCACCGGAAATCCCGGGGCCATCGGCATCCAGTTCAAATGCAACGAACAGGGGAGCATCCGTGATGTTTCGGTCGTGTCCGGCGGCAGGCGGGATGGCGTGACCGGCATCGACTTGGGCCACGTGGATTACAACGGCCCGGTGTTCCTCAAGAACATCCGGGTTGAGGGCTTTGACGTGGGCCTGCGGACGGCGTTTTCCGTGTTTTCGGTCAACGTCGAGAATGCGGAGTTCGTGGGGCAGGATGCCGCCGCGGTCCGCAATCGCGGCCAGATCGTCAATCTGCGTCAGGTGCACAGCACCAACGCCGCGCCGACGGTGCTCAACACGGATGCCACCGGCATGGTTACGCTGCTGGACTCGGAAATCTCCGGCCGCCCGGCGAAACGCCCGGAGGCGGCGCTGCAGAATCACGGGCTGCTGTTTGTGCGGGACCTGGTGACCGCAGGGTGCACCAACCTGAGTGTCACCAACCTCATTGAGAACGACGCCGGCACCGGGGCCCAGTTCGGCGGGGCCACGGTGGATGAATACTTCTCGCATCGGCCATTCAACATGTTTCCGGCGCCGTTCCACACTTTGCGGCTGGCGGTGAAGGAAACGCCGGATGTTCCGTGGGACCCCGTGAACCGTTGGTCCAGCCCCCTGCAGTTCGGCGGCCGGCCGGACGATACCCGGGACGATTCCGCGGCGATTCAGGCGGCGATCGACTCCGGGGCAACCACGGTTTACCTGCCGAACGGCACTTGGGTCATCAATTCGCCGGTCGAAATCCGCGGCAATGTCCGGCGGTTCCTCGGCTGCGAGGCGAGGGTCTTCCTCGGAGCCCTTCAGGGAGGTCCCGCTCTAAAGGTGCTTGGGCCGACCAATCAGCCGCTCGTCATTGAACGCCTGGAGGTTGAGCCCGCCAGCAAAGTTCTCATCCAGCATGAGGTGAACCGTCCGCTGGTGGTGAGGAGTTGCCTCGGGGCGAACCTCGCCTGGCCGGGCCCAGGTGAACTGTTCCTCGAAGAGGTGCAGTCGGCCGGGCCGCTCCGGATGTCCCCCGGGCAAAGGCTCTGGGCGCGCAGTTGGGCAAACTCCTACGAGGGCCCCAAGCTGATCAACGACGGCGGCGAAGCGTGGCTTTTCGGTTTCAAGTCGGCCCTGGGAGGAACGCTGATTGAGACGACCGGCGGCGGAAAAACCGAATTGCTCGGCGGCCTCTGCAATTCGAGCGGCGTCTGGAAGGCCGATCCGATGTTCCGCATCCGCGATTCCTCCGCGGTCTTCGTCATCGGCGAGTCTTCCTTTAACACGACTCCTTACCAGACCATTGCCACGGAAGTTCGCGGTTCCCAGACGCGCGCCCTGGTCGTACCGGGTCCGACCGTGGATCAGCCGCTGCCGATGCGCGTGGGCGGCATTGCCCTGCCCCTTTACTCCGCGTTCGATGGCGTCGGCAATGTCGTTCCCCGCATCGCCCAGCCCGCCCCCGGCAAAGGTGGCCGCCCTTAATTTTCGGGCGAACCGGCTTTTTTGCTTTGCGGCGACGCGGTGGGACTAAACCCTGACGGAAGCACACTTCCGCATCCTCATGGCAGACAGCCCGAAATCCGACCTCATCGTTGGCGTGGACCTTGGCGGCACCAAGATCCTGGCCGGAGTGTTCACGCCCCAGCTCAAGCTGCTCCAGACCGCCAAGCTTTCCACCAAGGCCAGCCGCGGATTTGAGGCCGTGGTGGAGCGCATTGCCCGCTGCGTCCAGGATGCCGTGGATGAGGCCGACCTGTCGCTCAAGCAGATCAAGGCGCTGGGTATTGGCGCGCCCGGGGCGGTGGACACAGAGGAGGGGGAGGTCATCTTCGCCCCCAACCTCGAATGGAAGAATGCGCCGCTGAAGAAGGAGCTCGAAAAGCTGCTGGGCGTTCCGGTGTTCGCGGAGAACGACACCAACCTGTGCACGCTCGGTGTCCATGAGGTCGAGCTGAAGGGCAAGCCGCGGCACATGCTCGGCATCTTCCTCGGCACCGGCGTGGGCGGCGGTCTGGTGCTGGATGGCAAGCTCTACGGCGGCTTCAACCGCACCGCCGGCGAGGTGGGCCACATGGTGATCGAGGTCGGCGGCCCGGAATGCGGCTGCGGCAACAAGGGCTGCTTCGAGGCCCTGGCGAGCCGCACCGCGATCTTCCGGCAGATCCAGCAGGCGATCCGCGACGGCGGCAAGACGGTATTGACGGAGATGCTCGGCGAGGATCTGGACGGCATGAAGAGCGGTGACCTGCGGAAGGCCATCAAGCGGGGCGACAAGCTGGTCGAGAAGATCGTTGAGAACGCCGCCGAATACACCGGCATCGCCGTGGCCAACCTCATCAATATCCTCAATCCCGAGGTCGTGGTGCTCGGGGGCGGGGTGATCGATGCGCTCGAGGACGAGATGATGGCCATCATCGTCGAGACCGCCTTTGACTACGCCATGGCCGGAACGACCAACGGCATCGAGATCATTGCCAGCAAGCTCGGTGATCATGCCGGCATCACCGGCGGGGCCGTCTTGGCGCGCCAGCGCCTGAAGTAGTTTTCACGGCTGGCCTCAGCCGCGATGCTTCGTTAGCGTCCCGCCTTCGCTGCTATGGACGCACCGTCATTGCCCGAGTTCCTGAAACTGGCCGAGCGGGGGAATCTGATTCCCGTCACCCGCCGGCTGCTGGCCGACTTTGAGACTCCGCTGTCGGCCTACTGGAAACTCCGCGGACAGGGCGAGTCGTTCCTCTTCGAATCCGTCGAAGGCGGCGAACACCTCGGCCGCTACTCGTTCGTGGGCTGCAATCCCCGGGCGGTGATCCGGCAGTCCGGCCGGAGGATCGAAGTCATCGAAGGCGGCAAGGTGGTCGAGAAGTTTGCGGTCGCGGGAGCCGAAGACGGCGGTTGCGAGAAGTGCGTGAAGGATGGCTTGGAAGTCGTCCAGAAGGTGCTTTCGCGATACCACCCGGTCGAGGTTTCCGGTTTGCCCCGGTTTACCGGCGGCGCCGTCGGGTTCCTCGGCTACGAATTCATCCATGATGTCGAACCGGTCGTGCCGCGCCCGCCCAAGGATGAGGTGGGCACGCCCACGCTCTACATGCTCATCGCGGACGAACTCCTGATCTTCGACCGCGTCAGTCAGACGCTTACGGTGCTGGTGAACGCGATCGTCGAGCTGGGACAGAAGGCCGAGGACGCCTACGAGGACGCCGTGGCCGAGATCGACCGCATCGTGGAACTGCTGCGGCAACCCCTCGCGGCGGAACCCGTCGAACTGCCGGCCGAACCGCCGTTTGTGGAATTCGCCTCCAACACGACCCAGTCCCAGTTCGAGGCCAACGTGCTGGAGGCCAAGAAATACATCACCGCGGGCGACATCATCCAGATCGTCGGCTCACAGCGGTTCAGCGCCCCGATCAAGGCGAGCCCGCTCGACCTGTATCGGGCGGTGCGGACGGTGAACCCGTCGCCCTACATGTTCCTGCTTGAACTGGAAGGCATGGCCCTCGTCGGCGCGTCGCCGGAACTGCATGTCCGCTGCGTGGACCGCCAGGTGGAGATCCGGCCCATCGCCGGCACCCGCCGTCGCGGCAAAACCGCCGCGGAGGACGCCGCCCTCGCCGAAGAGTTGCTCGCCGATCCGAAGGAACGGGCCGAACACGTCATGCTGGTTGATCTGGCGCGCAATGACATCGGTCGCGTCTGCGACTACGGCAGCGTGCAGGTGCAGGACCTGATGATCGTCGAGCGATACAGCCACGTCATGCACATCGTCTCGCAGGTGAACGGCCAGCTCGACGCCCGCCACACCGCGTTCGACCTGATGCGCACGACCTTTCCGGCCGGGACGCTCAGCGGGGCCCCGAAAATCCGTGCCATGCAGCTCATCTCGCAGCTCGAAGGCACGACCCGCGGTCCCTATGGCGGTTGCGTCGGTTACTTCGCCTTCAACGGCAATTCCGACCACTGCATCACCATCCGGACCGCGTTGGTGAAGGACGGCGTTGCCTACGTCCAGGCCGGCGGCGGATGGGTGAATGACTCAGTGCCGACGGCGGAGTTCGAGGAAACCGTCAACAAGTCCAAGGCCATGCGCAAAGCCGTGGCCCTGGCGGAGTCCTTCCACCGCGTTGCCTGAGGCAAACAGGCGTCGGGCAACGTGACGCCCGCTACTCGCAGACCTCACCGGCAGGCTTGCCGCCGCCGTCCACGGGCAACCCGCCGATGGCGCGTCCCCGCAGCTCCGCGTTGACCACGGTGATGCGGCGATTCTGGGCCCGTGCCTCGGCGGAGGAGTTGGCGGCGACCGGTTTGGTATCGCCAAAGCCCACCGCCAGCAGCCGTTTGCAGTCCACGCCCTGGGCCTTGAGCCACTGGCAGACCGCGAGGGCGCGTTGTTCGGACAGCTTCTGGTTCGCCGCGGACTCACCCGCATTGTCGGTGTGTCCCTCGACGCGCAGCTTGGAGATGTAGGACTTCGCCGTGAGGTATTCCTTGATCAGGACCAGCGACTCGCGACTGGCCACCTCATCGAGTTCGGCGGTGCCGGCCTTGAACGTGATGGGCGTGGGCAGCACCAGTTGGTGGCCGTCAAGCTTGAAGCTCTGCGCCTGGGCGGCCGAAAACAGCAGGGCGAGTGCGAGGAGGAACGATGGCTTCACAGGATTCAGACGGTCTGGTTCCGACGGCGCCAGAGGGCGAACCCGACGAGGCCGGCCGCCGCGAGCGCCGACCATTCCGCCGGTTCCGGGACGGGCGTATAGGTCACCGCCCCCAAGTCCACGCTGGCCTGTGCGGAGAAGGTATTGTCGCCGAAAAAGATGAAGTTCGCGGTGCTGTAAGGGAGCCCGGAGTAAGTCCGGAGCGTGCCGGTCAGGATCGTGGAATCGTTGGCCTTGAGCGTGTAGGCGCTGCCCTGGATTGTCAGGTCGTAGCTGACGAACGCTCCGGACGGATTGAACCCGGTCGTGCCTTCGCCGTGGGTGAAACCCGAATTCTGCGCCCAAATTTCGTTGCCCCAGAAGCCCAGTTCTATGCCCTGCAAGTCGGATGACAGCGCGATGACGCTGAATCCGGCCCGGTCATTGACCCCATGGCTTTCCGTGCCGATTTGCAGGTCAAAGCTCAGCGTGTAGCCGGTGGTGCGGTCCATGACGCCGCCGGTCGTGCTCCAGCCTCCCCGCACGCTTCCGCCTGTGGTGTCGAAAGCCAGTTTGCCCCCGGCTACCGTTGCACTGATCGGGCTGACGGGAATGAACGAAAAGGCGAACGGATTCGATTCGGGTGCCTGCGCGTAGTTCCACGGATTGGGCGTGTAGGCGTGGGGAAGCTGCCCCGAGGCAGGATCGTAAAGCAGGCCGGCGAATGTGGGCAGGGTGGTCAGGCTGAAGAGGGCAACGGCGGCGACTCGCATGCACGAGATGCTTGGTGCCCCTCGTTCGCCGGTCAATGCCCAACCGGATCGCTCTCCGCCCGGGATGGCGCCAAGGCTGGGCCAAGTCGTCCGCCCAAGATCCCGAATGGCCAGTGCTCCTCCAGGACAGCTCACGGCATCACCGCCGATCGAGAGTCTCCGCTTACGTTCCCGAATCAAGGGGCGGCGAGGTCCACGCAGACCATTTCGCGGTCGTTGCGGACATAGACCCGGCGATTAGCGAAGGCCGGATGCACCCACACCACCGGCCGGCCCGGATCGGGATTCGCCGGATCGAGCAGGTTCGCCCGGCTGATCTCCTCGTAGCCCTGCGGCGACAGCTTCGCGATGATCAGGTCGCCCTTCTCGCTGAAGAGGAAGAACCGGTTGCCCTGCTTCACCGTGAAGCAGTTGCCCCAACGCTCCGACTTGCCGCTCGTCGGCGCGAAGGTTTCCCAGAGCCGCTCGCCGGTGTCCGCGCGCAGGCAGCGATATTGCCCGTAGCTGCACGCGCCGTAGATGTGCCCGTCCTCGATGAAGGGTGTGTTCATCGTGCAGTTCAGGTGCGCCGTATCGCGTTCGCTCATCTTCGCCGTGCGCCACGCGACCACCGGCGCGTCCTTGCCCGCCTCGAAGCGCAGCATCAGCGAGCCATTGTAAAAGCAGCTCAGGTAAAGCTGCTCGCCGAGCTTTCGCGGCGTGGCGATGGCCATGCCGTAGTTCAGCTTCCACGGTTCGATCCACAGCGCCTTGCCGGTTTCGGGATCAAGGCCGTTCACCGCTTCGGCGTGCCAGAGAATGACCTGCCGCTTGCCGCCGAACTCGTAGATCATCGGCGGACAATACCCCGGCTCCTTCGCCGACAGCGCGCGCCAGAGTTCCTTGCCCGTGTCCTTGTCGAACGCCACCGCCACGCTGCCTTCGCCGCCCACCACGCAGATGAGCTTCTGCCCGTCGAGCAACGGGTTCGCCGACACGCCCCAGTGCGGAATCTTCAGGCCAAAGTCCTTCTGGAAATCCCGTTCCCAGACCACGCGCCCGGTGGCGGCCTCCAGGCACTTTAGGTTGCCCATCGTGCCGAGCGCGAACACGCGTCCGCCCTCGACCAGCGGCGTGGTGCGCGGCCCGGCGGCGTAACTCACGTTGTAGGGACAGTCGTAGGCATGCTGCCAGAGCAGCTTCCCGTCCGCCTCGTTGAAGCACAGCACGCGCTCGTTGCCGGGAATCTGCGACGCCTCGAACACACTCTTCGGCTTCGGCGCATTGGTGGGCACCAGCCGGTCCATCACGAACACCTTGCCGCCCGTGACCGCCGGACTCGAATAACCCGCGCCCAGTTCCGTGCGCCAAACCCGCTTCGGCCCGCCTTCGGGGAACTTTTCCAGGATCCCCGTCTCGCGCCACACGGCGTCCCGCTGCGGTCCGAGCCACTGCGGCCAGTCATCAGCAAGGCTGAGATTCAAAATCAGAACCGACAATGTGGCAGGGACAAACCTGACGGCACGAAACCAATTTGAACTGAGTCGGAACATCGTAAGCCCTACCAGAGCGAATCGAGGCAGAGTGGCGCAAGCACGGCTTCTGGAAAAACTGCGTCCCCCGTGGCAGTCTGCGATGACTTTCGCTGTGTCGCCGGCCTTGAAGATGCCGGCGAAGATACCCTGGGCGATCGGGTTTAGGACCATACCATGGCGAGGGCTTTCGCGTCGACGACGCCTCAAATTCACGTCATCCTCCCCTCACAGCCAGAGGTGGACACAATTGCAAGGCGGTTCGCGCATCTCCCTGCCGGCGCAATCGAATTAGACCATTTGCCACTCTGTTCGGCTGTCGTGCAATCTGGTGCTGATGATTTTCAGATTCCTAAGTGGAATAATGTCCTTGTTGGCTGGGCTGCTTTCGGCGGTCGCCCAACCTTCTGGCAGCCTGGTTGGCTGGGGCAACCTAGAGATCCGTCATGTCCCGGCGGGAACTGCGTTCACCAGAATTGCGGCGGGTGGTGCCCGCAGCCTCGCATTGAAGAAGGACGGCACGGTTGTTGTATGGGGCTTTAACGACTCTGGCCAAAGCAAGGTTCCGGAAAACCTGACTAACATCATCACCATCGCCGCGGGAGTACATCACAATCTGGCACTGAAAAGCGATGGCACGATTGCCGCGTGGGGAAACAACTTCTCAGGCCAGACAGATGTGCCTGCGGTGTTACGCAGCGTTTCCGCGGTGGCAGCAGGGTTCTACCACAGTGTGGCCCTGAAAAGCGATGGGACGGTCGTTGAGTGGGGACAAAACCCGTATAGTGATAAGGCGATGCCCGCGGATTTGAGGAACGTAACCAGCATTGTAGCGGGATGGAACCACACATTAGCTTTGAAGAAGGACGGCACAGTCGTCGCATGGGGAAGCCTTCGGTGTGGTCAGAGTGTTGTGCCGGCGGGTTTGAGCAACGTAACCGCTCTTGCTGCGGGGGAATGCCAAAGCCTAGCGCTAAAGAAGGACGGGACCGTCGTTGCGTGGGGAAGCCAAGGCAGTGTGCCTGCAGGGGTAAGTAACGTAATCGCCATTGCGTCGGGTGAGGCTCATAATTTGGCGCTCAAAAAGAACGGCACGGTCATCGCGTGGGGAAACAATCTATTTGGTCAAACCAACGTGCCCTCAGGCCTAACCAACGTCATCGCCATTGCGGCTGGGTTCCGCCACAGTTTGGCCCTGAAGAATGACGGCAGCATCGTGGCGTGGGGGGCCAACGGCTTGGGAGAAAGCACGGTCGTCACATACTTGGACAACATCACCGCCCTGAGTGGTGCGTATAGTCACAGCCTGGCGCTGAAAACCGATGGCACCGTGATTGCGTTTTGGGGTGGTCCTGCTGTCAACATACCGACGGGATCAACCGGATATGCAACGTTTGCAGCCGGGCTGGAACACGGCGTGGCGTTGCAGCGTGATGGTTCAGTCCAAGCATGGGGTAGCAACAACCACGGCCAAAGCCGCGTGCCAGTAGGGTTAAGCAACGTCATCGCAGTGGCGGCGGGATGGAACCATAGTCTGGCACTAAAGAACGACGGCACCGTAGCCGCGTGGGGAAGCAACCAGCATGGACAAGGCGCCGTGCCCCTGGGCTTGAGCGATGTCACCGCTGTTGCGGCTGGTGGGCTTCATATTGAGCGTCGCATTTATGGGTAGCACGGACAATGCTGTCGCAGAAGTGTGACC
>OFDN01000184.1_pt1 | contig 60033 bp, 39 predicted proteins | sample 1520971 | NCBI WGS metagenome assembly OFDN01 (sample SAMEA94257418, study PRJEB24077) | hot springs metagenome | biome: Aquatic biome; feature: Geographical feature; material: Water | place: India | collected 2012-06-12 | depth 5 m
CGCCCTCAAAAGCGCGGCCCCGTTGAAGCGGCTCGCCCGGCTCCGGCACGTAGCGTTCGGCGAACGTTTCCGCGCCCTCAAAAGCGCGGCCCCGTTGAAGCGCCTCACGGCCGCTCATTCCTCCGCACCTGGCGCACGGTTTCCGCGCCCTCAAAAGCGCGGCCCCGTTGAAGCCTGGAGTTACCTGTGGGCCCGGCGCGCCATCGAGCGGGTTTCCGCGCCCTCAAAAGCGCGGCCCCGTTGAAGCCAGACTTCCCGCTCGGTCACGTTGTTCGGCCAGGGCTGTTTCCGCGCCCTCAAAAGCGCGGCCCCGTTGAAGCCTGTCCCTCGCGGCAGCGGTAAATGCTGCCGCCGGGTTTCCGCGCCCTCAAAAGCGCGGCCCCGTTGAAGCACGAACGAACTGGCCGAAGCCTACCGCTTCACCCACGGCGTTTCCGCGCCCTCAAAAGCGCGGCCCCGTTGAAGCTGGGCGCAGGTGCCGTCCACCATGCCGTCGTGATAGTCGTTTCCGCGCCCTCAAAAGCGCGGCCCCGTTGAAGCTCGGCGACGGCGGCGGTGAGGCTGGCGTGATCGTAGTCGGTTTCCGCGCCCTCAAAAGCGCGGCCCCGTTGAAGCCGGGGCACTGGCGGGCCGGGCCGGGCTGCCAGTGACAAGTTTCCGCGCCCTCAAAAGCGCGGCCCCGTTGAAGCGAAGCGGGCGGTAAAGGTGCCGGCAATCGCGCTGGCATGTTTCCGCGCCCTCAAAAGCGCGGCCCCGTTGAAGCCGCTCGCGCTCGCCTCTTCGCCCGGCCGCAGCAACCGGTTTCCGCGCCCTCAAAAGCGCGGCCCCGTTGAAGCGCGGCGATGTCCTGCTCGGTCACGCCGACCGCGGCGAGGGCGTTTCCGCGCCCTCAAAAGCGCGGCCCCGTTGAAGCGGCGGCGGCTCGTCGTTCGTCGTGACCAACAGCGCCAGTTTCCGCGCCCTCAAAAGCGCGGCCCCGTTGAAGCCGGCTGCTTGTCGCTTTGCCGCTTGTCATTGCGGTGGTTTCCGCGCCCTCAAAAGCGCGGCCCCGTTGAAGCAGTCTCGACCAGATCGAGACGCTTCTCGGGTATTCGGTTTCCGCGCCCTCAAAAGCGCGGCCCCGTTGAAGCCGCGTGATCACGCCGGCCATGAGAGCGGACGCGCAGGCGTTTCCGCGCCCTCAAAAGCGCGGCCCCGTTGAAGCCATGGGTGGAAAGCAGGGAGCAGGGAGCCGGGAGCGAGTTTCCGCGCCCTCAAAAGCGCGGCCCCGTTGAAGCTCCGCGCCCCAGGAGAAATGCGCCTATCCGCGCACGCGTTTCCGCGCCCTCAAAAGCGCGGCCCCGTTGAAGCGTGAAGTCCGCGATGACATCGGGATTCACTTCTAGCGTTTCCGCGCCCTCAAAAGCGCGGCCCCGTTGAAGCATGCCGGACTGGCCTTCGCGTTCTCAATGTCGTGCGTGTTTCCGCGCCCTCAAAAGCGCGGCCCCGTTGAAGCGGGCCAGATACGACCACTCAAAGAGAGGTTGCAGCAGGTTTCCGCGCCCTCAAAAGCGCGGCCCCGTTGAAGCCATGTCGAAGGCGTGGTTGTCGGGCCGGAGCTTTTTGTTTCCGCGCCCTCAAAAGCGCGGCCCCGTTGAAGCACAACGAAGACGCGAAGAGGCGAAGAAAGCGAACAGGAGGTTTCCGCGCCCTCAAAAGCGCGGCCCCGTTGAAGCCGCAAGGTCCGCAACGATGCCGGCACGCTGGCGACGCGTTTCCGCGCCCTCAAAAGCGCGGCCCCGTTGAAGCCACGCTGGGATGACATAGGGCGAAAAGGGAAGCCGGGGCGTTTCCGCGCCCTCAAAAGCGCGGCCCCGTTGAAGCGTAGTTGGCCCGGATGTGGCAGCCGCCGTTCGTCAGCCAGTTTCCGCGCCCTCAAAAGCGCGGCCCCGTTGAAGCGGGCAGGGCGTCGGCGCGCTTCTGCTCGCGGGCCACGTAGTTTCCGCGCCCTCAAAAGCGCGGCCCCGTTGAAGCGCCGTTCGGAGCCTTGATGTCTGTCGGGCAGTCAAGCTCGTTTCCGCGCCCTCAAAAGCGCGGCCCCGTTGAAGCCTGTCGGCGTTCGACCTGGTTGAGATTGCCCACTTCGTTTCCGCGCCCTCAAAAGCGCGGCCCCGTTGAAGCGCCCTGGCTGAGGGTGGCGGGTGCACTGGAGTCCGCGGGTTTCCGCGCCCTCAAAAGCGCGGCCCCGTTGAAGCAGCACGTCGAGGCCGACTTGCGCGAGGCCGCAAGTTTCCGCGCCCTCAAAAGCGCGGCCCCGTTGAAGCCGAAATCTTGTCAGGTGGCCATCTGGCTTGCCCTCGGGTTTCCGCGCCCTCAAAAGCGCGGCCCCGTTGAAGCAAGCGGTAGGCGCGGCTTGTCACCTCGCTGTCCACCGTTTCCGCGCCCTCAAAAGCGCGGCCCCGTTGAAGCTGGGCGGCACGGTATGCGCTGATGCATGACGTGCTCGTTTCCGCGCCCTCAAAAGCGCGGCCCCGTTGAAGCGAGTTCCTGCAACCGCTCGGGCGGAGCGACCAGGCGCGTTTCCGCGCCCTCAAAAGCGCGGCCCCGTTGAAGCCGTGAGGGTGCCAAAGCTGTCGAGCACCACCTGAAGGTTTCCGCGCCCTCAAAAGCGCGGCCCCGTTGAAGCTATTAACCCGCTTTTTACCTTTCGCGTCCGTCCGCACGTTTCCGCGCCCTCAAAAGCGCGGCCCCGTTGAAGCAACGTGCCGTTGTGCATGGTCTTGGCCGCGGCAATCCAGTTTCCGCGCCCTCAAAAGCGCGGCCCCGTTGAAGCCCTGCTTTCGGATTCATCGGGGCCCCTCCGGCTTCGTTTCCGCGCCCTCAAAAGCGCGGCCCCGTTGAAGCACCGAGAAGCGCGAGCCGCGCGTGGCCAGCGGGCTGGTTTCCGCGCCCTCAAAAGCGCGGCCCCGTTGAAGCCACGATTTTCACCAGGAGGGTGCGGATGTCGTCGGTGTTTCCGCGCCCTCAAAAGCGCGGCCCCGTTGAAGCGTGAGCTACCACTACGCATTGCACGGGGAGGCGGACAGTTTCCGCGCCCTCAAAAGCGCGGCCCCGTTGAAGCCTGCGCTGTGCGGACTGCGGCGGCGCCATCGGCAAGTTTCCGCGCCCTCAAAAGCGCGGCCCCGTTGAAGCGGCGAGCGCCCTGGCCATCGTTACACGGAACTGCTCACGTTTCCGCGCCCTCAAAAGCGCGGCCCCGTTGAAGCGGTCAGCCGCGGGCGCATGGCGTCGGGCGACACGTCGTTTCCGCGCCCTCAAAAGCGCGGCCCCGTTGAAGCATGCCGCCTCGACTTGATGCTCGACGAGTTGCGCGCAGTTTCCGCGCCCTCAAAAGCGCGGCCCCGTTGAAGCACTGCTACGGCCTCGTTCGCTACGTGCTTGAGGCTCGTTTCCGCGCCCTCAAAAGCGCGGCCCCGTTGAAGCGCGGCGAAGAGCTTGGCGCGCAGACGCGGGTAGACTTGTTTCCGCGCCCTCAAAAGCGCGGCCCCGTTGAAGCATACATGGCGCAAAGCGTCTGCTCTGTAACCAGCAAGGTTTCCGCGCCCTCAAAAGCGCGGCCCCGTTGAAGCTCCACGGAGGTCCAGTCCGACAGCATCCCGCAGTTGCTGGTTTCCGCGCCCTCAAAAGCGCGGCCCCGTTGAAGCGGAGCTTCGGCTCACCTTCGCGGTGGACATGCTGTGCGTTTCCGCGCCCTCAAAAGCGCGGCCCCGTTGAAGCGGGTTAGGATGCCGGGTTTCCAGAGCCAGATTTCATGTTTCCGCGCCCTCAAAAGCGCGGCCCCGTTGAAGCATGTCGTTCTGCTTCCCGCTCTGGAAAGCGTCACGCGGTTTCCGCGCCCTCAAAAGCGCGGCCCCGTTGAAGCCTGGTAAGCGGTGTCCGCAGCGATGCGATCTTCAGCGCGTTTCCGCGCCCTCAAAAGCGCGGCCCCGTTGAAGCCCGGCCAATGTTGAGGTCTTGCTGGCAGAGTTGAAGCAGGGTTTCCGCGCCCTCAAAAGCGCGGCCCCGTTGAAGCGCGCCGGCTCCGGGGGATGCGGGCAGGGTCGCGTCGTTTCCGCGCCCTCAAAAGCGCGGCCCCGTTGAAGCTCGAGGGGCAGGCACGGGCGCGACCACGCATCCTTGGTTTCCGCGCCCTCAAAAGCGCGGCCCCGTTGAAGCACCTGGCGGTCAGCGGCCTACCTGCATTCGTTGTTGTTTCCGCGCCCTCAAAAGCGCGGCCCCGTTGAAGCTACACCCTGCCCGGCGGCAACCCCGACCGCGTGCGTGGTTTCCGCGCCCTCAAAAGCGCGGCCCCGTTGAAGCTCGGGTCGGCGGCGGGTTGTTCACTTTTTCGGCAGGGTGTTTCCGCGCCCTCAAAAGCGCGGCCCCGTTGAAGCTCAGCACGTCTGGCATTCAGACCTCGTCTCAAGACAAGGTTTCCGCGCCCTCAAAAGCGCGGCCCCGTTGAAGCAAGCCGCGTGGGGTGAGCACCCAGAGTCGGCCGGGTTTCCGCGCCCTCAAAAGCGCGGCCCCGTTGAAGCCATTCGTCTATTTGTTGCTGCGTCATTTTCAGCTCGCGTTTCCGCGCCCTCAAAAGCGCGGCCCCGTTGAAGCGCTGGCCTGGGTGAACGTGATGCCGGCGGCCACCTTGGTTTCCGCGCCCTCAAAAGCGCGGCCCCGTTGAAGCAGCCCCATCTGCGTGCAGCCGGCAGAGCCGAATGGGGTTTCCGCGCCCTCAAAAGCGCGGCCCCGTTGAAGCGCAAGTGAGCTTCACCCCCTCCAAGCGGTTTGCGCCCGTTTCCGCGCCCTCAAAAGCGCGGCCCCGTTGAAGCGTTCACTACGCGGGGCCGCTCTCGGGCCGGCGGATTGGGTTTCCGCGCCCTCAAAAGCGCGGCCCCGTTGAAGCTTCGCGCTGCGACCGGCGCCGGGCCCCTACGCGCGGGTTTCCGCGCCCTCAAAAGCGCGGCCCCGTTGAAGCGGCGCTGGTCACGTCGGAGCCCGTGGGTGTGTCGATGTTTCCGCGCCCTCAAAAGCGCGGCCCCGTTGAAGCCGGCCGAGCTGCGGACGCGGCCGCAGGAGTTCAAGCGGTTTCCGCGCCCTCAAAAGCGCGGCCCCGTTGAAGCAGGTCCCGGATCATTTCCGGCCCTTCCAACTGCGTTTCCGCGCCCTCAAAAGCGCGGCCCCGTTGAAGCGCGGTGCCAGTGGTTATGGCCGTGCTCTCGTCACTCAGTTTCCGCGCCCTCAAAAGCGCGGCCCCGTTGAAGCGCGCTCGCCGCGTTCGTGGTGGCCGTCGAGGCCGGGAGTTTCCGCGCCCTCAAAAGCGCGGCCCCGTTGAAGCTGCGGGCGGCGACGGAGTGGGCGCGGGAGATTTGGAGGGTTTCCGCGCCCTCAAAAGCGCGGCCCCGTTGAAGCAAATCAGCGCTCCGACGGGCCAACCGGGCGTCGGTCGTTTCCGCGCCCTCAAAAGCGCGGCCCCGTTGAAGCGGAAAACCTGCCCTCCCGGCCCCGCCTTCCGGTCCGGTTTCCGCGCCCTCAAAAGCGCGGCCCCGTTGAAGCGGCGGTTTCGGGCACCGGCACCGACAAGGGGTTGATTCGTTTCCGCGCCCTCAAAAGCGCGGCCCCGTTGAAGCGTGGTGGACACGGCGGGGGGGCGCTTCAAGGCGGCGGTTTCCGCGCCCTCAAAAGCGCGGCCCCGTTGAAGCGAGTTTTCATGGGTGAAATTCAAGCCACAAGGTTTTAGGTTTCCGCGCCCTCAAAAGCGCGGCCCCGTTGAAGCTGTTGTTGTAGGCGACCTCCCACGTCAATCGGCCCGCCGTTTCCGCGCCCTCAAAAGCGCGGCCCCGTTGAAGCCCGGTGGTCCCGTGCGCTGTCCACGAGGCGTCCGTCGTTTCCGCGCCCTCAAAAGCGCGGCCCCGTTGAAGCCGGTGACACGCTGCCGGACCACACCACGCCAATCAGCCGGTTTCCGCGCCCTCAAAAGCGCGGCCCCGTTGAAGCTTCCCGGGGCACCACGGCCAATTCGGGTGACGCCGCGGTTTCCGCGCCCTCAAAAGCGCGGCCCCGTTGAAGCGGGCTGTTCTCGGCGGTGCTGGATTGGACCAACTCGTTTCCGCGCCCTCAAAAGCGCGGCCCCGTTGAAGCCAACCCCAGCCCCCCGGAGGTGCGCGGTGAGCGGTCCGTTTCCGCGCCCTCAAAAGCGCGGCCCCGTTGAAGCGAGCCGGACCCGGGGTAAAGGGTGGTCAGCGTGGACGTTTCCGCGCCCTCAAAAGCGCGGCCCCGTTGAAGCCAGGCGCAGGCAGAGCGAACTGGCGGACTTGCTTGGGAGTTTCCGCGCCCTCAAAAGCGCGGCCCCGTTGAAGCTCGACATGGCGGGTTGCCTCCGCTGGTCTGCGCCCGGTTTCCGCGCCCTCAAAAGCGCGGCCCCGTTGAAGCATGGGCGCACGGCGTGCGACGTGGCAGCCAGGAACACGTTTCCGCGCCCTCAAAAGCGCGGCCCCGTTGAAGCCTTTTTCCGGCCCTGTTGCAGCAACCGCGCCAGCTCGGGTTTCCGCGCCCTCAAAAGCGCGGCCCCGTTGAAGCCTGTAGTGCATGTTGCCTTTCTTTGTTTGGTTGACCGGTTTCCGCGCCCTCAAAAGCGCGGCCCCGTTGAAGCTTCGCGCTGCGGCCGGCGCCGGGAGCCTACGCGCGGTTTCCGCGCCCTCAAAAGCGCGGCCCCGTTGAAGCCCCCGTCGGTAGGCTGCGAAGTATTCGTCCTCATGCTCGTTTCCGCGCCCTCAAAAGCGCGGCCCCGTTGAAGCTTGGTGCGCGGCCAACTTCAGTGCGGAGAAGCGGTCGTTTCCGCGCCCTCAAAAGCGCGGCCCCGTTGAAGCTGAGCTTCCGGTAAATATCCGGTGAGCATTTCCCCCTTGTTTCCGCGCCCTCAAAAGCGCGGCCCCGTTGAAGCGCACAAGGCGACCACGGCGAAGCCTGCCGACTCCGGGTTTCCGCGCCCTCAAAAGCGCGGCCCCGTTGAAGCAGGCCGGTCCAGCTCGCGGCCAGCTCCAGCTTGCCGGGTTTCCGCGCCCTCAAAAGCGCGGCCCCGTTGAAGCATCCATTACCTGATTTCGCGCGTGCTGGGCTGCCGGGAGGTTTCCGCGCCCTCAAAAGCGCGGCCCCGTTGAAGCCCTTCGCCCGGCGCTTGGCCTCGCGGACGGTGAGGATGTTTCCGCGCCCTCAAAAGCGCGGCCCCGTTGAAGCACATGCTTCTTCCGGCGCTTGTTCGTCCGGTAGGCCGGGTTTCCGCGCCCTCAAAAGCGCGGCCCCGTTGAAGCCGCGAGGTGTCCACCGATGAAGTCGAGACGTGGCTGCGTTTCCGCGCCCTCAAAAGCGCGGCCCCGTTGAAGCGCCCGGGGCGGTGCCCAGTTCGGCGATGCCTTCGAGTTTCCGCGCCCTCAAAAGCGCGGCCCCGTTGAAGCAGGTTGTCGATCAGCGCGCCGGGGTTGAACTCGCTGCGTTTCCGCGCCCTCAAAAGCGCGGCCCCGTTGAAGCGCGCCGCGCGCCTTTGCCGGCCCGCTCGGCGACATCGTTTCCGCGCCCTCAAAAGCGCGGCCCCGTTGAAGCATCCGCTACCTGAAGCTCCTGCGGAAAAACGTCGTCGGGTTTCCGCGCCCTCAAAAGCGCGGCCCCGTTGAAGCCAGGCTGCTCATTCAACAAGGTCCACTTCTTTGTCCGATGTTTCCGCGCCCTCAAAAGCGCGGCCCCGTTGAAGCGCGCACTGCGACGATGATCCAGAGGATTTCTGGGCGGGTTTCCGCGCCCTCAAAAGCGCGGCCCCGTTGAAGCTGGGCGTCGGCAGCGGCGCCGGGCAGGGCGTTGGGATGGCCGGTTTCCGCGCCCTCAAAAGCGCGGCCCCGTTGAAGCACGGCCAGAAAGGCCCGGATGCGCGTCGGCAGCACGCGTTTCCGCGCCCTCAAAAGCGCGGCCCCGTTGAAGCAACAGCGTGGCCAACCTCACGTATCGCTGGACGCCGCGTTTCCGCGCCCTCAAAAGCGCGGCCCCGTTGAAGCAGGCTTGCGACTACTTGCAGACCTTGGACTTCAGAGGGTTTCCGCGCCCTCAAAAGCGCGGCCCCGTTGAAGCACCATGAAGGCCGTGCGAAAGTTCCGCGCCGAACAGGTTTCCGCGCCCTCAAAAGCGCGGCCCCGTTGAAGCGTAAAGCTCGTCTGCCGGCTTGCCGTGGCCGAAGTATTTGTTTCCGCGCCCTCAAAAGCGCGGCCCCGTTGAAGCGCGTTCGCTGAAGGCGAGGGTGGCTTCGACGATCTCGTTTCCGCGCCCTCAAAAGCGCGGCCCCGTTGAAGCGGCCGCCGCTTCCCAGCCTATAGCGCGTTCCACCTTCATTGTTTCCGCGCCCTCAAAAGCGCGGCCCCGTTGAAGCGTCACCGTTGCCAGCCGGTAGCAGTGCTCCGCCGTTGTTTCCGCGCCCTCAAAAGCGCGGCCCCGTTGAAGCGGTGTCCAGCGAAGTCCCCGCCGACATCTGGGATGACGTTTCCGCGCCCTCAAAAGCGCGGCCCCGTTGAAGCTTGGTGCTCCTGATAGCTTACGCGAAGAAATCTTCCGGTTTCCGCGCCCTCAAAAGCGCGGCCCCGTTGAAGCCCGACGATCCGCATTCCCCAGGGGGACGGATCGGTCGTGTTTCCGCGCCCTCAAAAGCGCGGCCCCGTTGAAGCCGCGTCGCGGTCTCCAAAAACGGCGGCACAGATTTGTGTTTCCGCGCCCTCAAAAGCGCGGCCCCGTTGAAGCGCTCGTAGGTCTTCGGCCAGCGGGAAGCAGGCCCCGCGTTTCCGCGCCCTCAAAAGCGCGGCCCCGTTGAAGCGTGTAGAGCGTGGTTCCGCCCGCCACGGGGATCAGCGGTTTCCGCGCCCTCAAAAGCGCGGCCCCGTTGAAGCAATTTGTTCGATGGTTTTTGTTTCGGCGGCTAGTTTGCGTTTCCGCGCCCTCAAAAGCGCGGCCCCGTTGAAGCTCCGAGGCGTGCCTGGCTGCCCAGCGGCCGGAGATCGGTTTCCGCGCCCTCAAAAGCGCGGCCCCGTTGAAGCCCGGAAGGGGAACGGGGAAGTCGGAAGCCGGAAGTCGTTTCCGCGCCCTCAAAAGCGCGGCCCCGTTGAAGCCTGCCGCTGGATTTCAAACTGATACACTACCAAACGTTTCCGCGCCCTCAAAAGCGCGGCCCCGTTGAAGCGGCTCGACCGTTTACACGTCCGCCCAGAAGGACATGGTTTCCGCGCCCTCAAAAGCGCGGCCCCGTTGAAGCCCTGCCGGACGGCTCGGCCTCCGCCCCTTCGGTGTCCTGGTTTCCGCGCCCTCAAAAGCGCGGCCCCGTTGAAGCCTTGTCACACGAATTGGGTGCGGGTTTGCAGGATATGTTTCCGCGCCCTCAAAAGCGCGGCCCCGTTGAAGCGGGGAGCTCGACGAAGACAACTCCGTCGTCGGGACGGTTTCCGCGCCCTCAAAAGCGCGGCCCCGTTGAAGCGGAGGCGTTCCGCGCTTACCGGCAGGTGACGTTGACGTTTCCGCGCCCTCAAAAGCGCGGCCCCGTTGAAGCGCCGTCTCCGACGCAAAGTCCAGGATGGCACCGGTCGCGGTTTCCGCGCCCTCAAAAGCGCGGCCCCGTTGAAGCATTTTCGATGCCCATACAAATCACGTTTCCAGTTGTTCGTTTCCGCGCCCTCAAAAGCGCGGCCCCGTTGAAGCCAGTTCGCACGGGCGGTTTGGATTCGTCACTCATGGGTGTTTCCGCGCCCTCAAAAGCGCGGCCCCGTTGAAGCGGCCAGGATGCGGCCGGCGCGGCGTTTGAGGTCGGCGTTTCCGCGCCCTCAAAAGCGCGGCCCCGTTGAAGCCTGCCGGAACCTGGTTTCGTCACCGTCAAAGTCCGTGTTTCCGCGCCCTCAAAAGCGCGGCCCCGTTGAAGCACCGCCTCGGCGACCGTAGGGCATTCATCGGGCCACGGCGTTTCCGCGCCCTCAAAAGCGCGGCCCCGTTGAAGCGTGGTGTTCGTGGCCTCGCACAGGCGGGGGTTCTGCGCGGATCTCCGCGCCCTCAAAAGCGCGGCCCCGTTGAAGCAAACATGCGACGGCTCGGCGGCTATTGCCCGAGCGCCTTCCGCAGCGCCTTCTCAAACGACTCCTTCTCGCTGCGGCGCGCGTTCTCGGCGTAGATGGGGGCATCGGAGTTCCAATACTGGGGATGGATCGGCACGCGTTGGCTGGCGTCGTTGAAGGCGTATTGCCAGAGCTTGGCGAGCACGACCACCTCGTTCTCGGCGGTTTCCCCGAGGAGGACTACGGCGGACTTCTCGTCGGAGAAAGCCCCGCCGGCCTTGAGTTGCAGCACCAGCAAGCCGTCCTCGGTCCGGTTCTCCTTTATCAAGGTCCATTTGTTTCCCCGTTCGCTGATCGCGCGACCCAGGGCCTCTCGCACCGTGGCGAGCGAGGCGTTGAACTGCCATTGGTGGGTGTCGAACAGACGGCTGTCGGGGGCTCCCTTGGTGATCGTCTCAAACACCTCCGCCGGGCGTTTCTTCCGCTTCGCCGCGTCGGCGAGGGCCTGCTTGGCGAGCAGGAGCGCCTTGGTCTGCAGGGCTTCGGCCGAGTCCGGGGCCGCCTTCAACGCCTCTTCCACGGCGGCGAGGGCGGCAGCGTATTGCCCGCGGTCCCCGAGCCGGCGGGCTTCGTCGAGCTTGGTCCGCACCGTAGCCTCCGTCTGGGCGGTGGCGACCTTGGCCTTGGCGGCGTCCAGCGCCTGCTGGACGCGCTTCAGGTCGGGATGTTCGGGATCGGCCTTCGCCACCTCGGCCAGCGCCGCCGTCACTTCGTCGAACTGGCCGCGGTCCAGCGCACGCCGGGCCACCTGCAGGTTCCAGTCCGCCGCCCATTTCGGCAGGAGCGTCACGGCTTCGGGATGCGACGGTTCCAGCTTCACGGCGGCCGTCACCTCGGCAATGGCCTGCCGCAGGTCACCGTTGGCCGAGGCCTGCTTCGCCCGTTCGAGGCGGCGCACCGCCTCCCGGTTCCAGAGCTGCACGGCCACCGGGACCGTCTGGTCCGGGACGACCACCACCGACTTCTCCACCGGTTCGTTGTCCCCCAGCTCGAAGCGCAGCCGCTGCAACCCCGGCACCTGTTCCTCCAGCAGGAGCGGAGTGACCCCCAACCGTTGGCCCTCGCGCAGCACGGTGGCCCCGGCGGGCGTGCTGGCCAGCGCCAGCGTGCCGTAACGGAACACCACCTCGACCCGGTTGGTGGCCTGGTCGGTCAGCACCGGCAGATTGGTCTGCCGCACCTCACCCCGCTGCAGGACGAGCCGATACGTGCCGATGGGCAGCGGACCCAGCCGTTCCGGCGTCCGGCCGCGCCACACGCCGGTGCCGAGATCCCGCAACTCATAGGCGGCCGGCGTCGGACTTTCGGCCAGCTCCAGATAACCCGCCTTGGCCCGCAGCTCCGCCGTTTCGGTGCTGCCCGCGGTGACCGTCACCCGGTTGGTCGTGGCGAAGTTGGCGTAGGAGACAAACACCTGATACTCGCCGACGATCAGCTCCTGCTGGATTCGGTCCGTGTTGGTCACGAGCAGCCGCTGGTGCGGGCCGATCAGTTGAACCGCCAGAGGCGTCGGGATCACCCGCAGGTCCAGGTTGCCGCGGCGGTAGCGCAGCTTGAACTCGCCGAGGTCATTGCGCCCCGGTCCGATCCAACGGCGTTCCGTGAGGGGCTCCGCATCGGTGGCCTGGACCTCGACCGTGCGGAGGCCCAGCGGGACCGGCCGACCCGGCGACACCCACACCCCGCCGACCTGCACGACGGCGGCTTCGGCGGGCCGGCCGTCGGCCGTCACGACGTAGGTCACCGTGGTGGCACGGCTGATCCGGCCCCAGCCCCAGACGACGGCAAGGCCGAGCACCAGGCCGGTCCAGAGCAGGACGGGCAGGCGGGACGCGCGCGCCGGCGGCGGGGAGATGTCAGGAGTGGCCACGACCCGTGGGGAGTTGAGGGTTCTTTAGCCAGCCGCCCGTTGCCGGGCCAGCGCAAACTGGCGGGGGATCTATGAGGAAGGCCGGAAAGCAGGAACGGACCTTTCAGCTTCCTGCGTTCCGGCCTTCCTCATTCAGCCCAGCCCGGAGCGGTGTCCGGTCGCCGCTTGCCTTTGGAAGAAGGCCTCGCTTAATAGCGACAACCTCAAGAAGTCATGGAACTGCCAGTGTCTTCCCCGCCCAACCCTAGTCCCGCGCCCGTCCCTGCCAGTCATGACCGTTGGCGTGAACGGGGCGTGCTCCTGTTCGGCCTGCTGATCATCGGCGCCTTCTTCCTGCCGTGGGTCGGCAACTACGACCTGCTGGGCCTGCCCACCCCGAATCCGCGGCGGTTCGTGCCGTTCCGGGTCGCCCTGGTCAGCACCGAATGGGTGTGGCTCTGGCTCGTGCCGGGTTCGGCTGCCGTGCTCGTCATTTCCGGCCTGCTGCGGCAGCCGGTGAAGGTGCTGGGATTCGTCACGAGCGGGATCACCTTGCTCGTTTCTCTGGGGCTGCTGGTGGGGCTGCAGAGCGTCAACGCCCGGTTTGGTCCCGGCGGCTTCCTCGGCATCTTCTCCGCATTGGGCCTGCTCGCGCTGCTCGGTGAACCGCCGGAGCTGAAGGTCGAGCCGGAGTTTGTGCGGCTCACGTCGAAGCCCAAGGGATTGATCCAGCACTGGTTCGTGTATCTGGAAGATTTTCACACGTCGGCCCAGGAGTTCTACGACCAGGTCGAGGAGGAGGTGAAGCGGCGACAGCTGCCCAAACTGGAGCTGCGCCGCAAGCTGTTCTTCGAAGGCGGTCTCACGTCGGCCCGGCGCGAGTATCTGCGCCTGCTCCGCGAGCGGGTGCTCTTCGACATCTGCGCCGCCCCGTTCGGCACGGGCTTCTTCTTCAGCTACCGCGTCTGCGAGGTGCCCAACCATATTGGCATCCTCGAACTGCTGGCCTTGTTCTTCGGTGGCCTGATGACGCTCAGCCTGCTGTTCCAGGCGTTCGGTTTCTTCGGCGGGCTCGTCGCCGCCGTGGTCCTGTTCGGCGTGCTGGGGCTGCTGATCTGGAAGTCGCCGCGCGTCCAGGCCGGCAGCCTCGACGACTTCCTCTTGAACCTGCATCATCGGCCCGATCTACTGGCTGTTCCGCCGCCGCACTTATCACCGGCTCGACACGCACCTGATGTATCTCCGCGCCATCGAGACCATCGTGAAGCGCCTGGCCGGCGAGGTCACCGCCGCCCACGGCGTGAAGCTCGGCAAACAGTTCCAGTCCGACCAGATCTTCGGCGGAGTTTACGAGCAACGGCCGAAGGAGCTGGCCATCGACCTCGCCTCGCCGATCCCGATCACCACCGATGCCCAAGGCGCATGAACTGCTGAGCCGGCGCTTCTACGAGTGGGAACAGCGCGGCCGGGGCTGGACGGTGTTCCCGGCCCCGGTGCCGCCGGAACCGCCGTTCCGGCCGTTCCCCGGCCACCGCCTGCCCGAGTCGGCCCGGGTCGATGACGGGCGGCACGAGACCTGGGTCAGCCGGATGTTCGCCCGGCCCACCCCGCCACCGCTGCCCCCGACGCCCGAGGAGGAGCCGGAACCCGAGGTGCTGACGCGGGACGGCCTCCAGGCGCTGACGGTGTCGCTGCCCCCCGAGCTCGACCTTGATCCGGCGACAGCCGAACCGTTCCTGCTCAACCTCGCCCCCTGCCGCGAACCCGTCGCCTTCGAGCTGCTGGGCACCGCGGCGGAGATTGTGACGCAGTTTGTGACGGCGGAGGCGGACACGCCCCAGGTCCGCCGGCAGCTGGCGGCGCATTTTCCGGAGGCGGTCGTCATCCCGACGGAAGACCCCCTGCCGGCGGCGTGGGCCGCCGACGGGGAACCGGCCTTCGTGGAGTTCGGGCTGGCGCGCGAGTTCATGCTGCCGCTGGCGGGCAGCAAGGCCGACCCGCTGGTCGGTCTGGTCGGCGCGCTCGCCGAACTGCGGACCGACGAGGCCGCGCTGTTCCAGGTGCTCTTCCAGCCGGTCACCCACCCGTGGGCCGAGAGCGCCCTGCGTTCCGTCACCGACATCCACGGCAAACCCTTCTTCGTGAACCGGCCGGAACTGGTGCCGCGCACCAAGGAAAAGCTGGCGCGTCCACTCTTCGCCACCGTCGTCCGTCTCGCGGCCCGCGCCGCGGACTTCGACCGCGCGTGGCAGATTCTGCTGAACCTGGGCGGCGCGTTCCGGGTGTTCGCCCATCCGAACGGCAACGAGCTCAAGCCGCTGCCCAACACTCACTATCCCTTCGCCGAGCATGACGGGGACGTGCTGCGGCGGCAGAGCCGGCGCAGCGGCATGCTGCTCAACGCGGATGAACTCGTCGGGTTCGTGCACCTGCCGACCAGCGCCGTGCGCACGCCCAAGCTCCGGCGGGAACGGCTCCGCACCTCCCCGGGTCCCCCGAGCGCCACGGCTTCCACCGGAGTCCTGCTCGGGCACAACCGGCACGCGGGCGTCACCCAGGCGATCCGGCTCACGCCGGAACAGCGGGTGCGACACCTGCACATCATCGGCGCGAGCGGCACGGGCAAGAGCACGCTGCTCTTCAACCTGCTCCGGCAGGACATTGAGCGTGGGGACGGACTCGCGCTCCTGGACCCGCACGGTGACCTCGTGGACCGCGTGCTCGGTTCGCTGCCGCCCGAACGCGTCGGCGACGTGGTGCTGCTCGATCCGGCCGACGAGGAGTTTTCGGTCGGGTTCAACATCCTGTCGGCGCACTCGGACTGGGAACGCACGCTGCTCGCCTCCGACCTCGTTTCCGTGTTTCAACGGCTCTCAACGAGCTGGGGCGACCAGATGGCGAGCGTGCTCAGCAACGCGGTGCTCGCGTTTCTGGAGAGCAGCGAGGGCGGCACGCTGGCGGACCTGCGGCGCTTCCTGCTGGAGCCCGCTTACCGCAACCGCTTCCTCCAGACGGTGCGCGACCCGGACGTCGTCTACTACTGGCGCAAGGGGTTCACACAGCTGTCCGGCAACAAGTCCATCGGTTCGGCGCTCACGCGGCTGGAGACGTTCCTCGCGCCGAAGCCGCTCCGCTATCTGGTGTCGCAGCGGGCCAACAAGCTGGACTTCGCGCACATCCTCGACAGCGGGAAGATTTTCCTCGCGCGTCTGGCCCAGGGCACGATGGGCAAGGAGAACGCCTTCCTGCTCGGCTCCCTGCTGATGGCGAAGTTCCAGCAGACGGCCATGAGCCGGCAGCGGCAGAGCGCCGGGTCGCGCCGGGACTTCTGGCTCTACGTGGACGAGTTCCACAACTTCATCACGCCGAGCCTCGCCGAGCTGCTGAGCGGGGCGCGCAAGTATCGCGTGGGCCTGTGCCTCGCCCACCAGGAGCTGCGGCAGCTCGAACGCGACCGCGAGGTCGCCAGCGCGGTGCTGGCCAACTGCCATACCCGGATCGCGTTCCGCGTCGGCGACGCCGATGCCCGCGCGCTCGACAGCGGCTTCTCGCATTTCGAGGCGCGGGATCTGCAGAACCTCGGCGTGGGGGAGGCCATCGCCCGCGTCGAGCGGAGCAACTTCGATTTCAACTTCACCGTTCCGGAGCCGGAACCGGTGTCCGAGGCCGACGCGGCGCAACGCCGGGCGGAAGCCATCGCCGCTTCGCGGGCGCGTTACGCGACGCCCCGCACGGAGATCGAAGCGGCCTTGCGGCAGCAGATCGAGGTGGAGGTTGCGGAGGAGCCAACGTCCAAACCGGAACGGAAAGCCAGGACCAGTTCGGCCAGGGAAACAGTCCAGCGAGTCCCACTGAAAACTGACGCACTGATCACTGACCCACTTCCCGCCTCACCGCCCGCACCCTGTGCGGAAGCGCCGCCAGCAACCACCCCGGCAGTGCCGGAACCCAGACCACCCGCAGACCTCGGCCGGGGCGGTGAGCAGCACAAGGCAATTCAGAAGCGGCTCAAGGAGGCGGCCGAGCAGCTGGGTTACCGGGTGACGGCGGAGCAGCCGGTGTTGGACAAGACCGGCAGCGTGGACCTCGCGCTCGAAAGCCCGCAGCGCAAGTTGGCCGTCGAGATCACGGTCACCACGACCATCGACCACGAGGTCGGCAACGTCCTGAAGTGCCTCCGCGCCGGGTTCGCTACGGTGGCGGTCGTTTCAACCAGCGAGGCGAAGTTGCGGCAGTTACAGGAGGCCGTGGCGGGAACCGTAGGCGCCGATCAGGCCGGCCGGGTCGGGTATTTCACGCCCGACCTGTTGCTCGCCCACCTCGAACTGCTGGCGAAGGAGGACGCCGCGGCGGCCGTCCCGCCGCCGACCGAAACGAAACGCCGTGGCTACGTCGTGAAGCGGGTCGCCCCGAAGCTCACGCCGGAGGAGCTGAGGGCCAAGGAGGAGGCCGGACTCAAGTCGCTCGCCGAGTCGCTGCAGCGGAAGCCGGGGGACGCTCCCGCTTAGGGATCGATGAAGTAGGCTTCGAGGTAGTTGCCCGTCCACGCCTTGCCGCTCAGGACCTGCGTGCTCTGCACCGCGCGGACCTTGCCGCGCAGCGTCACGATGTCCCCCGTCTTCAGCCCGATGGCCTTTTCCCGGAGCGATTCGTGGAAGGCCACCGCCACCATGCCGACGACGGCGGGGTCCGGCGACGACACCCGGCCCTCGACGTTCCGGCCGTCCTGACTGAAGGCCTGGTTGAACCGGCAGTGCAGGGAGACCAGTTTGCCGTCGAGTTCGGCGACGAAGGCACCCGAGGCGAGTTTGGGGAACGCCACCGGCGCGTAGGCGTTGGGATCGGATTCGGGCGGGGTGCCCACCTGGTAGTTCACGCCCACGCAGCCGGTGAGCAGGACGAGGACGGAGAGGATGATGGTCCGGGTTTTCATGGGGTGCCTTCAGTTGCGGCGGCCGGGGATCTTGCCCAGCTGGCGGCCGACCGTGTCGCAGCGCGGGCAGAACACGTTGAGGATGCCCTTCGAGGGCTTGCACACCGAACAGAAGATGTGCCGCGCCTTCCCGGAACATTGGTAGATCTCGGTGCCTTCGTCCGTGGCCCCGCAGCCCTTGCAGTTGAACATTCGTGCCATAGTGCTTGTGATTTTGAGGTTTGAACCCGGACCCGTTCTGGATCCAGGTGGCCGAAGCCGGACGATGTGTCACTATTGTGAAATACACTGTCAACTCCATTTGGCGCTAGTGGTGCCTCGTGCCGAGTCACCAGCGAGGTCACCCGTTGTGCCTGCGTGTCCTCCGGCTCCTCGCCGAGGAGCGGGTGAGGCGGAAGGTCTCCAAGTATGCCCTCGCCCAGCGGTCGGGCGTGTCCCCGCAGATGCTCGGCTACATCGAGACGGGCGAACGCAGCCCGACGCTGGAGCTGGTCTGCCGGATCGCCGCGGCGCTGGAGGTGGACCTGTCGAAACTGTTCCGCCAAGCGGAACGGGAGCTGCCAAGGCCGGCGGTGAAAGCGCCACCGCGGTCGACAGGTTCCAAAGCCGGAAAAGCAAAACCGCCCCTGCGAGATCGTGAGGCGGAAGGTCCATGAGCACGCGGGCGTGAACGGCTGGGAGCTGTTCCCGAAAAAAACTCAAACGGGCACCCCCGAGCCTTCTCAGGAAGCACCCGCCGACCGAGCCTTCTCAGTCCCGGAGAGGTAGTAACCTTCTCACGCCAAGTCGCCAAGCCGCGAAGCCGGAACCGAAAGCACCGTCAGGCGGTGCGCCTTTCCCGTCGTCGCGGTTTTGCCTGAGCACTTTGCGTGTTCGCGCCTTTGCGTGCGCCCACTTCTTCCGCCTCGGAGTGGGTCTCACGGCTTCTTTCTGGTTGCCGCCCGTGCCCGTGCCGGTAGGTGTGTCGCCGTCATGAAGACCACCGTGAGTCCGCGCGTGGAAGAGCCCCGCAACGTCGGGATCTGGATTCGGGTCAGCACCGAGGAACAGGCCAAGGGCGAGGCCCCCGAACTGCATCTGGAGCGCGCCAAGATGTATGCGAACGCCCGCGGCTGGACCCTGGTCGAGGTCTATGACCTGGCCGGGCAATCGGGCAAGGCGGTCATGGAACATCCCGAGGCCAAACGCATGATGGCCGACGTCAAACGCGGCCACATCCAAGCGCTCCTGTTCAGCAAGCTGGCCCGGCTGTCCCGCAACCTCCGCGAGGTGCAGGACTTCGGCGACTTCTTCCGCGAGCACAACGCGGACTTGGTTTCCCTGAACGAAAGCATCGACACCAGCACGGCGGGTGGCCGGATGTTCTTCCACCTGCTCGCGGTGTTCGCCCAGTGGGAACGGGAGGAGATCGTGGAACGGGTCAACGCCTCCGTCATCACCCGCGCCAAGCTCGGCATGTCGATCAACGGCCGCTGTCCCTACGGCTACCAGTGGGTGGACAAGAAGCTTGTGCCCCACCCGGAAGAAGCCCCCATCCGGGCCAAGGCCTACGAGCTGTTCCGCCAGCACCGCCGCAAGGGCACCGTCGCCAAGCTCCTGAACGCCTCCGGCTACCGCACCCGCGAGGGCGCGCTCTGGCGGGACATGAGCGTCTTTCGCATCCTCATGGAGCCTTCGGCCAAGGGCATCTACTACTTCAACCGCGCCAAGAAGCACGGCGACTGGAAGGCCACCGCCAAGCCGGAGAGCGAATGGGGCCAGGTGGTCTGCGAACCGATCATCCCCGAGGCCCTGTGGAACGAGGTCAACCAGATCCAGGAGGAACAGGGCAAGGTCAACCGCTTCCCCGGCCGGCTCCCCGCCCACACCTTCAGCAACCTCGCCTGGTGCGCCTGCGGCGGGAAGATGTATGTCCGCAGCGACACCCCGAAATACCTCTGCCGGAAGTGCAACAACAAGATCCCCATCGCCGACCTGGAAGCGATCTGGCAGGAGGAGCTGCAGGTGTTCTTCACCGCGCCCGAGAAGATCGCCGCGCACCTACTGCAGGCCAACCAGACCCTGGCCGAAAAGGAGAAGCTGCTGGCCAGCCACACGCAGGCGATCCAGCAGGTTCGGGACGAGATGAACCGGACCCACAAACTCTACCTGGAAGGGAACATCACCGGGCAGGGGTTTGGGGAGTTTTACAAACCGGCCGAAGAACGCCTGAACCAGCTTCAAAGGGAACTGCCCAAGCTTCAGGCCGAGGTCGATTACCTCAAGGTGAACACCCTGTCGGCCGACGCCGTGATTGCCGAAGCTCGCCAGCTCTATGGCCGCTGGCCTACCCTCCCGACCGATGAGAAGCGGAAAATCGCCGAGAGCCTCTGCCAACGCATCCAGATCGGACGCGGTGAAATCGAGATAACCCTCACGTATCTGCCTACTTCTGAAGAACAGTGCAAAAACCAACAGCAGTCGAGAGGGCCGGGGTGAGGGCGGGCCAACCTCACTTGTCCCGACAATGCCAGCCAATTGGAAGGACGCCCGCCCTCACCCTAACCCTCTCCCCCGAGGAGAGGGAACCACCGGCGGACGCCACCTGAAATGGGACGGCGAACGGGCCTAAAGTCAGTCCAACCGCTGAAAGCCGCCGGGAACCCTATTTTGTTTCCAATGCCTCCGCCCGGCCCCGTGGCAGCATGTGGCAGTGGAACAGGATGAACCCGTGCAGGAACTGTCGCACCGCCTGGACGTCGGCGGCCGCGGGCTTGAGCGCGGGCAACTCCGCCCAATCACGATAGGTGAGCTCGGTGAGAAGCTGCTTCGCGGTCGGGCTGAACGCGGTGGTTTCGGGGTCTGGCTCTAGACCTTGCGAGGCCAGCAGGCGCAGCTCGAACGCGAACACGTTGCGGGGCTGGGGCGGCTGCTGCGGCAGGTGACCGAGGAAGTCCCGGAAGAGTTCGAACACCTCGGGAACCGGCGTTTCGGTCTCGGTGAGCTGCTCCAAAAAGGCGACCGCGTAGGCGATCTGCGCCAGATAGCCGAAGTCCGTCCGGAGCGCGGCCCGCACGTTGCCCGGCATCACCTCGCGCAGGGTGTGGAGTTCCGAGCGGGCGCTGCGGACGAAGCTGAATTCGGCCTCGAAGCACAGGTCCAGTTTGCCGAAGAAGGCCGACTTCGGCTGGCGGGCGCCCTTGGCCACCGTCGCCATCCGGCCGAGCTCCGGCGTAAGCCAATGCACGATCAGGCTCGTGTCCGTGAGGGGCCGGGTGCGCAGGACGATGCCGCTGGCGCGTTCCGGAGTCATCGCTTGGCGTTGGGATCCAACGTGGGCCGGTAGTAGGCCTCGGCTGTCGCGCGCGGAATGCCGGCTTGAACCAACAACTGGACTTGGTTGCTGGCGAAGGCAGGCCAGCGGTCATGGCCGACAATGCGCATGCCCCCATCGCCCATCAGGACCTCCCTCAGGTAGGGGCCAAAGCCACGCCTATGGTCTCCCCCTCGGACTGAAAACTTGTCAAAAAGGATGGCAATATCTGGATTATCCGACTCTGACAGCCCTTGAACATAGATGCGCGTGCATAGCTCTTCCGGAACATCGTTCTTGTTCGTGGCCGCAGATCGCAACAGGGAGGCGTCGTCATCCACTCCTACCAACGTGTGTCCAGTGGAGTCATATTCTCCGGCAATCAGCAGCGCCAACGCATCTCCAAACCCGTTCGTGTGGACCGGATACCGGCCTCCATGATCCGTTGCATACATTCGCAATGCTTGGCCTGCCGCCTGAATGCAATGCTTATGAACGCGGCGGAGATTCCACATCCAAAGGCCAAGCAGCCCAGCGACTGCACAAACCAAAATGCCGATTCCAATCCGCGCCTTTCGCCAGAACGCTACCCACTTCACGTCCGCCTCCCTTTCCTGTTCCCCACCAGCTTCCGCACCAGCCGGTTCTCCTCCCGCTTCATCACGCGGCGCTTGGCCGGCTCCAGGTCGTCGTAGCCGCGCAGGTGCAGGATTCCGTGGATCACGTAGCGCTGGAGTTCGGCTTCCCAGGACGTGCCGAACTCCTTCGCCTGTCGGACCGCCTCCGCCACGCAGATGAACATCTCGCCAAACAGCCGCTCCGGCGTGCTGCCGTGGTCGAACGTGATGATGTCCGTCGGCCCCTCGTGCCGGAGAAACTGCCCGTTCACCTCGGCCGACCGCTTTGCGGAGACAAGGTGAATTCCCAGTTCCGCGCCCTGCCCCGCTTCCGCCAGCACCGCCTCCGCCAACGCCCGCAGCCGGCGGGTGTCCACCCGGCGGTCCCGCTGCCGGTTGGTGAGGACGATGACGGTTTCGCTCACAGTTGGTTGGCCTGACGCCCGCGGTGCTGTTCGTAGGCGTTGACGATCCGTTGGACCAGGGGATGCCGCACCACGTCACGTTTTTCGAAGCGGCAGATCGCGATGCCCTCGACCTTGCCCAGCGTCTGCACCGCCTCGACGAGGCCGGAGCGTTTGGTCGGCGGCAGGTCGATCTGCGTGGGGTCGCCCGTGACGACCGCCTTGGAACCGAACCCAAGGCGCGTCAGGAACATCAGCATCTGCTCCGGCGTCGTGTTCTGGGCCTCGTCGAGCACGATGAACGCCTGGTTCAGCGTCCGGCCGCGCATGTAGGCCAGCGGCGCGATCTCGATGACGCCGCGCTCCATCGCCCGCTGGATTTCCTCCGCCGGCATCATGTCGTGCAAAGCGTCGTAGAGCGGCCGCAGATACGGATCGAGCTTCTGGAGCAGGTCGCCCGGCAGGAAGCCCAACGCCTCGCCGGCCTCGACCGCGGGCCGCGTGAGGATGATCCGGCTGACCTTGCCGTCCTTGAGCGCCGCGGTGGCCATCGCCATCGCGAGGTAGGTCTTGCCCGTGCCCGCCGGTCCGACGCCAAAGGTCACGTCGTTCTCCGCGATGGACCGGAGATAACGCTGCTGGCCGACGGTCTTCGGGTTCACCGAACCTTTGCGGGCGTGGGTCTGCACCCGGTGCTCGAAGAGACTGTCCAACGCGTCGGCGCCGTCGTGCTTGAGCACCGAGAGCGCGTAGGTGAACTCGCCTTTCCTGCCCGCCCCCCCCTCGCGCAAATTGCGTTCGAGCGTGTTGAAAAGGCGTTTCGCCTGCGCCACGTCCGCCGCCTCGCCGTCCAGCTTGATCCAGCCGTCGCGGGTGGTGGTCTTGATGCCGAGCTCGGATTCCAGCGCGCGCAGGTTGCGTTCGTCGTTGGCGTAAAGCGCCTGCGCCACCCGGGCCGATTCAAAATGGAGCGTTTCGGAGATCATCGAATTGCCTGCGATGGGGAAGACTGTTGGGAAACCCGTCGCCCGGGGTCAATGCCGGGCACGGCGGTCAGGTCGCCGTCGCCAGGGCCGCCCGCAGTTTGGCCGCGGTTTCCTTCAACGCCTCGGGCACCACGCGGCTGTGGGCGATCACGGGCATGAAGTTTGTGTCCCCTTCCCACCGCGGCACGATGTGCAGGTGCAGGTGCTCGACGATGCCCGCACCGGCGCATTTCCCGAGATTGTAACCGACGTTGAATCCCTGCGGCTTCATCACGGAGCGCAGGGCCTGCACACAGCGACACGACCACTGCATGATTTCCAGCGCCTCGTCATCCGTCAGTTCCTCCAGCGTGGCGATCTGCCGGTAGGGCACGACCATCAGGTGGCCTCCGTTGTAGGGGTAGGTGTTGAGCACCACGTAGCAGGTCCGGCCGCGCGCGATCACGTGGTTGGCCTCGTCATCCCCGCTCTGTCCGATGGCCGTGAACAGCGAAGCCTCGCCCGTCCCGACCGGATTCTTCGGCGCGAGGATGTAGTCAATGCGCCACGGCGCGTGCAGCACGTCCATGCCGCCAATCTACGGCGGCCCGGCAAAATGGAAAGCACCCGGGGTTGCGTCGTCACAACGACCGCCAGCGCCCAGTCGGCAGTCGTTGCCAATCACCTTGGCGAGCTGTCGCCCAGCAGTCCCAACCGGCTTCAAATATCGCCGGAGGCGACCTTCCCGGACGGCCGCCGCCCTTCCGGACGGCGCAGCCAACTCCCGGTTGCACCTTCCCGGTTCCGCCCGCTAGTTTGCCCGGGCAATGACGCTGACTGAAAAGCTGCTCGCCCGCGCCTCCGGCAAAGCCTCCGTCCAGGCCGGCGACAACATCTGGGTGAATGCCGATGTCCTGATGACGCACGACGTGTGCGGCCCGGGGACCATCGGTGTGTTCAAACGCGAGTTTGGCCAAAATGCCAAGGTCTGGAACCGCGAGCGCGTGGTCATCATCCCCGACCACTACATCTTCACCGCCGACTCGAAGTCGAACCGCAACGTGGACATCCTCCGCGACTTCGCGCGCGAGCAGGGGCTGCCCTACTTCTACGACGTCATCGACGACCCGAACGGCCACTGGCAGTTCGACGCCTCCAAAGGCCTGTTGAAGAAGCAATACGGTTCGAACTACGCCGGCGTCTGCCACACCGCCCTGCCGGCCAAGGGCCACACCCGCCCGGGCGAGGTGCTCTTCGGCACCGACTCGCACACCTGCATGGCGGGTGCGTTCAACGAATTCGCCACCGGCATCGGCAACACCGACGCGGGCTTCGTCATGGGCACCGGCAAACTGCTCCTCAAGGTGCCCGAGACCATGCGCTTCCGCCTCGAGGGCAAACTCCAGCCGGGCGTGATGGCCAAGGACATCATCCTGCACATCATCGGTGAGATCGGTTTCGACGGTGCCACTTACCGCGCGATGCAGTTTGACGGCTCGGGCATTGCCACGCTTTCGATGGATGACCGCATGACCATCGCCAACATGGCCATCGAGGCTGGCGGCAAGAACGGCATCTTCCCGTTCGACGCCCGCACCGCGGAATACGTCAACGCTCGCACCGCCCTGAACGGCACCAAGCAGGGCTACGAACCGGTCGAGGCCGACGCCGACCAGAAGTTCGTATACGAGACCGTCGTGGATCTTTCGAAGCTGGAGCCGACGGTCGCGTGCCATCCCGACCCCGGCCAGCGGAAGACCGCCAAGGAACTGTCTCACCTCAAGTTGGACCGGGCCTACGTCGGTTCCTGCACCGGCGGCAAGACCAGCGATTTCGTGGAGTTCGCCCGCGTGCTGCGCGGCCGGAAGGTCGTCATCGACACCTTCGGGGTGCCCGCCACGCCCGACATCGTCCGCGACCTCCAGTCCACGCGCTGGGGCCACCAGACCATCTGGCAGATCCTGGAGGAAGCCGGCGTGCGCATGACCGAGAACGCCGGCTGCGCCGCGTGCCTGGGCGGCCCCGTGGACACCTTCGGCCGGATGAACCAGGGCGGCCTCAAGTGCATCAGCGCCACGAACCGCAATTTCCCCGGCCGCATGGGCAGCAAGGAAAGCGAAGTCTATCTCGCCAGCCCCGCGACCGTGGCCGCCAGCGCCCTCACCGGCCGAGTGACCGACCCACGCGAATACGTGGGAAACTGAACCTTCGGCTTGGATCTGCCGGCCTCTTGCCATGAAGCAGCTTGCTCTTGGTTTCCTCCTGAGCCTGCCGGCGGCGTTCGCCGTGGCGGCCGCCGACGGCGCGGCGCTGTTCAAGCAGCACTGCGCGCTTTGCCACGGCAAGGACGGCAAGGCCGACACGCCCGCAGCGAAGAAGTTCGGGGCGAAGGACCTCTCGGCCAGCAAAACCGAGGACGCCGAGATCATCCGCCAGATCCGTGAAGGAAAACGGGACGACAAGGGCAAGCAGCTCATGCCCGGCTTCGGCGAAAAGCTGTCGGCCGACGACGTGACGGCGCTGCTGGAGAAGGTGAAGTCGTTCCGGCAGCCGTGAAGTTGCCGTCTTTCGGGAGTCCCCACCCGTTCACAGTGGTGCCTGCCAAGGCAGAAATCCGCCGGAATGGTTGGACCCGCCGGGTTCCGGGAGCCGGCAACTCCCCATCTGATCAACCCCGCCTCTTCGCGGGTTTTCGCGCGAAGCCAACGCCGGCACCCTCGGCGGGCTGAGTTTTGGGCCGGATGCCTTTCCCATCTTCGAGCTTGGCGGTGCGGACTGTTCCCCGCCGCATGAGGAGATCACGCACGACCACATTGGGGAACTTCCGCGTCGCGGTGATGGCGTAAAATGTCTCGCGCATGCCCGGTATCCGGCAGTGCTCGACCAGTGCCCCCGAGCGAAGTTCGTCATCGACGACAACTTTCGGCACCAGTGCCAGGGCACATCCCTCGCGGGCAAGCAGACGCAGCATCGCCATGTCGTCCACCTCCGCAACCACCACCGGCCGCACTCCGGCGTGGTCGCAGACCAGGTCGAAATCCGCCCGGATGTTGCTCTCCGGGGTGGGCAGGATGATGGAGCATCCGGCCAGATCCTCGGGAAACCGGAGGGGTGGACGGGGCTTGGGTGGCGGTCCGACCAACGCAACCGGCTGTTCGTCCAGCAGGAAGTTGTGCCACGGGAACTCTGCTTCGCGCGGTGCCGGCCGATTGGAGAGCACGAGGTCAAGCGCGTGTGCCCCCATCAGGGCCAGCAGTTCACGCAGGCTGCCCGAGCGGACGACGAGTTCCACGTCATCGCGCCGCAAAAGGCCTCGCAGAAGCTGGATCTGGAAATTCCGCGACAGGGTCGCCACCGCCCCAACCCGCAAGACCTGCCGCCTGCCCGTGGGGCGATTCGTCATTGCGTCGAGCAACTCCTCTCCCGTCCGGAAAATCGTCTCCGCATAGCCCAGCACCATCTGGCCGGCTTCGGTGAGCAGCAGCCGTTTGCTCTCCCGCTCGAACAGCGGGTGCCCGAGGGACTGCTCCAATTGCCGCAACTGGATGCTGAGAGCCGACTGGGCCACCCGGAGCCGATTTGCCGCCCGCGTGAGGCTTCCCTCCTTGGCGATCGCCCAGAAATAGCGGAGGTGATGGTAATTCAGCGGACCCACGCCCGATATATGGAAGCGAACGATGATTTCTCAAAGCTATATTGGGCGGTCCCGCAAACTCGTTCCTAACGTAAGGCATCCATGAGTTTGCCCACGCTAGCAGATCACAAACCGTCCGCGGCCACAGCCCCGGAATCGCCAGTCGAGGTTGAAATCCTCTGTCTGAACCGGGCAGACGACGCCGCCAAATCCGGTTCGACCCATCGTCCGGTGGTCTGGATCAGCAGCCAGCCGCCACAAGCGCTGGTCGGCATCCTTGAACAGGGCATCGAGGGCGCTTGGTATCAGCCAGGCCAAATCGTGGTTTCGCTGCAGGGTCGCACATTTGTTTACCGCGTCTCGCCGCCGCCGGATGCCGAGCTTCATTCCCTGTTGAAATCGGCGGTGCAGATGCATCTTGCCGGCGTTTCACCCAACGCGATTCAGGCTTCGCTCACCCCTTCCCACCTGCAACTGCACTCGCCTGACCTCATTCCATGAAACACCTCATTACCTGCATCCCGGGCGACGGCATCGGTCCCGAAGTCGTCGCCGCCACGAAACAAATCCTCGATGCCGCAGTTCCCGGCATCACTTGGGAGGAAGCCCACGCGGGCGCCTCGGTCTTCAAGCAAGGCATTCCCTCCGGCGTGCCGGAGGAGACCATCGCGTCCATTGCGCGCACCCGCTGCGTGCTCAAGGGTCCGCTCGAGACGCCCGTCGGGTTCGGTGAAAAGAGTGCCAACGTCACGTTACGCAAACTCTTCGAGACCTACGCCAACATCCGGCCCGTGCGCGAATTTCCCGGTGTCGCCACGCCCTTCAGTGGTCGCGGCATCGATCTCGTGGTCGTGCGCGAGAACGTTGAGGACCTTTACGCCGGCATCGAACACATGCAGACGCCCGGCGTGGCGCAGTGTTTGAAACTCATCTCCCGCAAGGGCTGCGAAAAGGTGATCCGCGTCGGCTTCGAGCTCGCGCGCGCCGAGGGCCGCAAGAAGGTCCACTGCGCGACAAAGGCGAACATCATGAAGATGACCGAAGGATTCATGAAGCGGACCTTCGAGGAAATCGCCCGCGAGTATCCGGACATTCAGGCCGAGCACATCATCGTGGACAACTGCGCTCATCAGCTCGTGAAGAAGCCCGAGCAGTTCGAGGTGATCATCACCACGAACATGAATGGCGACATCCTGAGCGACCTGACCTCCGGCTTGATCGGCGGGCTGGGCTTCGCGCCCTCGGCCAACATCGGTCAGGGCATCGCGATCTTCGAGGCCGTTCACGGTTCCGCACCGAAGTATGCCGGCAAAGACCTCGCCAATCCGACGGCGATGATTCTCTCCGGCGCGCTGATGCTGCGGCACCTTGGCGAGATCGAGGCCGCACGCCTCGTCGAGAACGCCGTGCTCGCGACGCTCGAGGCCGGCCAGTCCGTGCCGCGCGACGTTCCCGGAGTGAAATCGCCCGTGGGCACGTCCGCCTACGCGCGCGCCGTGATCGCCAACTTCGGCAAGGCACCGACGCGCTTCCCCGCGCGGCAGTATCAGCCGATGAAACTGCCCGTGCCGCGGCCGGACATCGCCGCAGTCGTCGCCACGTCGCGCAAGACGCTCGGGTTCGACGTGTTTGTCGAGGCCGCCGTCCCGGCGAAACAGGTTGGAGAAACGCTCACTCAACTCGCGCCGCTCGCGGGGCTGAAACTCAAGATGGTTTCCAACCGCGGCACGCAGGTGTTCCCGTCCAAGGGCGCGGAAACCGACTGCGTGGATCAATGGCGCTGTCGCCTGATGGCCACCGCCGAGGCGCCCGGGCCCGCGAAGCTCGCGGTGCTGCTGGACGCCATCGAAAAGGCCGGCTGGCGCTGGATGCACATTGAGAAGCTCGAGGAGATCAACGGCGCTCCCGGCTTCACCCGCGCCCAGGGCGAGGATTGAGCGCCGTCGCTTAACCGGGCATCGGGTTCCCGCAAACCTCTGGAAGTCCGCGACCGCCGGGGCCCCTCGGGTTTCTCTGGCGGTGTTTCCCCTTTGAGCGGGCGTCGGAATCGCTACTTTCGGCGCACGCACATGATGTCCGCCAGTTCCGCCCGTGTTGATGCCGTCGCCGCCACCGCCATCCCTGCGCTGCCGCCGGGTGTCAGCCTGGTGACGCTCGACAACGGCCTCCAGGTGATCCTGCGCGAGGACCGCAGCGCGCCGGTGGTCAGCGTGCAGGCCTGGTGCCGCGCCGGCAGCATTGACGAGGGCGGCTGGCTCGGTGCCGGCCTTTCCCACGTGCTGGAGCACATGCTGTTCAAGGGCACGGCCACGCGGGGCGGAGCCGAGATCGACCAGGCGGTGCAGGCCGCGGGCGGTTACATGAACGCCTACACGTCGTTCGACCGCACGGTCTATTACATCAGCGCGCCGAACACCGGGGCCAAGGTCGCCGTGGACATCCTCTGCGACATCATGCAGCACGCCACGCTGCCGGCCGACGAACTGGTGAAGGAGCTCGACGTCATCCGCCGCGAGATGGACATGGGCAACGACGATCCCGGCCGGCGTTCGAGCCGCCGGCTGTTCGAGGTCGCCTACACGCGCAGCCCGTATCGCTTCCCGATCATCGGGCTGACGGACATCTTCAACCGGCTCACGCGGGAGCAGATCTCCGGCTACTACGCGGAGAAGTATGCGCCGAACAACTGCTTCTTCGTGGTCGTGGGTGACTTCCAGTCCGACGAAGTGCTCGGCTGGATCAAGGCCGCCTACGAGGGCAACGGTGCCCGCCCGGTGCCCGCCCATGTGCTCCGGCCCGAGCCCCGCCAGGCCAGCGCTCGCGAGGTGGTCGAGGAATCCTCGGTTGAGCTCGGCCATTTCCACCTCGCGTGGCACATGCCGGACGTCCAGCACCCGGACACGCCGGCACTGGACGTGCTGGCGACGCTGCTCGGTTCCGGCCGCAGTTCGCGGCTGTTTCAGGCCGTGCGCGAACGGGCCGGCCTTGCCCACTCGGTCAGCGCCTGGATCTACACGCCGGGCCAGACAGGGCTGTTCGGCCTGAGCGGCGTGTGCGACGGCGACAGGTTCGCCGCCGCCCGCGACGCGATGCTCGCCGAGGTCGAGCGGGTGAAGACCGAGCGGGTTTCCGCCGCCGAACTTGCGAAGGCCGTGAAGCAGTTCACCGCCGGCACGCTGGCCACGCGCAAGACGATGGAGGGCCAGGCGCAGGACCTCGGGGGCAACTGGATGCTCACGCACGACCTGAACTTCTCCGAGCGTTACCTCGCCGCCGTGCGCCGGCTCACGCCGGAGGACCTCTGCCGCGTGGCCAACGAATACCTCACGGAAACCGGCCGCACGACCTATGCCCTGCTGCCCACCGGCACCGCGCCGAAGGGCGAGACCGCGGTGGAATTGCTCAGCGAGCATCCCGTGCGGAGGTTTGAGCTGCCGAACGGACTGCGGCTGCTCGTGAAGGAGGATCATCGCCTGGCCTTCGTGGAATTCCGCCTCGCCTTCAACGGCGGTCTGCTGGCCGAGACGACGCAGAACACCGGCATCACGTCCCTGCTGTCGCGCATGCTGGTCAAGGGCACGCCCACCCGGACCGCCGAGCAGATCGCCACGGAGATCGAAAGTCTCGGCGGCAGTCTGGAGCCCTACGCGGGCAATCACAGCTTCGGCCTGAGCGCCGAGGTGATGCGCGACGACTTCGAGACCGGCCTCCAACTGTTCACCGACGTGCTGCTGCGGCCCACCTTCCCGGCTGAACCGTTGGAGCGCGAGCGCCAGGTGCAACTGGCCGGCATCCGCGGCCAGCGCGACCAACTGCTGCAATGTGCCTTCAAGGCGATGCGCCGCGGACTGTTCGGCGAGAACGGCTACGGACTCGACGCGCTGGGCACCGAGGAAGTGGTCCGCAAGCTCTCCGCCGGCGACCTCAAGTCGTATCACCAGCGCCTGATCGTGCCGAACAACGCGGTGCTGGCGGTCTTCGGCGATGTGCATGCGGACGCCGTGCGCGGGGCCCTAGAAGCTGCCCTAGGCGAATGGAAGCCGGGACAAATCTTCGGCGCACTCTGTGCCCAGCCAGCGGCGACGCAGGCGCGGTTCGACGAGGCGCGGGACAAGGAGCAGGCCGTGGTCGCCCTCGGTTTCCCGGGCACGACGTTCGACAGCGCAGACCGCTGCGCCCTGGAGCTGATCCACGAAGCCTGTTCCGACATGGGCTCGCGCCTCTTCGTGCGCATCCGCGACGAACTGGGCCTGGCGTATTACGTCAGCACCACCAACTTCCTCGGCCGCACGCCGGGCTACTTCGCGTTCTACTGCGGCACGGCGCCCGAGAAGGCCGATCTCGTGGAAACGGAGCTGCGCGCCCAGGCTGCCGCGCTCGCCCGCGACGGCCTGACCGAGGAGGAACTCGCCCGGGCCAAGGCGAAGGTGATCGGCCAGCGCAAAATCGCCCGGCAGGACCTCGGCGGCCTCGCCCTGAGCACGGCGCTCGATGAACTTTACGGACTGGGCTTCAACCACGCTGCGACCGAGGAAGAACGCTATGCCGCCGTGACCCGCGAACAGGTCCGGGCGGTGGCGGCCAAGTATCTCCGCGCCGAGGCCGCGGTCGTCTCGATCATCCGGGGCCACGCCGGCTGAAGTCCGGAACCATGAGCGATCATCCCGCCGCCGTTCACAGCCTGCCGACCGTCTGGATCAACGGCCGGTTTCTGCCGGCGGCGGAAGCCCAGGTTTCGGTATTCGACCGCTCCTTCCTCTATGGCGACGGCCTGTTCGCGACCGTGCGGGTCGCCTGCAACCGGCCCTTCCTCTGGCGCGATCACTGGGCCCGCCTGCTGATCGGCGCCAACCGCCTCCGTATCCGGTTGGCCCCCATGCAAGCGGAGCTGGAAGCCGGTCTCGCGGAGCTGCTACGCCGAAATCACTCCCCGGACTCGCTCCTGCGCATCCATGTCTCCCGCGGACTAGGACGACGCGGGTATTCGGTGCGGGGCGCGGAGTCCCCCACCGTGGTGATTTCCCAGCATCCCTTGCCGCCCCAACCGTCCGGCTGGCGCCTTATCACGGCCTCGGTCCGCCTGCCGCTGGGCGATCCGCTGACCGCCCTCAAGTCCGCCAACAAACTGCCCCACATCCTCGCCCGCATGGAGGCCGAGGATCAGGGCGCGGACGCCGCGCTGCTGCTCAACGCCGCCTGCGAGGTCGCCGAAGCCGACAGCGCGAACCTCTTCTGGATCGCCGGCGACCGGCTCGGCACGCCGCCGGTTGCCGCGGGCGCCCTTGGCGGGGTCACGCGGGCTTGGTTCCTGAATCACGCCGCCGATGCCGGTCTGACCGCGGAAGAGACCACCGCGGCGCCGGCCACCCTGCGTTCTGCCGACGGCGTGTTTGCGACCCTGAGCTCCTTTGGCCTCGTGCCGGTCCTGAGCTTGGACGGCCACAGCCTCCGGCACTCCGAAATCACCGACCGCCTCCTCGACTTCTGGCGGCAATCGCTCCAGGCAGGTTGAGATTGCGATATTGTTTTCATTTGTAAACAGAACGAAGTTGTCTTTGCCCGGTCCCATTCCTAGACTGTCGCCATGCCAGAGAAGTCCATCACCCTGATTCCGTTCAGCACCCGCGAGCTATACGACAAGGGCCTGGCGGCGGTGCAGAAGCGGAACCTTGACTATGCGGTGACGCTGTTCATGCAGGTGCTGCGGCTGGAGCCCGGCCTTTACGAGGCCCGTGAGGCCCTGCGCGCAACCCAGCACCAGCGCGCGACCGGCAAAACCAGCTTCTTCAGGAAGTTCGTGGGCTCCGCCAGCGCCATCACCCGGGGCCAGATCGCGCTGCGCTCCAACCCGCTCGAAGCCCTCGTCATCGCGGAGGAAGTCCTCAATGACGATCCCGGCAACGTGGCGGCGCACGAACTCCTTGCGGACGCCGCCATCGCCGCGGGGTTTCCCAAGACCGCAATCCTGTCACTCGAGGTGGCGTTCAAGACCAAGCCCACCGACCGCAAGCTGGCCACGAACCTGGCCGACGCCCACGCCCAACTCGGCAACCGCGCCCGCGCCGAGAAGCTGCTGCGCGACCTCCTGGCCGTGGACCCGCACGACGCCGACCTCAACCAGAAGCTCAAGAACGTGCTCGCCGACCGCACATTGCGGGAGCAGGGCTACGACCAGGCCGAGACCGGCGAGGGCAGCTACCGCAACCTGATCAAGGACAAGGCCGAGGCCGTTGCGCTTGAACAGGCCGGCCGCACGGTCAAGGACGCGGACGTAGCGACCAACCTGATCGCGACCTACGAGGCCCAGCTGGCCCAGGAACCCGGCAACCTGAAGCTCCTGCGTGACATCGCCGACCTTTACCGCCGGAAGAACGACTTCGACCGCGCCGCCGAATACTACCAGCGGAACCTCGACGTCAGCGGGGTCAACGACCCGATGGTGCTCCAGCAGCTCCGCGACACGCGGACCGCGAAGTTCGACCACCGGCTCCAGTCCGTGCCAGCCGACGCCCCGGACCGCGAGGCCCAGTTGGAAACCATCCGGGCCGAGCGCAGCGCGTGGCTGTTGGAGGACACCAGGCGGCGCGCGGAAGCCAACCCGAGCGATCTCGCGATCCGGCACGAGCTGGGCGAACTCTATTTCCAGGCCGGCAAATTGGGCGAGGCCATCGCGGAACTGCAGAAGGCCCAGAACAACCCCAACCGCCGCATCGCCGCGATGACTCTGCTCGCGCAGTGCTTCGCGAAACGGAACATGAACGACCTCGCGGTCCGCAAGTTCCGCGAGGCGCTGAAGGAGAAGCCGGTCTTCGACGAGGAAGCCAAGGAGCTCGCCTACCAGCTCGGACTGGTGCTGGAGAAGATGGGCAAGGGCGAGGAGGCCATCGAGCAGTTCAAGCTGATCTACGAACAGGATGTCAGCTACCGCGACGTGATGGCCAAGGTGGACGCCTATTACGCCGCGCAGGGCTGAGTTTTCGGGTGTCCTTCTCGGAATCCCCCAGCCAAGAGGCCCCGGGCTTTTCCACTGCTGCTGGGAAACAAAAAAGCCCGCCAGAAGCGGGCTCGCGGAACGGACACCGGGCGTTGACGCTCAGAACTTTACCTGTTCGAGATACTTCAGGCTCTGCGGAATCTGGTTCGCAGCGTCGGCCGATTCGTCCTCGATGAAATAGTATTTCACCCCGGACTTCTTGGCGGCCGCGAGGATCTTGGGCCAGTTCATCTGGCCGGTGCCCAGGACCACGTCGTTGTTCGGATCGGTGCCGCCGGTGTGGTAGCCGGTCTTCACGCCCTTCTTGAGATCCTTCATGTGCAGCGAGACCCAGCGGCCGGGATACTTGAGCAGCCATTCGGCCGGATCCTCACCCGGAAACGTGACCCAGAGGATGTCCATCTGGAAATCCACCAGCTTCGGATCCGTCTCCGCCATCAGGATGTCCATGCCCTTGCGGCCGTCGGGAATGACGCCCGGCTGAAATTCGAAGCCGTGGCAGTGGTAATAGACCTTCAGCCCGTGCTTGGCGAAGACCGCCCCGGCGCGGTTGAGCGCGGCGGCGGCGGCCTTGGCCTGCGGTTCGTCAAAGGCACCGTTGTGCGGAATCCAGGCCGAGCCGGCGTATTTCAGCCCCAGCGCCTTCGCCTCCTTGGCCACGGATTCGGGGTCATCGCGGAGCTTTTCGAAGGAGAAATGGCCGGCAATCGGATTCAGGCCCCGCTCGTCGAGCATCGCCTTGAGCTTTTCCGGCCCCAGATTGTAGGTGCCGGCCAGTTCGACATCGCGGATGCCATAGCTCTTGGTGAGGTCGAGCCCCTGTGGGACGCTCTTCGTGAACAGGCCGCGCAGACTGTAGAGCTGGAGTCCGACCGGGCCCTTGAAGGAAGCCCCGGTGCCGACCGACGAGGACGAAGTGGAGCAGCCGGCAGCCAGAACAACCGCCGCCCCGAGGGCGGCGACAAACGAACGACGGGTGGATTTCATGCGGTGCCCAAGTCACGCAGGCCGCCCCCCACGCAGGCAATGAAAAATCCCGGAACCGCCGGCGAATTCATTCCGCCAACGGAAACCGCCCCCGCCACTCGACCCGGTAAGCGCGGCCGTGGGTGTCGAGCGAACAGTCCAGCTCCACGTCTTCACTGGGTTGCAGACGGTTCCGTCCGAACAGGTGGGCTGGGATCTCCAGCGCCGCGACGTTGCTGACGTTGTGCCCCATGCCGGACGAGTTCTCGATCCGGACGCGGCGCTCGTTGGCCAGCGGTTCACGGCCGGCGCCGAGGCGCGCCCGGACGATTTCCCTTCCCGCGATCCGCACCACCAACAGCGCCCGGTCAACTTTGGGCACCGAGGCGCTGCGATAGTAGGCGGACTCGACGATGTCGAGGGAGTAGAGCCCGAGATAGAGCGCCTCCGGAGTCCACGTCACGTAGAGGTCCGCCAGCGGATGGGCCGTGGCCGGCTTCACAAATCCCCGTTCCCGATCCCACTTCCGCAAGGCCTGGGGCGGCTTGAAGTTCGCCAGGGGCTCGGCGGGAGCCGGCGGAACACCCTGACTGGCGTCAGCCCGCGGGCCGTCCGGGCGGTGACGCAGGACCCCGGCATCGAGGCCGGCGAACATCCCGGTCAGCTCCTCGTAGGGCCGGTTCCCAATGTCCACGAGACCGAAGTTGAAGTTCTCCCCGTCGTCCCGGCCGTGCTGCGGTTCATCATGGAATTGGAACCAGTCCGCACCCACGACGAACGGCAGGCGCAGCAGGTGGGTGAGCGTCGTGCGGGCGACGGCAGCCCGTTCGGACTGGGTCGCAACCACCGGATAGGTGCCGTAGTCGTTGCGGTTGCCGCTGCGGTTCTCCCGGGCGGCGGCATAATACTCGGTGACCAGCACCGGCTTGGCCGACAGCTCATGGAGGGTCCCGAGATAGGACCGCAGGAAGGTGCCGTCGCCGAACTGCGCGTTCAGATTGCTCGAGGCCACGTCCACATGGCGACCCGCGGCCGCCGCGACCTCGGGATAGAAAAACGATTGGTAACGGTCACCGAGATACAGCGCGCCGGGATCGAACTCCCGGATGAACCCGCGCATGAGCCCATAGTAGCGGTCCGCCAGCAGACCGAGGAAACTGCGCATTACTCGCACCCCGTTGCCGCCCGCCCTCACGAACAGCATTCCACCGCGCTGGAGTTCAGACCAACCGGACGCATGTTCCGGATCGAAGTCCGCCCGCAGCCGCTGCCAGTCGTTCGAGTAAGTTTCCCGCAGCAGCGCCAGCAACCGCCGGCGCTGACCGCTGGTGGCCGGCTGTTCCAAGGTCATCTTCCACAGGGTGGCATTCCACCAGCCCAGTTCGTTGTCGCTGTAGTAACCGATCACCCGCGCGTCGCCGTGGAGGGCGGAAATACCCTCGCGCGCCAAGTCGCGCATCCGGCGCACATTCTTCGGATCCCACATGTCCCACCACGGTGCACCGGCGGTCGAACCCAGATGCAGCACCGGCGTAAGCCACAGCGTCTGGTTGGTGGATGCCCGGAGCGCGGACAGGTCGGCCCACCCGCCAAGGGTCGTGAAGCCCCACTCCCGGAGTCGGCGCAGGCTGTCGTCGGCCCAGGCGGGCGTCGTCGGATAATACCGCCAGGCAGCATAGGCCGGGTTCTCCGGATCGTAGGCGGCCCGCGGTGCGCCCTGGGTAACCACGCAAACACCAACGGAGAAAAAAGGGCGGCCGGCCGGATCTACCAGGGCAGTGCCATCGGGTCCGGACATGATCCGGAAGCGCGGTCTGGCCGGTTCCGCGCTGCCTGACAGCAGCGGGCACAGCAGCGCCCATCCGAGTAGAATCCGCGTCCAGCAACCGTTCATCCCGGGCAACATCACCCCGGCATGGAGCCGGTTAATCGCAGCCCAAACAAGGCCGAACCCACCGCTCGACTTGCGCCGTCATCGGTGGCACTTCCAACGCCATGATCGCACCGCGCCTGCTCTTGAGCCTGTTCGCCATCCTCGGGACCTACGCCCAAACCCTGCGCATTGCCCCGGCGGTCGAACTGGCATTCAACGCCGAGCCGGGCAAGGGCTATCGCCTGGAGTCTTCCGACGATCTCGCGACCTGGCGCCCGGCCGGCGGCCCGCAACTGGCCCTGTCCGGGCCGCAGCAGACGCTCGCCCCCGCTGCCGAGGCGGGACGCTACTTCCGCGTCGTGAGCCACGACGTCCGCAACCTGAATTCCCTGCTGGAACCGATCCGCGTCGCGAACGGGGTTCCCGCCCTGGCCTGCGCCGTGGTGCTCTCGAACCGCATCGTCGGTCTGGGCGCGGTCGGCTACCGCAAGGCCGGCATCACGAACGCACCGGTCACGCTGCAGGACCGGTGGCATCACGGCTCCCTGACGAAGTCCATGACCGCCACCCTGGCAGCCCGGCTCGTCGAGGCTGGCCGCATCCGGTGGGATTCAACCTTGGCCGAAGTGTTCCCGGAACAGGCTCCGAAGATGAACGCCGCGTGGCGCACCGTGACGCTGGACTGGCTGTGCTCGAACCGCGGCGGCGCCCCGGGCGACCTGAACGCCAGCGGCATCTGGAGCCAGCTCTGGAACTTCGGCGGCACGCCCACGGAAGCCCGGCGCCTGTTGCTGGAAAAGCTGTCGGTGATCGCGCCGAACTCCACGCCGGGAACCCGCTACGAGTATTCGAACGCCGGCTTTGCCCTCGCCGGACACATGCTCGAAACCGTCATGGCCAAACCTTGGGAGGACCTGATGCGCGAGTGGCTGTTCCGGCCCCTCGACATGGCTTCCGGCGGCTTTGGCGTGCCGGCAACTCCGCGGATGATCGACCAGCCGTGGGGACACCAGCTGGCTGCCGGCAAACCCTCGCCGATCGAACCCGGCACCTCCGCCGACAACCCGCCGGCCATCGGACCCGCGGGCACCGTGCATTGCAATGTGGCCGACCTGGCCAAATACGTGGCCGCCCACCTCGCGGGCGAACGGGGGGACACTGAATTCCTGAAACAGTCCTCCGCGCTGAAGCTGCACACGGCGGTGCCGAGCAACGCCAACTATGCCTACGGCTGGATCGCGGTGGACCGCCCTTGGGCCGGTCCCGGAAAGGCGCTGAATCACAACGGCTCCAACACGCAGTGGTTTTCGGTCATCTGGATGGCGCCCGGCCGCCAGTTCGGCGTCGTGGCGCTCTGCAACCTGGCCACCTCGTCGGGCGCGAATCCAGGTTCGACCGCGACCGACCAGATCGCCGGCAAGATGATCCAGGAGTTCCTCCAGTGAGGCCCGCTCACTCGACCACGACCCGGCAGTAGCCGGCTGCCGGCGGGGCGGGTGGCACGTTCAGCTTCTGTTCGCGGAACTCGGCCACACCCTTGTCAGGATAGGTCAATGACCCGTTGGCCGGCGCCCAGTTCTGCAGGTCAGAACTGACTTCCACACGGTAATTTCGGCTGGGGGCCACGGTGAATCGCACCGTGACCTGCCCGTCAGTATCGAACGCCGAACTGACCAACCGGAACACGCTGGCCGGGTCATCGGGATGGGTGCCGGCGGCCCACTCGCGGGCATTGTCGGCACCGTCGCCATCCGGATCGGAGGTCGCCGTTTCGGCCAGGTCGCCGAAATGGAATTTCTCCCAGTCGTCCGGCAGACCGTCGGTGTCGGCATCGGTGTCGGACACCAGCACGCCGTCGAGTTCCAGCCGCGGCGGATCGTAGAGGGCATTTTCCTTCGTGGCGTAGAGCGGATAGGAACCAAAGCCGCCGTTGCCGGTCCCACCGACCGTGGCCTGCTGGGCCGGCGAAAGCGAACTGATGAACAGCCGCAGGCGCCCGGTGCTGAGCGCGGTCTGGAAGTAGGCGTGGATCAGCGGGTCGGCGAGGTCCACGTCGAAGGTGAGCACGCTGCCGTCCGGCACCAGCTGCCCCGGGGCGGCGTTGGTCGTGATCCCGATGGCCCAGGGATGCGCCTCGAACGGGGCGTTGGTCCAGTCGGCGTTCATCTGGCCCACGTGGTTGGCGATGTCCACCAGCACACCGTTGGTGTCGAAGTCGGCCGCGTAGGCGTGGCGGGTGCCGATGGAGATGTTGGGCGAGGTGAAGGCGTTGATCGGGCCAAACCGGTCATTCTCCCGGAAGGTTTGCGCCGAATAGGCCACGCCGGTCTGCGAGTTGGTGCCGCGGAACGCCGCGCCGTGCAGTTCGATGGGCCGGCCGACGTCGCTGTCCGGAACATAGCCGGGCTGGTTCGTCATGTAGGTGACGATGCTGTCGTAGGTCGGGTCGTAGAAGAACGTCTCGTTCCTGCTGATGGTCACCGCGAGCCGCGCCCGGCGGAGGAGATAGCTGCGGGGCGGCTGGTTGGTCGGCACCAGCGATTCGAGGTTCCAGCCCAGCAGGAACTGTGCGTCGCGCGTGTCGAAACGGGAGTCGAACGAGGCAAAGGTCGCGGCGTAGGTGCGGGTGCCCGGCTCGAAGTCGAACGGATACATCCAGCGGTCCAAGGTCGGCTGATTCACCCGCAGACCAAACTCCGCGGCGAACAGCCGGCAGACCGCCAACAGCAGAAACAGAAACACCGGCCGGCGAAAAAGCCGGCCGGTGGATGAAGTCGTGCTTTTCACGGCGCCAATACTGGCACCGGTTCAGCGACGGCGCCAGAGGGCGAACGCCAGCAGGCCGGCCCCGGAGATCATCGCCCAGGTTTCCGGCTCGGGAACGGCCGCGACGTCGAGTTGCGCCGCGTCCAGGACGACGTGAGGCGTATTGGCTCCGAAGCTGATGTTCAGGGCGGTGGCGTTCACGCCGCTGAGATCCCAGGTCCAGCTTGAGGTTACGGACATTGATCCGCCGAACGTGTCATCGGTGGCCCGTTCCAGCTCGGTGCGGGTGGCGGACAGGGTTCCGCCGCCATAGTTGAGGCTGACGCTGTTATAGTTCAGCTGCAGCCCGAGAGTTCGCACCTGGAACACCACCGTGGCGATGGGCGAGGTGACGTCGTAACTCACCGAAAACGATCCCACGGCAACCGGGCCCGCATAGATGTCGCTTCCGGCCATGATGGCACCGGCTGAATTCTGAGAAAGGGTGGCAGCAGCGTCACTTCCAACCACATCCGGGGCGTTGGCTCCAACCGGAGTGGTAAAGTTTTCCCAGCCGGCGAAATCGGCATTCGCATTGCCACGGAATGACGGCGCCACGAAATGCGAAGAGTCAGCAGCCACGGAAAGGGCACCGACGCCGGAAAGGGCCAGCGCAACAAGGAGTGTAGGTTTCATGTCAGTCATTGATTACGAGCCGAGAGGTTATGCAGAAACGGGCCGCCCGCTAGCTTCGGATTGCCATTTTCTGTCGGCGAGTTGCGGTCGGGATTTCAGGCTGCAGCCATGCGGACCGCCTCCAATTCCTCCCAACGCGCATACACCGCCGCGACTTTGGCCTTGGCGCCCTCCAACTCGGCGACCAACTCGTTCGTCCGGTGTCCGTGCAGGCGGTGAAAGTCCGCCGAGGCGAACAGTTCCTCCAAGCGCGCGACCTCGGCCTCGGCCATCTGGATCGCGGCTTCCATACCTTCCAGTTCCCGCTGCTCCTTGAACGTGAGCTTCCTCGCCTTCGGCGCGGCCGGCGCGGCGGGCTTCGGCGCGGCAACCTTGGCGGGTGCCTGGCGCAGCCGGTTCAGCTCCTCCTCGCGCTGCCGGGCCCGCTGCCGCTTTTCGACGTAGTAGTCGAAGTTGCCCTCGCTGAACGCGACCTGGCCGTCGCCTTCGAAGGCCAGGATGCCGGTGCACACCCGGTTCAGGAAATAGCGGTCGTGGCTCACCACGAGCACGCAGCCGGGAAAATCCACCAACGCCTGCTCCAGCACCCGCATGGTCTGCAGGTCGAGGTCGTTCGTGGGCTCGTCGAGGATCAGGAAGTTGCCGCCGCGCTTCAGCACCTTGGCCAGCAGCAGGCGGCTGCGTTCGCCGCCGCTGAGATGACGGATCTGCGTGGAGAGGCGGTCGTCCGTGAACAGGAACCGCTTGAGGTAGGCCCGCACCGACAGCTTGGCCTCGCCCCACGCCACCCATTCGGCGCCGTCGCTCATCTCCTCGATCACCGTGCGTTCTTCGCCGAGCCGCAGCCGGCCCTGGTCCACGTAGTTGAACTTCGTCAACTGCCCGACGCGAACCTCGCCTTCGGTCGGCGGCAACTGGCCGAGAATGATCCGCAACAGGGTTGTCTTCCCGAGGCCGTTTCGCCCGGTGATGCCGATGCGGGTGCCGCCGGCGAAACTCAGGTTCACCTGGGAGAACAGGCGTCGGCCGCCCAGCGTCATGCCCACGCCCTCGAGGTCCACCACCCGGTTGCCCAACTGCGGCGGCGGCGGCACGACCAACTCCATGTCGGATTCCGTCGCCGGCGGGCCGTCCGCCTCCACCTCGAAGAACTGGTCGAGCCGGGCCTTCGACTTGCTGGTCTGCGCCTTGGGACGCCGCCGCACCCACTCGAGCTCCTTGCGCAGGAACATCTGCCGTTTGTGTTCCTGCAGCTCCTCGGTCGCCAGCTTCTCCGCCCGGGCCGCGAGATAGTCGGTGTAGTTGCCCTCGTAACGCTCGAAGACACCGTTCCGCAGCTCCACGATGCCGGTGGCCACCTCGTCGAGGAAGTGCCGGTCATGCGTCACGACAAGCAGCGCCCCCGGATAACCGCCGAGGAACTCCGTAATCCAGCCCACGGACTCGATGTCCAGATGATTGGTCGGTTCGTCGAGCATCAGCACATCCGGCTGGCTGACCAGGGCCCGCGCCAGGGCCACGCGCCGGTGCTCGCCGCCCGAGAGGTCGCCGATCCGACGGTCGTCCGGCGGACAGCCGAGCTGGTTCAAGGCTGCGCGAATGCGCGTATCGAGACTCCAGCCGCCGAGGCGCTGGATATGCTCCTCCAGTTCCTCGTGTCGCCGTGTGTGGCCTGGCAGCGATTCATATTCTGCGATCAGCCGGAGCACGGTGTCCGCACCACCCCGGACGCTCTCATAAACGGTCTTCGCCGGATCCAGCTCGAAAGTCTGGGGCAGGTAGCCGACGACGATGTCCCGCCGCCGGATCACTTCGCCCCCGTCCGGCTGCAGCTCGCCGGCCAGGATGCGCATCAGCGTGGACTTCCCCGCCCCGTTGCGGCCGACCAGACCCACCCGGTCTCCCGCCGCCAGCCCCAAGGAGGCATGGTCCAGCAACACACGGTCGTTGTGGTGCAACTCCAGTTCGCGGGCAGTTAACAGGATTTCGGAACTCACGGGACCCCGAGCCTACCTGAATCGCGAATACCGGGTCGAGCCGCGGGATGCCCCGGCCATCAAGATGGGCACGCTTCTTAAACGTGGTTGAAGCGAAGCAGTTTGATGCCTGAAGCGAACCTATGGAAGGTGCCCTTAGCCACAGGTGCGGGCGGACTAGGGCAAAGTGCTGCCGGCATCTTGCCGGCAGCGGCGGCACCGGACGGCAACAAACTTGAATCAGGCGGTCGGATCGGCCCGATGGCTCCGGGCGAAAGCCTACTCCGGGCCCGGTGGCCTGCGGCCAGAGCTGAAGCCCGCTTTGCCCGTTCACCGGGGGCAGGCCGCACCGTTTCACGGGGCCTGCCGGCAAGATGCCGGCAGCACTTTTTGGGAACACCCGGGCGGGGCCCCAAGCCTCTATTCCTGAACGACGATGAAATGATGCACCCGACCAAGACCGATGCGCGCGATTTTGATCCAGCCGGCCCGCGCCGCCCGCTATCCTTTTCCCATGTCCCGCCGCGCCCTGCTCATCCGCAATCCCGCTTCCGCGGGCGGACGCGCCCAGGAACGCCGGCTCGGAACCTTTCTCGAACGACTCCAGGCCCAAGGCGTGGCCGTCGAAGTCCAGTCCACCGCCCGGCCGGGACATGCGCTGGAACTGGCCCGTGACCGATGCGGCGAATTCAGCGTGGTGATCGCGGCCGGCGGCGACGGCACCGTGCACGAGGTCGCCAGCGGCCTGGTGGCCTCGGGACATGACACACCGCTGGCCATCGCCCCTTTCGGCACCGGCAACGACATCGCGCAGCTTGCGGGCATCCGGGATGACGACGCGGCCATCGGCGCCCTCGGTCAACCCCGGCCGATCGCACTCGATACCATCGAGGTGAGCTGGTCCGAGAACGGCCGACGACGGCAACGGCACGCCCTGTTGTTCGGCGGCACCGCCTTCGCCAGCGAGCTGCTGCGCCAGACCACGCCTGGAGTGGTGCGCCTCTTCGGTCCCAAGCTATGTTACTCCGTGGGCTTCTTCCGTGCTTTGGGAACGTTCCGGGCCCCCACGCTGACCGTGCGCACGGAGGCCGGCGAATGGACCCAGCCCAACGGCGTCCTCGCGCTGGCCGGAAACTCCCCGCACGCCGGCGGACGAATGATGCAGATCGGGCCGGGCGCCTCGCTGACGGACGGACAACTGGAGTTCACGCTGATCGAAGCGGTGGGGCGGCTGGAACTCGCCCGCCAGTTCGGACGCCTCCTGCGGGGCACCCACGTCCATCATCCGAAAGTCCGCTTCTTCCGCGGCACCTGGATGGAACTCGCCGCCGATCCGCCGCAACCCCTGGCCCTCGATGGCGAAGTGATCGGCACCACTCCGGCGCGCTTTGAAGTGCGCCCCGCTTCCCTACGGGTGCTGTCTGCAACCGTTTCGTGATGGGACGCTGACGGCAGCGGACAACTGACCGTTGAGCATTGAGTTTCAGCGACCGGGCCGTGTGCGGATCACCCGGAAAAAACGCCGGCCATCACCGTTAGGCCAAGGCCCCAGCCACGTTGTCCCTTCCTGATCAAAACTGGCCGACCAGTTGTATCCCCACGAAGCGAGGTCTTCGGACCCCTCAATCACCAGGTTGTCCCCTGCTTCGACCATCACCGGAAACATGATCCAAGACTGAGACGAGTTCCTTTTGACGAAGGCAACCGCTCCGATTTGGCCTAAGCCGGGATCCGGCACAAACTCGAGCCGAGCCTCAGCTTCCGGGCGAGAATACGCCAGCAACTCTCCCGCAATTTGAACCGGCACACCCCGTCGCACAGAAAACGCCGCGTCTCCCCAATCCATCAAAGGCTGCCCCTCCTCGGGAAGGCCCATACGCCAGCGAAGAGGCGGACGCTCGGTCAGGGTGGCCAACGTTTCTCCTTCAAAGGCCCGCCATGTCGAAACATAGCCCTCCTGTCCGGGATAGAACGTGGCGCCACGCAGGATCAGCGTGCCGTTGGCGGGTGGGATCCAGGTCCACCACAGTGAGGGAACAGACCCGCTTCCGTTCCCAAAAGGTTCACCCTCCTCAACGGACGATGGGCCCACCGGCAGGACGAAAGGGCCACCTTCAGACGCCAATCTCCCGCGATTGGAAAACTCGTCACCGGGCAATTGGGGCCGCAGTTCGAGTGCTACCGTGCCGCGCGACAAGATGCGCTCCGGATTGGGCGTCACCCTAAACGACAGAGGCTGACCGGCACGAGCCTGAATCCGCAGAGGACTGAATACCGAGGAAGCCGCTGGCCGAAGGTTCGCGATATCGTTGCCTGCAAACACGGCCACCGCACTGCCCTTCCCGTGGGCCACGACCACGGCGTCCGTGGGCGGCGTCCACGTCCACCACACGCTGTTGGTTTCCGAATTGCCCGGATGCACCGGCTCACCGGGCTCCGCCCCGGCACCGGCAGTTGAAACCGACGGACTGCTCCACGGCAGTTCAGTTACGGCCACGGCTCCGGACAGCGAATCGTTCGGCGGAGGCAGCCGCACCGACACGGGAGGTAGGGAGAACTGCCGCCCGTATTCATTCGTCAGCGTCACGCGGAGCTGCCAGACCCCGGAAGGAACCCCCGTCCATGCGGCCCCGTTGCGGGTGAGGACCGGATCGCCGGGAAAATTGGTCGGCCATGCGGATCCTGCCAACCGGGGCCGCAACTCCCATCCGACACCAGTGATCACAGCCTCATTCGTGGCGGCCGACGCCGCGAGTTCCGCCGACAATTCGGCTTTTCCGTCAGGGAACACCGTGCCGTCGGTTGGCCAAATCAGGCGCGCGCTGGTAAAATCCGCCTCAAGGTTGAGCAGGCCTGAGAAGCGGTTATTGGGCAGCACGGCAATCAGGTAGGTCTGTTCGGCGGCAACCGGGAAGGTGGCGGGTCGTTGGAACCACGAGCGCGCCAGGGCTGGACTGGTGTTCGTGAACCCGGTTTCAGGGCCCACCACCAACAGCGTCTCCTCCCACGTCCACGCCCTGATCGCCAGATAACCGTCGGCAGGCGCACGCCAACGAAGCCAGACGCTGCGACCGCTGTTGGCCCATGTTTCCCACGGCATCACACCCGCTCCGTCAACCGTGACGCGAACCAATTCAGGGCCGTGGTTGATGTCGAGCGGAGCGTCCGGTTCGTCGTGGGGTGCCACAGGCAGCAGGCGGAAGCGTGCGAACATGCTGTCCGCTTCGTTCTGCTGGTCCGCCACAACCATATAGGAACGGCCGGCTTGGGCGAAAAAGCGCACCACATCCGATTCCGGGGTCAGTTCGGCCACCTTGACCAAATCGGTAATGCCCTCGCCAAGTTGGATCGCCATGTTCGGCCGGCCGGGCATTGGTCCGTTGGCGACAATACCCGACCGCTCAAGAATGTATTCGCCGGTCACGGGAGGGGTCCAACGCCACCAAGCCGAGCGCGTGGCCGGAAAAGACTCGCCGGGCTCCGGAGTTGCCCCCGCGAGGTTAGCTTCAATGTAGGGGAACGCACCGGCAGCCAACCCGTTGGTTATGGCGATGGCATCCGCAAAATCGTCGTTCGGCGGGCGTGGCAAGCGCCAGAATGTAAAACATACCGCAGCGCCGGCCGTCGCTCCCGCCAACGCATCGCCACGAACGGCGAGTTGCTCCCCTTGGCGGGCAATGAACGTCGGGTTGGGCGGCCGACCCCAAGCAAAAATGACCAAAGGTTTGGCCACCTTCTGGCTCACTACGGGTTCCAGGCGATCCAATTGGTCGCCCCGAAAAACGTCCACGACTGCAGAATTACCCCCCAAGATACTCTCCATCTCGTAACGACCGGTCGCAGGCACCGTCCATGACCACCACACCGAAAACCCGGCGCCCATCGGGCTCTCCGGCTCGTGGTCTTCCCGACTTGCGAACCCGTTAAGCGCGGGAAAGGACGGCGCCTCGGAACTCACGCTTTGGCGGCCTTCGAAGGAGTCGCTGGCTCCAAGTTGAAATGTCAGCTCGACCGTTAAGGTGGTTCCCATCGCATTGCAGATTGGACGGAACGGCGGAGGCCGCGGTGGCTCGAATGTGCAGGGGTTGGAGTCGAGCCGAAGCTGGTAGGCGATACCGGCCCTGACCGGAATGAACGAGAATAAGCTGCTGGGAGAGAGAGCCGGAGCGCCGCCCAGCGGCGGAGTGAAAGACGAATCGGTTCGGATCAATCTCAGTGAGGAAAGCGTTTCGCCCTCAAACAGGCTGTAGATTCCCTTTCCGGAAAGGTAGATCAGGCCGTCCCTCTCCGGAATCCATGTCCACCAAATGCTGTGGCCGGCCGCGCCCGCAACGTTCGGCTCACCCGGCTCTGCGGTCGCCTCCGCAACATTGCCGGTCAGCGAAATGGATTCGCCTGATACCAGAATGCGGTTGGCAAATTGGTCATTGGGAGGGGGTGCCGCCCGGGTAGCGGGAACGGTCAACACGACACCAACCCAAAACAGCATCGCCAGTAGCCGCAAACAACGGGGCTCGCGATCGGATAAGGCTGCCGTCACGGCGAGAACATGTCAGCTAGGGAAAAAAAGAATCCAGCCGAGATTACCTCGGCTGGATTCCTGAGAATTGGCGAACCTTAGCGGCCCTTCGGCAGCGCGCTGCGGCCGGCATACACGGCGTTCTTGCCGAGCAACTGCTCGATGCGCAGGAGCTGGTTGTATTTGGCCGTGCGGTCCGTGCGGCTGAGCGAACCGGTCTTGATCTGGCCGCAGTTCGTCGCCACCGCGATGTCGGCGATGGTCGCGTCTTCGGTCTCGCCGGAGCGGTGCGAGAGCACGGCGGTGTATTTGTTGGTCTGCGCCAGCTCGACCGCGTCGAGCGTCTCGGTGAGGGAGCCGATCTGGTTCACCTTCACGAGAATCGAGTTGGCGGTGCCGGTCTCGATGCCCTTCTTGAGAAACTTCACGTTGGTGACGAAGAGATCGTCGCCGACGAGCTGGGTGGTGCCGCCGAGCTTGTCGGTGAGCTTCTTCCAGGTCTTCCAGTCGCCTTCGGCGCAGCCGTCCTCGATGGAGACGATGGGATACTTGGCGCAGAGGTTCGCGTAGAACTCGACCATCTCGTCGCCGGTGAGCTTCTGGCCGGTGCTCTTCTTGAACACGTAGGTCTCGTTGCCGGCGTAGAACTCGGACGCGGCGACGTCGAGCGCGAGGAAGATGTCCTTGCCGAGCTTGTAACCGGCGCCCTTCACGGCGGCGGCGATGGCGTCGAGCGCGGCTTCGGCGCTCGCGAGCTTCGGGGCGAACCCGCCCTCGTCACCCACGGCGGTGCTCAGGCCCTGCTTCTTCAGCACGCCCTTGAGCGCGTGGAAGATTTCGGTGATCGCCTGCAGGCCCGCGCTGAACGTCGGGAAGCCGTGCGGCATGATCATGAATTCCTGGAAGTCGATCGGGGCGTCGGAGTGCGCGCCACCGTTGATGACGTTGGCCATCGGCACGGGCAGCACCTTGGCATTGGGCCCGCCGAGATACTTGAACAGCGGCTGGCCGAGCGCAGTGGCCGCGGCCTTGGCGTTGGCGAGCGAGACGGCGAGGATGGCGTTGGCGCCGAGCTTCGACTTGGTCTCGGTGCCGTCGAGCTTGAGCATCGTGCCGTCCACGGTGAGCTGGTCGAGCGAGTCGAGGCCGACGAGCGCCGGGGCGACCTTGTCGGTGACGTTCTTGACGGCCTTGCTGACGCCCTTGCCGAGGTAGCGGGCCTTGTCGCCGTCGCGCAGTTCGATGGCCTCGTGCTCGCCGGTCGAGGCGCCCGAGGGCACGGCGGCGCGGCCGAGGGCGCCGCACTCGAGGGTCACGTCCACTTCGACGGTGGGGTTGCCGCGGGAGTCGAGGATTTCGCGGGACTGGATATCAACGATCTTGGTCATGTTCTTGATGCTGTTCTGTCCAAAAGACGGTGCATGGAAGGGAACGGGGCGGAAGGCGTCAAGGATGCCGGAGGGCCACCGCCGGCCCGTTTGGCCCGGCCGCCAGCATCGGACGTTTCGATGCGAGCATCAGAATTACCCCCGTTGTGGACCGCCCGCCAAAGCCGCACGGTGACGGCGCACAAACGAAATGGCCATGACCGCGCTTCTCCTGCTCCTCGCTGCTGGCGTCATCTGCTGGCTGATTGTCCGCGAACGTTCCCTGCGGGATCGCGTGGACGAACTCCGCTGGCGGCAGGACCGGCAGGACTTGGAACTCGCCAAGCTCCGCCAACGACTGGACGCCTTCTCCGCCACCCCCGAGGCCACACCCGCAACTGAAGCCGCTCCGACCACCATTCCCATCGCGGCCACCAAAGCTGCCCCCACCGCCCCACCGCCCCTGCCGCGGGCACCGGTCACCAGCAGCGCGCCTCTCCCGCCCCCCGCGCCCCCATCTGCCCCGGCGACTCCGCCGCCGCCTCGACCGACGGTTCCCTGGCCAGCGGTGACCGCCGCGCCGGCGCCGGCATCCATCCCGGCCAGCAAGCCGGCGTTCAACTGGGAGCAGTTCCTGGGCGTGAAGCTGGTCGCCTGGCTGGCCGGCCTCGCATTGTTCCTCGCGGCGGCGTTCGGGCTCAAATATTCGTTCGAGCAGGGCCTGATTCCGCCGGCGATGCGGGCCACGGCCGGATTCCTCCTCGGCGGCGGCCTCGTGATCGCCGGCCTGGTGTTACGGCGACGGGCCTATACGGTGACCGCCCAGACGCTGACCGCGACCGGCGTGGTCATCCTTTACGCCGTCACCTTCGCCTGCCGCAGCCTGTATCACTTCGCGCCGTTCGGGCCGACGCTGACTTTCACGGTCATGGCCGCCACCACGGCCGTCGCGTTTGGTCTGGCCGTGCGGATGGATGCCCAGGTGGTCGCCGTGCTGGGGTTGGTCGGCGGCTTCCTCACCCCGGTGCTCGTGTCCACCGGCGAGGACAATCCGGTGGGGCTGTTCGGCTACCTGGCTTTCCTCGATGTGGGCCTGCTCGCGCTCGCCTCCCGCAAGCGGTGGCACTACCTCGCGCTCGCGGCGGCGGCCGGCACGGTGCTGATGCAAATCGGCTGGGCGGCGAAGTTCTTCGAGCCGGCGAAGCTCGGGGTCCTGCAGGTGATCCTGCCCGGATTCAGCGCGCTGTTCGTCGGCGCGTTTGCGTGGACCTCGCGCCGCGAGGAACCGGACCGGTTTCTCACCGCGGCGGCCGCCGGCTTGCCGTTGGTCGCCTTGGGAATGTGTTTCCAACTGGTCGGAACCCGTGAGCTGGCCGGAATGCCGGGCCGGGTGTTTGGCATCGCGTTCTTCGCCGATGCGGCCCTCCTGACGCTGGTGACGCTCCGGCCGTCGCTCCGGGCGCTCGAATCGCTGGGGGGCGGCGCGCTCTTCCTGCTGCTCGGTGTCTGGACCGGCCTGCAGATGGGGGCGGAATCGCTCGCATGGTCCCTCGGGCTGACGGTGGCGTTCGCCGCCCTGCACACGGCGTTTCCGCTCGCGTTGCGCCGGCGGCATGGAACCGCACTCGCGCTGGCGCCGGTGTGGACCCAGTTCTTTCCCGCATTCGCGCTCCTGCTGGTCCTGATCCCGCTGCTCCGATCGCTGCCGGTCGGTCCGCTGTTTTGGGCGGTCATCGTGTTCGTGGACGCAATGGCCATCGCCCTCGCGCTGTTCTCCGGCGCCCTGTTGGGGCTGATCGCGGTGGTGGTGCTCACGTTTGCGCTGGCCGGCGTTTGGCTCGGGCACAGTCCCGCCGAACTCGCGGACGCCACGGAATCGCTCTTCGTCATCGGCGGCTTCGGCGTGTTCCTGGCCGCGGCCGGCGCCTTCGTGGCCCGCCGGCTGGCCCTCACACCCGCCGGCGATTCCGGCGATCCGCGCCTGCGGGCCGCGGCGCCGGTGCTGTCGGCGACCCTGCCGTTCCTGCTGCTGATCCTGCTCGTGCAACGGCTGCACCCGGCCAACCCGTCGTCCGTCTTCGCGGTCGCGCTCGGCTTGGGCGTGCTGCTGCTCGGCTTGGTCCGCTGGACCGGCTTCACCGCCCTCACGCTGGCGGGGCTCGGCGCCACGGCGCTCCTCGAATGGTCCTGGCTGGCGACCGGCTTTCGGCCCGAAGCGGGCGCGGCGCTGCCGCTGCTGTGGATCGGTGTTTTCACCACGCTGTTCGCCGCCTTTCCATTCGGATTCCAACGGCATTTCGCCGACCGCAAGCTGCCCTGGATCGCCTCGGCCCTCGCGGGCGCGGTGCATCTTCCGCTCGCGTTGGCCGTGGTGAAGGCCGCCTGGCCGGAACTTCCGCCGGGCCTGGTGCCGGCGGTGTTCGCCGTGCCAGCGTTTCTCGGACTCGCCCGGCTGGTGCGGACGCTGCCGGTGGAATCCCCCGTCCGGCTGCATCATCTCGCCTGGTTCGCGGGCGCCGGCCTGCTCGGCGTGACGCTGATCTTCCCGGTCCAGTTCGAGCGCCAATGGATCACGCTCGGCTGGGCTCTCGAAGGCGTGGCCCTGTGCTGGCTCTTCCACCGGTTGCCGCATCCCGGACTGCGCGCGACCGGCGTGGCGCTGCTGCTCATCGCCTTTGCCCGGCTGGCGCTCAATCCCGCGATCCTCGAAGCCTACGGTCCTTCCGGCCGGCCGATCCTGAACTGGTATCTTTACACCTACGGACTGGCCTCGACAGCCCTCTTCGTCGCGGCCCGGCTGCTCGCGCCGCCGCGTGAACGGGTCTTCGGCGCCAATGCGTCCGCCGTCCTCTACACGCTCGGCACGGCGCTGGTGTTCCTGCTCGTGAACCTGGAGATCGCGGACTACTTCAGCCCGGGCGGCCGGCTGGCCTTCGAATTCTCGGGCAACTTCGCGCGGGACCTCGCCTACACGATCGCCTGGGCGCTGTTCGGCTTCGGGCTGATCGTGACCGGCGTGTGGAGACGCGTCCGCGGCGCGCGTTACTCGGGACTGGCACTGCTGGGCGTGGTGGTGCTGAAGCTGTTCCTCCACGACCTCGCGAACCTCAGCCAGCTTTACCGCATCATCGCCTTCGCCGCGTTCGCGGTCATCGCGCTCGCCGCCTCGGTGCTCTACCAGCGGTTCCTCGCCGAACCGGAGGCGCCGGCGAAGTGAGCGTCGGACCGGATCAGCGACGGCGCCGCGCGGCCAGCAGGCCGGCGACACCCAGCAAGACCACAGCCGCGCCGGAGCGGGCTTCGGGCACGCTCACGGCTTCCAGATTCACCGAGTCGATGATGGCGGGATTTCCCATCCGCGAGGAAAACGTCACGGTGGTCGTCACCAGCTCACCGGTCCCGGGAACCGTGAACGCGAAGTGGCGCAGCAGCCAACTGGTCGCCGCGCCGTTGCTGATGTTGCCCGAGTTGTATTCCTGCGACTGCGTGAAAGCGCCGGCCGTCACGGTTACCCGGACCCAGCCTTCGCCACCGTCCCATCCCGGAAAGTCGGTCTGCGCAAAGGTGAGTTCGTAGGCCACGCCGGCGGTCAGCGAGACGGACTGCGCGGCCGAACCGTGATAAAGCGGATACGAGTCAACGATGTAGAGATACTGGTGGCCGTCGTGGGCATCATTCCAAGTGTGTCCGCCGGCATCCACGTAGCCGGAACCCATGAGATCGACGTAGTAATTGCCCGTGAAACTCCACGCTCCGAAAGACGCCGGCATCGGGGCATTGGCAAATCGCTGATGCGGGGCAACCCCGGTAACCACATCGGGAATTCCGGTCGGCAGCGTGCCTCTGGGCTCAAAACTTCCGTCGAGCAGAAGGTTGGCATGCACGGCGAACGGCAACAGACAGGCTGAGCTTAGGGGAATTTTCATGGAAAGCAGACTCCTTGACCCAAGCAAGGCGCCCAATGCTGGCTGCGTCAAGCGGGCGCATTTTTTCATCGTGGCTGAACTGGGTGAGTTTGGCCCGCAGCCAGCCTTGGGGAAGCGTTCGGACAGCGGCGGACGGGTGGGCCGGACCAAAGTGCTGCCGGCATCTTGCCGGCAGCGGCGGCACCGGACCGCCACAGGCTGGGACAAAGCGCGCTGATCGGACCTGTGGCTCTGGGCGAAAGCCCACCCGGGGCGCGGTGGCCTACGGCCAGAGCCACAGGCCCGCTCCGCGAGCCTTGTCCCAGCCTGTGGCCGGCCGCTGCCGCCGCTGCCGGCAAGATGCCGGCAGCACTTTGGTCCGGCCCGTCCGTCCGCCGCTGTCCGAACGCTTCCCCAAGGCTGGCTTCGGGCCAAACTCCCCAAGGTCAGCCACGGTGGAAAGATTGGCTTCGCCGGCAGGTGACCGAAGCCGGCGACTTGCCGGGACGGGCGAATGCCGCAAGGCTCGCCCGCGTCTTCACCGTCACGCTTATGCGCCACCATTTCTGCCGCTGGTTCGCCCTGCTGTCCTTGGTTCATTGGTCCTTGGCCATTGGACCTACCGCTTCGGCGGCCGACGCGCCGAAGTTCGAGCTCAAGGACGGCGACCGCGTGCTGTTCATCGGCGACACCTTCTTCGAGCGCGAGGGCGACTACGGGCACATCGAGACGCGGCTCACGGCTGCGTTTCCCGACCGCAGCGTCACCTTCCGCAACCTCGCCTGGGCCGGCGACACCCCGATGGGCAAGGCGCGCGCGAGCTTCGACTGGAACAAGCCGGAAACCGAGTGGCTCAAGCGCGTGAAGGAACAGGTCGCGCTGGTGAAGCCGACGGTGGCGTTCCTGAGCTACGGCATGACGGCGGCGCTGGAACTGGCGGAGACAAAGGCCGAGGAACAGCCGGTGAAGCTGGAGAAATTCAAGGCCGACCTCGGCAAGCTGATGGACGCCATCGACGAGGTCAGCGGGCAGAAGGTGAGGTTTGTTCTCGTGGGCATGTTCCGCAATGAGTGGGCCGAACTTTTTGGGGGGAAAGGGATGGAGGCGGGGATGACCAAGCCCGAGTATCTGAATGAGATTCAACGCTTGCGCACAGACCAAGCCCGACGCGAGTCCTTCGAGTCGCTCATTCGTGACTTCGCTGTGTCCAAGAGCGCGACTTTCCTCTCTGCGATGCGGAAAGAGTGGCCCAAGCACGTCGTCTTTTACGGCATGTTTTCGGAAAACGAAGTTACCCTAAACGAAACAGGATATCGGAACCTCGCATATGAGCTGGAAAGAGGTCTTCTCGGGACCCCGGAAATCAATGAAGCCTCACAGGCCGAGGAGGCCCGCCTCCTTCCGGCGCGGGGCGTTCTCAACTCCGCCATCCGCAAAAAGAACGAACTGTTCTTCCACCGCTGGCGCCCAGAAAACTGGACCTACCTCTTCGGCTTCCGCAAAGGCGAACAAGGCCAGAACGGCGTCGAGATTCCCCGGTTTGATCCGCTCATCGCCCAGTGGGACGCCCGCATCGCCAAGCTGCGCGACCTGAAACAGCAGGACCCCGCGATGGTGAAGGAAGTCCAGGACCTGCTCGCCGCCGAGGAACTCGCGCACAAGGCCGTGCCCAAGACCCAGAAACCCCAGCCGGTCCCGACCTTCACGGTGGCCGACGGCTTCGAGGTCAACCTGTGGGCCGAGAATCCGAAGCTCCACAAACCCATCCAGATGAACTGGGACGCGCAGGGCCGCCTCTGGGTCGCTTCGTCCGAGGTCTATCCGCAGATCCAGCCAGGCCAGCCCGCGACCGATTCCGTGGTGGTGCTCGAAGATACCAACGGCGACGGCGTGGCGGAGACTTCGACCACCTTCGCCGACGGCCTGCTGATTCCCACCGGCGTGCTGCCCGACGACAAGGGCGGCGTCTATGTGGCGGCCAGCAGCCAGTTGCTGCACTTCGCCGACACGAACGGCGACGGCGTGGGGGACAAGAAAACGATCGTGCTCACCAGCTTCGGCACCGAGGACACCCATCACAACCTGCACACGCTGCGCTGGGGTTACGACGGGCACCTCTACATGAACCAGTCCATCTACACCCACACGCACATCGAGACGCCGTGGGGCGTGCGCCGGCTGAACAGCGCCGGCATCTGGCGGTTCAATCCCGACACCTGGCGGCTCGACGTCTTCACCAAGGGCGGTTGCAACCCGTGGGGCCACCACTGGGATCAATACGGCAACTCGTTCTTCACCGACGGCGCCGGCGGCAAGGGCATCTATCACGCGATGGAAGGCGCCACCTACTTCACCTACGCCGACATGCGGCGCGAGGCCGACAGCATCAGCCCGGGCAGCTATCCGAAATTTTGCAGCGTCGAGGTGGTGCACAGCCCGAACTTCCCGGCCGACTGGCAGGGCAGCGTGATCACCTGCGACTTCCGCGCCCACCGCGTGGTGCGGTTCGGCCTGAGCGACAACGGCTCGACCTTCCAGACCAAGGAACTGCCCGACGTGCTGCGCTCGACCAACGTGACCTTCCGCCCGATTGACCTGCGCTTCGGCCCCGACGGCGCGCTCTACGTGGCCGACTGGAGCAACCCGATCATCCAGCACGGCGAAGTGGATTTCCGCGATCCGCGTCGCGACAAGGAACACGGACGTATCTGGCGCGTGACCGCCAAGGGCGGCGCGCTCGGCAAGAAGCAGGACCTCGCGAAGCTCGACACCGTCGCACTCCTTGATCGCACGCTGTCGAAGAGCGGCTGGGAACAGGAGCAGTCCCGTGTGGTCCTCCGCCAGCGCGGCGCCTCGGATGTGCTGCCGATGGTGAAGCCGTGGCTGGCCAAGCAGACCGATCCGCGCTCGAAGCTCGAAGCCATGTGGATCCATGAGGCCTTCCATGATGCCTTCGGGAAGCCGCCCGACGATCTCGTCGGCGAACTCATCGCGGCGAAGGACGAACGCCTGCGGACCGCCGCGGCGCGGCAATTGAGCCGGTGACCAGGCTCTCGGCCCCTTGAGAAATCTGACGCGAAGCCTTAGGAGGATTCCATGCAACACTACTGGATTGTGACGGACGCGGAGCACCTTGGCGGCGCCCCCAGGGTGCGGGACACGCGCATCTCCACGGCCCTGATCCTGGAATCCATGGCCGCCGGCATGACGGTCGCAGACTTGGTGGATGCGTATCCCTCGCTTACCGAAGAGGCGCTGCGGGGGACACTCCGGGAATTGGCGAGGGAACAGGAAGCCGCCGCGGCGTGAAAATCCTTCTGGATGAAAACCTGCCCCGAAAGCTGGTCGCGGCATTGCGCGCCGAGGGACATGACGTCGAGTCAGTGCACACATTGCGCCTCGCCGGGCTCGACAATGGCCGGCTCTTCGCCTTTGCCGTCGCCAACTTCGAGCTGTGTTTCACCCGTGACTTCGGGTTCGCCCACAATGCCCGGCAGATGGGGGCGCCCGACAACTTTCGCATTCTCCGTGTGACCCTGCCCCAGAAACCCCAGGACGAGTTTGTCCGCGATTTCCTCGTGGCCTTTCGCGCTTCGGACTGAACCCGGTGGCAACATGGCGACAACTGGCCGAGTTAACTCCTGAACCTTCATGCAGTCCTCATTCCCTCGATTCAAAGGCCTCTCCGCAGTGGGGCTTGTCCTGGCGCTCTCGCTGCAATTGTCCGCCCAGTCCGATCCGCGGCTGGCCATGCTGGGCAAACTCGTCCAGGACGATTCGCCCAAAGTCCGTGCCGAAGCGTTGCGGGCGCTGGCCAAGATCCGCACCGCGGAATCGGCCGCGCTGGCCCTCGGCGCGCTGGAGAAGCCGATGGACGCCAACCTCGACTACGCGCTGTGGCTGACGATCAACGACCTCGCCGAGCCGTGGATCGCGGCACTTCAGAGCGGTGCGTGGAAGCCGGAGGGCCGGGAGAAACAGCTCGAATTCGCACTCAAGGCCTTGCGGCCGGAACAGGCCAGCCGCGTGCTGGGGCAGGTCTTGGCGAGCCGGCCTTTGGGGAAAGACGGGGCGGGGCCTTGGATTGAACTCATCGGGTCCGCCGGGTCCGCGGCCCAACTGCGGCAGCTCTTCGAGCAGGCGGTGAACGGCGGCTTCGAGGACGCGGCGACCGCCCGGGCGGTGCGGTCGCTGGCCGAGGCCACCCGCTTCCGCAAGGCGAAGCCGGAGGGCGATACGGGGGCGTTGGGACGCCTGCTGGATTCCAAGTCGGCCGCGGTGCAGGTCGAAGCCCTGAAACTGGCGGCCGTGTGGAAGGATCTGGGACCGGCCTTCGGCAAGCTCGGGGAGCTGGCGGGGGCGCCGGCGGCAACGCCCGAAGTCCGGGCTGCTGCGTTGGCCGCCCTCCGCCAGATTGGCGGCGCCGGGACCGTCGAAACCCTCGTGAAACTTGCCGGGCCTGACCGGGAGGCCTCCCTGCGCCGGCAAGCGGTCGGTGTGCTGGCGGCGTTGGACTTGGGCAAAGCCCTGCCGCTCATCGTGGATCTGGCCAAGTCCACGGCCGACGAAAATGCCGCGGTGGAATTGTGGCGGGCGGTGCTCGCCTCCAAGGGAGCCGGGAAACAGATCGCCGAAGCCCTGCCCGAGAGCGGCCTCTCCGCGGCGGCGGCCAAGGCGGGCATCCGCGTGGCGCGGGAGGGCGGTCGCAGCGAGCTTGACCTCATCGTGGCGCTCTCGAAGGGCGCCGGCTTGGCTGCGGACTCTGCCTCTGCGAGCGCCGAGTTGGTGAAGGAGTTGGCCGCGAAGGCCGCCGCCAAGGGGGATCCGTATCGGGGCGAGTGGATCTATCGCCGGCAGGATCTGGCCTGCGTGGGCTGCCATGCCATCGGCGGAGCGGGCGGCAAGGTGGGGCCGGACATGACCAGCATCGGTGCCAGCGCGCCGGTGGACTACCTCGTCGAGGCCGTGCTGTTGCCCAACGTGAAGATCAAGGAGGGCTACCACTCGGTGATCGTCACGACGAAGGATGACACGGAATACACCGGCACCCTGGCCCGCGAGACCGGCCAGGAAGTGGTCCTGCGCGACGCCGCCGGGAAGGAGCTTCCCATCGCCAAGGCCGACATCGCCAAGCGCGAACAGGGCACGCTCTCGCTGATGCCCGGCGGTTTGCTGGACCCGCTCAATGAGCAGGAACAGCTCGACCTGTTTGCGTTCCTTTCCCGCTTGGGCAAGCCGGGTGACTTCGATGCCGCGCAAGGCGGGGTGGCCCGCCGTTGGCAGTTCACCCAAACCTTTCACACCGATGCGCAGGCCGGTCAGGAACTGTGGCCCGTCACCGGCAAGGCGGATGACCAGCGGTGGCGGACCGCGTTGGCCCTCGTGAAGGGCACCGTCTCCCGGCGGCTGATCGGCGAGGCTTTGCAGGCCGAAGGCTGGTCGTCGCGACACGGCGTGTTCGCGGCGACCGACGTGACCGCGGCCAAGGCTGGAACTGCGAAGTTCACCCTTACCGCGGGGCCCGGTGCCGAACTCTGGGTGGACGGCAAACGTGCCGGCGGCAACGGCGAGAGCGCCGTCGAACTCACCGCCGGCGCACACCGGCTCGTGGTGCGGCTGGATCCGAAGCAAATGCCGGAGAGCCTGCGGCTGGAGTCGAAAGACGTGCAGTTCGTCCTGAACTGACCGGTCGTCATCCAGGGCGACGTTGCCCGGCGGCGGGAATCGAGGTTGGGCTGAAGAACCCGCTGGAACCTGCCGATGTCCCGGACAGACGCCCTTCGCGGTGTCGCCACTTTCCTGTCCGAGTGGATGGGGCGCGGGTTTGGGCCGTGAATCTTACGTGTGTCGGTCCAAGCCCGTGATTTTCCCCCGTCCGCTTCGCTGCAACCGCGCCTTCCCGTGCCTGCGGCCCCGTGACAGTCTCACGCCGAATTCCGTGCCGCTCCGGCTGGGAATTCGCCTGCCGTGAAGTTTTTCCGCCTCCTCAAGACCCTGTTGGCCGCTCTCGCCCTGCTGGTGGCGATGCTCGGCCTCGTCGCCGGCTGCGTCTGGCTGTATCTGCATCCGAAGTTCACGTGGACCCGCGGTTTGGCCTACGGCCAACGTCACGGGGAGACGCTGACGGTGGACGTGATGCGGCCCGAATCCCCGAATGGCAAAGGTGTGCTCCTGATGGTGAGCGGCAGTTGGAAATCCGGCACCAACTCCCTGCGCCCCTGGCTTGCCGCACCGCTGCTGCGTCACGGCTACACCGTGTTTCCGGTTTACCACGTTTCCCAGCCGCGCGCGACGGTCATGGAGATTGTGGCCGACGTGAATCGCGCCGTGCGGTTCGTGCGCACCCACGCCCGTGAGCATGGCGTGGACCCGGACCGGTTGGGCGTGACCGGCGGCAGTTCTGGCGGACACCTCAGCCTCATGCTGGCGACTCGCGGCGGCCCGGGGCCGGCCGACGCCACCGACGCCGTGGACCGCGCCAGCAGCGCCGTGCAGGCCGTGGCGATCTTCTTTCCGGTCACCGACCTCCTGAACCTCGGTGATTCGACCGAGAACCTGCATGACGGCGGCCCGCCGAAGAGCTTCACCAAGGCCTTTGCCCAGGAACCGAAGAACCTGCCCGTGTGGCAGATCACGGGCCGCGAAATGTCGCCGCTCTACTTCGTCACCTCGAATCTGCCGCCCACGATCCTGTTCCACGGCGATGCCGACACGCTGGTGCCGCTCGACCAGTCGGAGCGGTTTCTTGCCCGTGCCCGCGAAGTCGGGGCGCCGGTGCAGTTGGTTGTCCACTCCGGCTTTGGTCACGGGCCGGTGCCCACCAAGGCGTGGCCGAAAAGGCTGGCGGCCGTGCCCGCGGTGAAGGGGTTCCTGACGATGCTGTGGGATCTGGGTGAGTTCGCGGACTGGTTCGACGCGCACCTGAAGTGACCCGCGGCCGCGCGCTCAACGGCCACCGCGGGCACTGGCCTTGACCGCCTCGATGATTCGGCGGTCGTCGTCGCCGGCCTCGCGGACGAGTTCGAGGAACCGGGGCAGTGTCAGGTTCATGCTGCGCAGGAACGGCCGGTCACCGCCGCAGCCATACATCAGGTCCGGCGGCATTTCGCCGCGCAGCTTCAGGCGGGCCTTCACGATCAGCCGCGGCAGCCAGGCGATGCCGTCCACCGCCGCCGTTTTGGCTGGAAGATCGGCCATCCGGGCCACATGGCCGGTAGATTTTCCGTGCAGAACCTTGAGGAAATGGTCCCGGCGGATGGACTGGACCGCGAGCACGGTCGCGAAGTCGGGTTCGCCATATACGAGGAAGTCGTCCACGAAATCGAACAGCTCCTGCGCCGAGCATCCGTTCCTTGCCAGGGCTGCGACATCCTCCGCGGAGAACATCGTGCCCGGACTGCGCCGTCCATCCCGCCACGCGGCGACCCCGCGGTCGTAGATGGCCTGGAACTCGGACGCCCATTCGGAATCAGTCATGCGGCCAATCTAGTCGCCCCGCCGAGAGGCGCCACCGCCGCTCCGGGGGAGGGGAAATCCCGGTTTGAGCGTCCGTTCACGGCCGCTAGCCTGCGGGCATGGCATTTCCGGAGACACGCTGGTCCGTGCTCGCCGCAGCGACGCTGCATGGCGATTCGCACGCGCGGCAGGCGCTGGAAGATCTGTGTGCCCGTTACTGGCAGCCGGTGTTTGCCGTCATCCGGATGCGCGGGCGGACGGAAGAGGATGCGCGGGATCAGACCCAGGCCTTCTTCGCCTATCTTTTGGAGCGGTCCGCGTTGCGGCGGGCCGACCGTGAGCGTGGGCGTTTCCGGACGTTTCTCCTGACCCTGCTCTGGCGTTTTCTGCGGGATGAGCAGACCCGTGCCACCGCGGCCAAGCGGGGCGGTGGATTGGGAGCGGATGCCGCGGAGTTTGAGCCGGACGAAATCGCCGGGGAGGCCATCCCCCTCGCCGAGTCGCTGGATCGCGAGTGGGCGCTGGCCACCTTGGAACGGGCCCTGATGGCGGTGCGAACCGAGGTGATCGAAGCCCGCGGACCAACCGCCTGGGAAATCCTCCGGGGATTTCTGCCGGGCAGCGCCTCGGTGCCGGCCGCGGCGGAGGTGGCCGACGTCCTCGGGCTAACCGAAGCCGGCGTGCGCACCGAAGTTCACCGGCTGCGTGCCCGCTGCCGCGAACTGTTGCGGCGCGAGCTGATGCCGACCGTCTCCTCGCCGGAAGAGCTGGATGCGGAAATCCGGTATCTCGGCCGGGCGCTGCGAGCCCCGTCCACTGGCCCAAACGGCGACGGCACGCCGATCGGGTGAAATGTCCGCCCGGCAATTCCCAATCCGTCCGACAGATATCCCGGCATGAATCCCCTGTGCCCCGCCTGCCGTTCACCGCTGTCCCCGGACTGTCTGGACGGGCTGTGTCCGGCCTGCTTCTTCGAGGCGGCGGCGGTTGAAACCGTCACCACGGCGGAAGGCGGGACGCCCGCTCCGGGCCTGGCCTTGCCCGGACTGGTGATCCGGCGGGAACTGGCCCGTGGCGGCATGGGAATCGTCTATGAAGCCGAACAGGCGCGGCCGCACCGGCAGGTGGCGCTCAAAGTCCTGCACCCGCAGTGGTCGGCGAATCCCGCCGTGCGCGAGCGTTTCCGGCGCGAGGCGGAGGCGATGGCGCGGCTCGATCATCCCGACATTCTGCCGGTCCACGAAGTGGGGGAGACCGACGGTCTGCCGTGGTTCACCATGAAGTTTGCCGGCGGCGGTTCGCTGGTGCAGCGGCTTGGGCGGTATGCCGGACGCGGGCGAGACAGCGCCGCCCTTGTGGCCCGGCTCGCGCGGGCGCTGGCCTTTGCCCACGGACGCGGCGTGCTGCACCGTGATGTGAAGCCGGCGAACATCCTGTTCGACGACGGTGACCATGCTTGTCTCGCGGATTTCGGCCTCGCCAAGCTGGAAGCCGCGGGCCGGGATCTCCATGCCCTCACGCTCGAGGCGCAGGTGCTGGGCACGCCCCATTACCTCGCGCCCGAAGTGGCGGCCGGTCAAAGTGAGGGCACCACGGCGGGTGACACCTATGGTTTGGGTGCCGTGCTCTTCGAACTGCTGGCCGGCCGGCCGCCCCATGAAGCCGACACGCTGCCGGCACTCTTGCGGCGGGTGG
>OFDN01000185.1_pt1 | contig 59981 bp, 47 predicted proteins | sample 1520971 | NCBI WGS metagenome assembly OFDN01 (sample SAMEA94257418, study PRJEB24077) | hot springs metagenome | biome: Aquatic biome; feature: Geographical feature; material: Water | place: India | collected 2012-06-12 | depth 5 m
TGCGAAGCGAGCGCAGCGGCGATCTGCTGGCCGAGCGCGAGGCCGGCGCCGAGTTGGGCCGCCCCGGCCGCGGTGCCGCCGCCGTCGCCTTTCGCGAGGGCTTCGGCCATCTGGAACTTCACGTAGTCGTTCAGGTTACCGATCGCGGCCATGCTCGAGCGCTTGTCGATTGCGGCCTCGACCTCGGGCGGGACGCTGACGTTCTCGATGATGAAGCTGCCCAGTTCGAGGCCGTATTTCTGGAGCAGGATCGGGTTCAGGATCGGCAGGAGCGCCTCGCCGAGTTCCGTGTAGCGGGTGGCCACGTCGAGCACCGGCACGCGGGACGACGCGAGGGCGTCCGTGAACGCGCTGACCAGCCGCGAGCGCATGGTGTCGGCGAACTCATCCAGGCGGAACTGGTGGTCGGTGCCGGCGACCTCCTTCAGGAAGGTCTTCACGTCGGCGACCTTGAAGTCGTAGGTGCCGAATGCCCGTGCCCGCACGATCCCGAAGTCCGGGTCGCGCAGCATGATGGGGTTCTGCGTGCCCCACTTGTTGCCGGTGAAGAGGCGGGTGTTGACGTAATAGACGTCGGCTTTGAAGGGGCTTTCGAACCCGTATTTCCAGCCCTTGAGCGTGCTGAGGATGGGGATGTTGTCCGTCGTCAGCGTGTGCTTGCCGGGGCCGAACGTGTCGCCGAACTGGCCGAGGTAGATGAACTGGCACGTCTGCGATTCGCGGACGATGAGCTGGGCGCCGCGCTTGATCTCCTTGTCGGCATCCGGGAAGCGCCACGAGATCGTGTCGCGGGAGTCGTCCTCCCACTGGATGATTTCGAGGAGCTGCGTCTTGAGGTAGTCCATCAGGCCCATAGTCGTGTCTGGTCAGCGGTTACGGTTATTGAACGGCGGCATAATCACCCCGCAGCGCATGCGAGGTAGCAGAATTTTGCGGACGAAATTCCAGCGGCGCCGTAGTTGGCCGGCGGTGCGCGGTTTGATCGCGAGAGACAGCAAAACGGCCGTAGGAGTTCATTCGCCGGTTGGTTGTCGTAAGCGCGGAAGGCCACTGCGTCCAAGAAGTGGGGAAAGCAGACCAAGTGGGCCGCGCTGGAGGCGCTGGTTGGCGACCCGAAACGCATCGCGCGCATTGCCGCCGATCTGGTGGCGCACCTCGAGAAGCGCAACGAGGCGATGGACACCAAGGCGACGGGGCAAATGACGAATGAGGAAGTTCGAATGTCGAACTGGCGAAACGTCGCACTTCGGGCTTCAGCATTCGAACTTCCCCTGATGCGGCCATCCGCCAGCTCGTGAGCCAGGCCGGCACCACCGCAGGCTGGCAAAGCGTGGCTTTCCCGCCTTTTATTGCCGGATCGCCGCTGTGAAATGCATCGCCCTGGTCGTGTTGGTGGCTTCCACCCCCGGCGCCGCCGAGCCGCTAACCGCCGTCACGGGCACTCCCGGGCTCGTCGCGTTCTGGGACTTCGTCAAGCGGGAGCCGGCGGGCCAAGGGCGCTTTGCCGCGCATGTGCCGGCCGCGGCCACGACGGATTACCCGCTCGAGGCCGCGAACTACGTCAGAGACTACTGGGGCAAGGGCCGCGAGGCGACCTATGCCGACTTTCCGCAGCTCGGTCGCGGACCGTTCGGCAACGCCATCCGCATCGTGAAGGAAACCGATCCGGACTTCCGCCTGTTCCTCTTCGTGCCGCGTGGGCGACTGCACGACACGCCGCTCGACCTCAAGGGCGCCGGCCAGTCGGTCACCGTCGTCGTATGGGCGATCCGCGAGAGCGGGAATCACGCGCTGGCGGGCATCTGGCATGAAGGCACCGACTTGAAGCAGACCGAGACCACCGGCATCGCCCGGGTGGAGCGCGGGCAGCGGCAATACGCGCTCTTTGCCGGCCTGAACAAGCAGGGCAGCGCGTGCGGCCATGTGTCGGAGAACGGCGCGAGTTCCTTCCGGAACAAGTATGCGCTGCACAAGAGCAACTCCGCGGGGGAATCGCCCGAAGTTCCCGCCGATTCGCCCGCCGAGGTGCTCGATCAGTCGTGGCAGTGCTTCGCGATGACCTTTGATCATCAACGGGACGAACTCAACGGCTGGCTCAACGGCGTCGCCGGCGACCGCTGGCTCGAGCATCCGAAGCGGGACAACCTGATCTCCTCCGCCTACAATGCCTACCTGCAGGGGCACTTCGTCCGCACGCCGGACAAGGAACCCGCCGAGGATGCCGCCTTCCCCCGGGATCAATACTACAACCCGCCCGAAGGCGAGCCGCTGAGCGTGATCGTGCTGCGCGAGTCCGCCGGGGAACGCGTCGAGTTGCGGGAGCATCGCTACACGAAAATCGAGGTCACCCTGCGCGGCGGGAGGGAAGTCGCCCGCGACCTTGTCGCGCTGCGCCTGAATCCGTGGTGGTATCCACACGACCTCTACGCGCCGAGGGACGCCCGAAGCGGCGGGCCCTTCACCATCGGTCGCGTCATCCACAGCAGCCGCAGCGTGGGCTTCACCGGCTGGATCGGCGGCGTGGCGGTGTTTGACCGGGCGTTGAACGCGGAGGAGCTGACGAGATTGGCGGAACTTCGCCGTGCGCCGGCGAATCGCCCGCGGCGGAACTGAAGTTCCGGGTGCCGGAAGTTGGCTTATTCTCCGCGTTACCCGGTGCTCCCGATGGGCCTTTGCATGTCGCGAAGTGGGTGGCGGTGGGGGAGAGGTGGATGGGTGCGGCATTCGCAGATGCGGAAAGTGGAAAGGGCGAATCGACACCTCACCCCGGCCCTCACCCACCGGAGGGGCGTCCGCTCATCAGACCGGTCAGGGGGGACAAACGGAGATTCCTCCGGCTTGCCCGGGACAATGTCCGCCATAGGCTGCCGCCCTCGCATGAAGTCGTCGGGTTCCAAGTCGTTTACGGTCGCCGGCCTGCGGCCGCTCGCCCAATCGCCGCAGGGGTTCACGCTGGCCGCGTCCGGGGCCGTGCTGGAGGTGGTGGCGCTGGCGCCGGACCTGTTCCGCCTGCGACTGGCCCGGGGAAAGCAGCTTTCCGCCAAGCCGTCCTGGGCGGTGGTGAAGCACGATTGGCCGGCGGTCGAAGGCGCGGTCAAGGTGACCTCGGCCTCAGCCCGGCTGGAGACGTCCGTGGGTCGGCTGGACGTCAATCTGAAGTCCGGCGCGTGGGAAGTCCGCGACGCGGGCAACCTGGTGCTGTTCCGTGCGGGGAAAGGGGCCACGGCGTTCGACGGCGACCGTGCGAAGCTCACGCTGGACCTGGAGCTGCGGGAGGCGTTGTTCGGGCTGGGCGAGACCACGGGGACCTTCAACCGCCGCGGCCTGGTGCGCGAATTCTGGAACATCGACGTGCTCGGCCATGCGCCGGCGATCCATCCCGGGCTGAAGTCGCTCTACGTCTCGATCCCGTTCGCGATTTCGCTGCGGGACGGCCGCGCCGCGGGGCTGTTCTGGGACAACCCGGCGAAACAGACCTGGGACCTCGGCCAGACCAAACTCGACCAGTGGCAGATGTCCGCGGATTCGGGCGAGCTCGACCTTTACCTGTTCCTCGGGCCGACGGCGGCGGGCATCTGCGCCCGTTACACCGAGCTGACCGGTCCGATGCCGTTGCCGCCGCTGTGGGGGCTGGGCTACCAGCAATGCCGCTACAGCTACGAGACGCGGGAGCGGCTGGAGGAGGTCGCCCGGGAGTTCCGCCGCCGGCAACTGCCGTGCGACGTGCTCTACCTCGACATCCACCACATGGACGGCTACCGCGTGTTCACGTTCGGCGCGGGCTACCCGAAGCCCGCGGAGATGGTGGCGAAGCTGGCCAAGCAGGGCTTCAAGGTGGTGACCATCGTGGACCCCGGGGTAAAGGACGACCCGAAGTTCGGCGTGCTGAAGCGGGGCGCGAAGCAGGACGTGTTCGTGAAACAGGCCGACGGCAAGGGGGACTTCATCGGCGAGGTCTGGCCCGGCAAGGCCCGGTTCCCGGACTTCCTGAAGGCGAAGACCCGGGCGTGGTGGGGCGACGAGCAGAAGGCGCTGCTCGACGCCGGCGTCGCGGGCTTCTGGAATGACATGAACGAGCCGGCGAACTTTGCCCGGCCGGACAAGACCCTCGCGCCGGATGCGCGGCACGAAACCGATCACGGGCCGCGTTCCCACGCCGAGGTGCACAATCTCTACGGCATGGAGATGGCCCGGGCGTCCCGCGAAGGCGCGCTGAAGCATCGTCCCGACGAGCGTCCGTTTGTCATCACGCGGGCCGGTTATGCGGGCATCCAGCGGCACGCGCTGGTGTGGACCGGCGACAACTCGTCCAACTGGGATCACCTGAACGACGCAATCCAGATGTTCCTGAACCTGTCGCTCAGCGGCGTGCCGTTCTGCGGCGGGGACGTCGGCGGGTTCATGGAGAACACGACGCCGGAGCTGTTCACGCGCTGGTTCCAGTTCGCGACGTTCACGCCGTTTTTCCGGAACCACTCCAACCTCGGCACGATTGACCAGGAACCGTGGGCCTTCGGCGGGGAGACGGAAGAGATCTGCCGCACCTACCTCGGACTCCGTTACCAGCTGCTGCCCTACCTGTATTCGTTGTTTGCCGAAGCGCGGGCCACGGGCGCGCCGATCATGCGGCCGCTCTGGTGGCAGCATCAGAACGATCCGGTGGCCGTGGCGTGTGGCGACCAGTTCCTGCTCGGCTCAGATCTGCTGGTGGCGCCGGTGCTGCGGCAGGGCGCTACGGCCCGGAGCGTCTATCTGCCGCGCGGCCTGTGGTATGATTTCTGGACTGGCGAGAAGCTGACGGGCGGCCGCCATGTCGTGGCCGAAGCCGGACCGGAAATCATCCCGGCCTATGTGCGGGCCGGGGCCGTGTTGCCCCTCGCGGAGCCGCAGCAGTTCGTGGGCAAACGGTCCTTCGAGATCATCAACCTCAACGTGTGGCCGCGGGGTTCCGGCGAGCTGGACTGGTATGAGGACGACGGCCGGTCCCAGGCCTACGAGCGCGGCGAGTGGTCCCGGCGGAAGCTCTTGACGACGAGCCAGGGCCGGACCCTGAAGCTGCGCTTCGGGGCCGAGGAAGGGCCTTACCAATCGAGGGTCGCGGTGTGGCGGTTGGTGCTGTGGGATGTCCGGAAGGCGCCCCAACTGCGGGTCAACGGACGCCTGGCGGAGGGCTCATTCAGCGCCGATGCGGGCGTCTTCATTGCGGAGCTGGCGAATTTCAGCGGAGCATTTGAGGTGGAACTTCGGGGCGTATGAAGATGAGGCAAAACACTTGGAAAGCCGGTCTGACGGCGGCGGCGCTGGTCCTGTTGTGCGGGTGCTCGTCGTTCGAGCGCGAATGGGCCCGCGCGGCGAAGTTGCCGCCGCTTGAATCCGATCCGATGGGCGCCTGGACCGGCACCTGGCAGAACACGAACAACACGCACGGCGGCGCCCTGCGCGCCCTGCTGGTCCGCACGTCGCCGACGAACTACACGGCCACGTTCCACGCCACCTGGGGCAAGCGCAGCGGCACGTTCAGCACGCGGCTCAAGGGCGTGCGGGAGGGCAATGAACTGGAATTCACCGGCAGCAAGCGGCTCTTGATGGTGCGCATCCGCAACGTGGGCACGGTCAACCCCACCAACTTCGTCTCGACCTACGAGAGCCGGTTCGACAACGGCACCTTCACCCTGAGCCGACCGCGCTAGGGCGACTGCAGAGCCTGTCTGAAAATTGGCTTTCCGCCCTGGGCAGGAGTTTTGCCCCACGGGCTCTTGGCTTCGAGCCCAGACGTCGGTTTCTCCCTCTCCAGGGGGAGAGGGCCGGGGTGAGGGCGGGTCAACCTCACTTTTCCCGCCAAAACCAGCCAGATGGAAGGACGCCCGCCCTCACCCTTTCCCTCTCCCCCAGGAGAGGGAACCACGGCGCACCCGCTTGGCCCCTGTTCACTCACGGGGCTGAAGTCAGCCGGATTGCCCGCGACGACCGCCGGTGACTTTTCAGACGGGCTCTCAGCTCACCGCCGGTTCGAGCAACGTTACGCGCTTCCGGGTGGCATCGAGCCGCGCGCGGACCCCCAGCGGCAAAGTCCAGCGGCGGGCGACGTGTCCGTAGGGCAGGTTGTCGAGCGCGGGGCCGCGGACTTCGGCAAGCACTTCGCCGAGCATTTCTGGCCACGGCAGATGGGCGGGCGAGCCCGCACGCGGTCCTTGGTCGGTGAACTGCCCCAGCAGCAGGCCCGCGAGCCGGCGCAGCACACCGGTGTTCCGCAGTTGGATGAACAGACGGTCGAGCCGGTGCGGTTCCTCGTGCACGTCTTCGAGGAAGAGCAGGGCGTCCCGCAGCGACGGCAGGAAGGGGGTGGCGAGATTGCTCACAAGCAGGGACAGGCAGCCCCCGATGAGACGGCCTTCGGCCACCCCGGGGCGCAGTATCCGTGGCGGCTGATCTTCGGAGAGCGGAAGCGTCCGACGGGCGGCCCGGGACGTGAGCGCGGCCCAGAAGTCCTCCTCGGTGAACGGGTCCACGCCGGCAGCGAATTCGACCGCCGGCATGGGTGCGGAAAACGTGACCAGGCCGGACCGGCGCAGGAGGGCCAGTTGGAGCGCGGTGAGATCGCTGTAGCCGGCGATGATCTTTGGCGAACGCCGCGCCGCCGCGTAATCCACCTGCGGCAGCAGGCGTGGGCAGCCGTAGCCGCCGCGGAGCGCGAAGATGGCGTCCACCTGCGGATCACGGAGCATGCCGTTGAGGTCCGCGAGCCGCTCGGCGTCGGTGCCGGCGAGACAGCCGTGACGGCGGCCGATGTGGGCGCCGGGCTTCACCCGGTAGCCGAGGCCTTCCAGATAACGGACGCCCGCCTCGACGTGGGCGGGCACCGGTGGACTCGCCGGTGCAATCAGGCCGATGACCGCACCGCGGCGCAGGCGGGGCGGTTGGATGAGGGCGCTCATGGCGACGACTTCCGCATACTGGACGGCGAGCCGCCCGACGATCGTCGGGTGAGACAGGCAGCAGTTGCGAATGAGACAGCCACCAGCAGTCCCCAAAGGACCCAGAGGTGTGTTTCGGTCCAGCCAGTCCGGATCAGGTCGGGTTCGCCCATCGCCCGGTTCGTCGAAATGTGATCACTGGAAACCGGATGGTGAACCCACTCACCCGGGCTGAGGAATCCGGGTCCGAGCGAGTCGGTGCATGCGTAGAGCCAAGTGGCCACGCCTATTTCCCAAACAGCCGTGGCGCAAACGAAGCAAAGCAATGTCCACGCGGTGAACTGGGACATTGCTTTGGCTGACCGCAGGCTCATGGGCTTCCCGACTGGGACCGGCGGAGGGCAGGATTGGTTCAGAATTTCACCAGCTTCTCCAACTCCTTCACGCGGCCGGCGATCTCGGCCTTGGTCGCCCTGGTCGTGCGGGCGAGGCCGAAGCCTTCGCAGCAGAACGAGGCTACGACGGCACCGTGGACGATGGCGCGGCGCAGGTGGCTGTCCACCGAGCCGCCCTTCTGGGCCGCCAAGTAACCGATCAGGCCGCCGACGAAGGAATCACCGGCGCCGGTCGGATCCACGACCTTCTTCAGCGGATAGGCCGGGGCCACGAACAGTCCTTTGGGGCCCGAGAGCAGCGAGCCGTGCTCGCCCTTCTTGATGATGACGTAGCGCGGTCCGAGCTTGTGGATCTTCGCGAGCGCGGCCGGGACGTTGTCCTCGGCGACAAGTTGCCGGGCCTCGCTGTCGTTGAGCACCAGGCAGTCCACGCGCTTCAGCAGCCGGAGCAGGTCGGGCAGGGCGATGTTCATCCAGAGGTCCATCGTGTCGGCGATGACGAACTTCGCCTTGGAGAGTTGGTCGAGCACGGTGTGCTGGACGGCCGGGGAAATGTTGGCGAGCAGCACGTAGGGCGTGGACTCGTAGTCGCCCGGCAGCTTCGGTGACCAGCCGTCAATGACACCGAGAACGGTGTTGAGCGTGCGGCGGTTGTTCATGTTGACCTCGTATTCGCCGGACCAGTGGAACGTCTGGCCGTCCTTCACGCGTTCGAGGCCCTTGAGGCAAACGCCGTGCTTCTCGTAGAGCTTCACGTATTTCGACGGAAAGTCGCCGCCGACGACGCCGACCAATTTGGTCGGGGCGAAGAAGCTGGCCGCCACGGCGGCATGGCTGGCCGAACCGCCCAGCAGACGCGGGTTTTCGGACTTGGGAGTCTTGATGGAATCCAGGGCGGTGGTGCCGACGACGAGAACGCTCATGTGATGGAAGAATCGAAATGACCGACCCGCGGACGCTAGCGAAACCGGCCACACCGGGGGAAGGGGATTGTCCGCGGGTGGCAACGTGCTGCCGGCGTCTCGCCGGCAGCGGCGGCACCGAACGGCCACGAACCGGACTCAGGCCGTGGGATCGGGCCAATGGCTCTGGGCGCAAGCCCACCTCGGGCCCGGTGGCCTGCGGCCAGAGCCGAAGCCCGCACCGCCCGTTCACCGAGGGCAGGCCGCGCCGTTTCACGGGGCCTGCCGGCAAGATGCCGACAGCGCTTTGGGAACACCATTCCGGCGGCTCAGGCCTGGTGAACCACGATGAAGATTTGCGCCCTCTTCCGGCGAACCAACGAGTCGCCGCTGGCCGAGCTTCACTTCCAGTCCTATGATGCTCCGCATGATGTCGTTGCGACGCCTGATTGCCTCCTGCCTGCTCGTATTGGCTGCCGGACTGGCCGGACGCGCCGAGGAAGCCCGGCTGCTGCGGTTTCCCGCGCTGCACGGTGACCAGCTCGTGTTCACCTACGCCGGCGACCTGTTCACGGTGTCGGCGAAGGGCGGCGTGGCCCGCCGGCTGACCACGGATCCGGACGGCTTTGAGATGTTCGCCCGCTTTTCGCCCGACGGAAAGACGCTGGCCTTCACCGGGCAGTATGACGGCAACACCGAGGTGTATGTCATGCCGGCGGAAGGCGGCACCCCAAAGCGGCTGACCTATACCGCGACGCTGGAGCGGGACGACGTTTCGGACCGCATGGGGCCGAACAACATCGTCATGGCCTGGCGGGACAACGAGTCCGTCATCTATCGCTCGCGGCGGACCCAGTGGAATCCCTTCAAGGGCGAACTCACCGTGGCGAAGCTGGGCGGCGGGATTCCCGAGACGCTGCCCCTGCCACGGGGTGGTTGGTGCAGCTTTTCGCCGGACGGCAAAAAGCTGGCCTACAACCGGGTGTTCCGCGAGTTCCGCACCTGGAAGCGCTACCGTGGCGGCCAGGCGGACGAGATCTGGCTTTATGACTTCGAGACGGCCAGCACGACCAGGCTCACGAGCGATCCCGCTCAGGACATCTTCCCGATGTGGCGCGGTGACCGGATCTACTTCGTTTCGGAACGGGACGAGAACCGGCAGGCGAACCTCTACGTGCTCGATCTCAAGTCGAAGCAGACCCGGCAGCTCACGAAGTTCACGGAGTTCGCCGTGAAATTCCCTTCGCTCGGCGATACCGGCATTGTGTTCGAGAACGGCGGGTTCCTTTACCGTTTCGACTTCGAGACGGAAAAGTCCGAGAAGGTGCCCATCGAAATCCACGAGGACTTCGCCAGCGGCCGCGGCGGGGTGAAGGACGTCAGCAAGGACACAACCGGCTACGACGTGGCCCCGGACGGTTCCCGCGCGGTCATCGGCGCCCGTGGTGATCTGTTCAGCGTGCCGGCCAAGAACGGGCCGACGCGCAACCTCACGCAGACGCCGGGCGTGCATGAGCGCAACGGCGCGTGGTCGCCCGACGGCAAATGGATCGCCTACATCAGCGACCAGAGCGGCGAGACCGAGATCTGGATCCGCCCGCAGGACGGCCTGGGCGAGCCAATCCAACTGACCACCGGCGCGGACACCTACAAGTATGAGCTGGCGTGGTCGCCGGATTCCAAACGCATCGCGTGGACCGACAAGCTGAACCGGCTCCAGTTCGTCGAGGTGGAGTCGAAGGTGGTGACGCCGGTGGCCAAGTCCGACGCGTTTGAGATTCGCGACTTTGCCTGGTCGCCCGACAGCCAGTGGCTGGCCTTCACCAAGCCGGAAGTCCGGCGGTTCGCGAACATCTATCTCTACGGCCTGGAGGCGAAGAACACCGTGGCCGTCACCGACGGCTGGTTCGATGTCGGTTCGCCGGAGTTCAGCAGCGACGGCAAATACCTGTTCTTCGTTTCCGAGCGGTCCTTCAGCCCGACTTACAGCCAGACGGAATGGAACCACGTTTACAACGACATGGAGCGCATCTACCTCGTGACCCTGGCCAAGGACACGAAGTCGCCATTCGCGCCCAAGTCCGACGAGGTGAAGCTCAAGGAGGACAAGAAGGAAGAGAAACCCAAGGACACGCCGCCCGAGGTGAAGGCCGCCGAGGCAGACGCGAAAAAGGAGGGCGACCAACCGGCCGGGAAGAAGCCGGAGGCGAAGGACGAACCGAAGAAGGACGACAAGAAGGTCGTGGTGAAGGTGGACGCCGACGGCATCCAGCAGCGCATCACCGCGCTGCCTCCGGGTGCCTCGGGGTATGGCGGTCTGACGTCCGTGGGCGAGAAGCTGTTCTATTTCAAGAAGGGCAAGCTGCACTTCTTCGACCTGGAAAAGGAGAAGGAGACCGAGGTGGGCGACGCCGCCGGCTACCGCGTTTCGGCTGACCGCAAGAAGATGCTCGTGAAGACCGGCGGCGACTTCGCCATCGTGGACCTGCCGGGGGGCAAGCTGGATCTCGGCGACAAAAAGCTGAGCCTCGCGGACCTGAAGGTGAACCTCGACCGGCGCGCCGAGTGGAACCAGATCTACGCCGAATGCTGGCGGCAGATGCGCGACTTCCTGTTTGATCCGAATCTCCACGGCGTGGACTGGCCGGCGATGCGCAAGCGCTACGAGCCGCTTCTCGCCCATGTGCAGCACCGGGCCGACCTGACCTACGTCATCGGGGAACTCATCGGCGAGCTCAACATCGGCCACGCCTACGTGGGCGGCGGCGATTACCCGAAACCGGAACGCATCCCGCTCGGCCTGCTCGGCGCCAAAATCAGCCGCGACGCCAGCGGCTACTATCGCATCGACCGCATTCTCCGCGGCCAGAACTGGGATCCGAAATACCGCAGCCCGCTGACGGAAATCGGCGTCAATGTGAAGGCCGGCGATTTCATCCTCGCGGTGAACGGCCGATCCACCAAGGAACTCAACGACCTTTATGCCGCGCTCGTCGGCACCGCCGGCAGGCAGGTGAAGCTGCGCGTCAATTCCGCCGCCAAAGAGGAAGGGGCCCATGACGAGATCGTCATCCCGACCGCCGACGAACAGCCCCTGTATTACCTCGACTGGGTGCTGGGGAACGTCGAGGCAGTGGAAAAGGCCAGCGACGGGCGGATCGGCTACGTGCACGTGCCCGACATGGGCGTGCCCGGGCTGAACGAATTCGTGAAGTTCTACTACCCGCAGCTCCACAAGGAGGCGCTCGTGGTGGACTGCCGCGGCAACGGCGGCGGCAACGTCTCGCCCATGATCATCGAACGGCTCCGGCGCGAGCCGGCCATGTGGACGGTGGCCCGCAACGGGGCGGTGAATGTGGATCCCACCGGCCAGGTGCTGGGCCCGAAGGCGCTGCTCATCGACCAGCACAGCGCCAGCGACGGCGACATCGTGGGCTACCGCTTCCGGAAGCACAAACTCGGCCCGATCATCGGCCAGCGTTCGTGGGGCGGCGTCGTGGGCATCCGCGGTTCCCTGCCATTGCTCGACGGTGGCTACCTGAACCGACCCGAGTTCAGCCGCTTCGACCTCGAGGCCAAGGAGTGGATCATGGAAGGCACCGGCGTGACCCCCGACATCGAGGTGGACAACGATCCGGCGCGCGAGTTCGACGGGATGGACGATCAGCTCAATCGTGCCCTCGCCGAGCTGCGGAAGGCGATGGGACAGAATCCCGTCAAGGTGCCCACGCCGCCCGCCTCGCCGCGCAAGGCGAAATGATCCGGGCGCGTCCCGCCGGCCGGAAGCAGACCCGCTTGGGCCGAAGCTCATTGTCTGGGCGATTGACACCCCGTGCTGCCGGGCCAGCCTGCGGGGCCTACACTCCTTCATGATCAGCAAGCACTTGACCTGGCCTTCGCTGGCCTCCGCCGGGCGCGACATTCCGGCGGGAATCGTCGTCTTTCTGGTGGCCCTTCCGCTCTGCTTGGGCATTGCCCTGGCTTCCGGCGCGCCCCTGTTCTCCGGAGTCATTGCGGGCATTGTCGCGGGGCTGGTGGTGGCCCTTTTTTCCGGTTCGGAACTCAGCGTCAGCGGTCCCGCGGCCGGTTTGGCGGTGATCGTGCTGGCGGCCATCCAGAAGCTCGGGTTTGAGGCCTTTGCCCTCGCACTCGTGCTTTCCGGAGTGCTTCAGGTCGTCTTCGGCATCCTTCGGGCCGGTGTGATCGGCGACTACATCCCCAACAGCGTGATCAAGGGCATGCTCGCCGCCATCGGTGTGGTGATCATCCTGAAGCAGCTCCCGCATGCGCTGGGTGACGACAAGGATTTTGTCGGCGACGAGGCCTTTCGGCAGAAGGACGGCCTCAACACGTTCAGCGAAATCCTTGCCTCGGTGGGAGGTCTCAGTCCCGGCGCGATTCTCATCACCCTCTGCTGCCTAACGGTGCTGATCCTCTGGGAAAAGCCGTTCCTGAAGCGCCAGAAATGGACTTCGGTGATCCCGGGTCCGCTCGTGTGTGTGTTTCTCGGAATCGTCTTCAACGAGCTCTTCGGACAGTTCGCGCCCGCGTGGAGGTTGACCGCGGAGAAGGATCACCTGGTCGAACTCCCCGTGGCGGGCTCGCTGAAGGAGTTTTTCGGCGTGTTTACGTTCCCGGCGTTTTCCCAGATCACCCGGGTGGACATCTGGATCACCGCGGTCACGATTGCGTTGGTAGGCAGCGTGGAAACGCTCCTGTGCATCGAGGCCACCGACAAGCTGGACCCTGAAAAGCGGATTTCGGACACCAACCGCGAATTGCGTGCCCAGGGAATCGGCAACGTCCTCTCCGGGCTGATCGGCGGCCTGCCGATCACCTCGGTGATCGTCCGCAGCTCGGCCAACGTTTACGCCGGGGCGCGGACCCGCCTGTCGGCCTTCGTGCACGGGCTCTTGCTGCTGGTCGCGGCGGTGCTCCTCGCCGGCCTGCTGAACCGGATTCCGCTGGCCGCGCTGGCCTCGGTGCTGCTGGTGGTCGGCTACAAGCTGTCCTCGCTGAAGATCATCCGCGAGATGTGGGCGCAGGGTTGGAACCAGTTCATCCCGTTTTCCGTGACGCTGCTGGCCATTGTGTTCACGGACCTGCTCAAGGGCATAGGCATCGGCCTGCTCACGGGCGTGTTCTTCGTCATCCGGTCCAACCATCACTCCGCCATCACGCTGGTGAACGAGGACGCCGACTGGCTGGTGCGCTTCAACAAGGACATTTCCTTCATCCACAAGGCCGAGCTGAAGCGGCGGCTGCGGGAGATCCCCGACCAGGCGACCGCGATCATTGACGGCACGAAGGCGCTCTACGTGGACCGCGACATTTACGACACGATCAAGGAGTTCGAGATTGCCGCTTCATTCCGGGGCATCCAGCTCGAATACCACAACTTCTTCGGCAAACAATTGGCCAAGGCATAACCCTGAAACCACGCGCTCCCATGGAAACCTACAAGCGGTTGCTCCTGAACAACAAGGCCTGGGTCGAGGACAAGTTGAACCTGCGTCCCGACTTCTTCACGAAATCGTCCGGGGCCCAGAAGCCGGAGTTCCTGTGGATCGGCTGCTCCGACAGCCGGGTGCCGGCGGAGGAAATCACGGGCGTGGAACCGGGCGAGCTGTTCGTCCACCGCAACATCGCGAACCTCGTCATCCACACCGACTTCAACATGCTGAGCGTCGTCCAGTATGCCGTCGAGGTGCTCAAGGTGAGGCACATCATCGTGTGCGGCCATTACGGCTGCGGCGGCATCAAGACGGCCCTGAGCCGCCAGCATCTCGGGCTCATCAACAAGTGGCTGCGCCACATCAAGGACGTTTACCGGTTCCACGCCGCGGAACTCGACGCGATCCCCGACGAAACCCGGCGCTACGAGCGGCTTATCGAGCTCAATGTGACCGAACAGGTGCAGCACTTGGCCGAATTGTCGTTTGTCCAGCGGGCCTGGAAGGATGAGCAGCGGCCCATGCTGCACGGCTGGATCTACGACATCCATACCGGCAATCTGAAGACGACGACCAAGATCGATCCCGGCCAGTTGCCGAACGAAATCTACGCCTACGAGTTCCCGGACTGAGCGAAGAATTTGGTTCGCGGCCGGGACCCGTGCCCGCTTAATCCGCCCGTGCGCTTCCAGAAAGTCACACTCGTCGGGGTCGGCCTGCTCGGCGGATCGCTCGGCATGGCGTTGCGCCAGCGCGGCTTGGCCGAACATGTCTGCGGCGTCGTCCGCCGGTCCGCGGTCATCGCTGACTGCGAACGCCTTGGGGCCGTGGATGTGGCCACGCGAAACCTTCAGTCTGCAATCCGCGGAGCCGACCTGATTGTCCTGTGTTCGCCCATCGGCCAAATGCCTGCGCTCGCGGCGGAGTTGGCGCCGGTTCTCGAACCCGAGGCCATCGTCACCGATGTCGGCAGTGTGAAGGGCGGTCTCGTGGAAACCCTTGAGGAGATCATCGGCAAGGCCGGCGGCCATTTCATCGGCAGCCATCCGATGGCCGGCTCGGAGAAGACCGGGGTCCAGGCCGCCCGGCCGGATCTGTTCGAGGGCGCCCTCTGTGCCGTAACCCCGACGCCGCGATCCAACGCCGATGCGCTGGCTAGAGTGCAGCAACTTTGGACGGAGCTGGGTTCCCGGCTGCTCACCCTGGCACCCGCCCAGCACGACGATCTGGTGGCCCGTTCGAGCCATCTGCCTCACGTCGTCGCAGCGGCCCTGGCCAATTACGTCCTGAGCCCGGCTCACTCAAAGGAGCAGGGCGCGCTCTGCGCGGGCGGGTTCCGCGACACGACGCGGATCGCCAGCGGATCGCCCGAGATGTGGCGCGACATCGCGCTGTCCAACCGGGAAAACCTGGCGCGTGTCCTCGGCGTGCTGGTCGCCGACCTGCAGGAGGTGCAGCAGGCCCTGAACCAAGGCGACGCGGCGTTCATCACCGAGTTCTTCACCTCCGCCAAACAACGTCGCGATGCGTGGGCGAATCCCTCCGCCCGGGCGACCGCGGAGTAAAGCGATTGGTGCGTCCGATCACGCGAAGACGCTGAGCGGCACGAACTTCCTGCCCAGCACGGCTTCGCTCGAAGTCTTCAGCCACTGCTCCAGGATGCCGGCATAGACGCTCCGGAAGTCCGTGGCGAACCTGACATCCCCGTTGATCAGGTCGGCCGGCCTCAGCGACGGGGCGGCCCCGTGGATGCCCGGCTTGATCCGGCTGCCGCAGAGGAACAGCGGGGCGCCGGCGCCGTGGTCCGTGCCGCCGCTGGCATTCTCCGCCACGCGCCGGCCGAACTCGCTGAACGTCAGGACGAGCACCCGGTCGAGCTGGCCCAGTGCCTTCAAGTCGGCCATGAAAGCGCGCAAGCCGCCGCCCAGTTCGGTGAGCAGCCGCTGGTGCGTCGGCAACTGGCCAGTGTGCGTGTCGTAGCCGCCCTGGCTCACGTAAAAGACCCGCGTGCCCAGCCCACCCGCGATCAGGCGGGCGACCAGCTTGAGGTCGTTGGCCAGCCGGCCAGCCGGATAGGTGGCCTCGTTTTTCGCCTTCCGTGACAGCGTGCGGATTTGGTCGCTGCTCACTTGGGCGTCGAGCGCGGTGCGTTCGAGGAAATCCAGCGGTGAAGCCACCGGCGCGCTCCCGCTCACGGTGCCGATGGAGTCGCCGGTCATGTCGGAACGGAGCGGATCGGCTGCGGCGTTCATCTGGCGATAGAAGGTCTCGCCGCCGGCCATTTCACCTGCCTCCGCACTGTCGCCGTCCACGTAGCGGTAGGCTTCCGGGTTTTCGAGCGCGACCCCCTTGGGCTGCTGGCCGGCGAAAGCCAGCGGAGCCTGTCGGCCCACGCACAGGCCCACCGTCGGTTCTGCGCCGGCGCAGGCGTGGTCGAAGTAGCGGCCCAGCCAGCCCTTGTTCGAGAACCGGTCGCTGTCGGTGGCGGTCATCCAGATGTCGGTGCTGCGAAAGTGGGAACGGTTCGGATTCGGATAACCGACTGCCTGGACGGCCGCGAACAGCCCGTCGTCGTGCAGCGCCTTGAAATCCGCGAGGGCCGGATGCAGGCCGGCGGTGTCGGTGAGCCGGAGAACCTGGTTGGTCTTGAGGCCGAGTTTGGGCCGCGCCCGGTGGTAGTCATCATCAGCGAACGGCACGAGGGTGTTCAGGCCGTCATTCCCGCCCGCGAGCTGGACGACCACGAGGATGGGCTCGTCGCGGCCGGTTTTCGCCTGGGTGGCCTTGCCGGCTTCGGCGGCCTCCAGCTGCTCGAAGGTGGCCGCAAGAAACGACGGCACGGTGACGGACAGGGCGCCGCCCAGGGTGGAATGGCGGAGAAACGAACGGCGGGTGTGCAGAGTGTTCATGGGAGCAAAAGGGGGGGGCGGACCACTGCCGGATGGCTTCGGGAGCGCGCTGTCCGATGCCTTCGTCCGATGGCGGTCGCCCCATTCAGGTGAGTTGGTATTCCGGGGTGCACATGGCCAGGCGCAGGAGTCCGCGCAGGTCCTGCTCATCCAGGGTTCCCTGGGCCTTCAGGTATTCCCGAAGGCCGGTCCGGCTGCGTTCGGACAACGGACCGTTGAGGAGGCGGCGTTCCACGGCTGCGAGGAGCGCTTCCGGGCGGGCGTCGGCGACGGGTGGCAGGATCCGTTCCACGGCGACGCCTCCACTCTTGGCCCGGCGCTTCAGGCGTTCCAGCCGTCGCTGCTGTTCCGGCTTGGCGTTCTTGCCGAGATTCAGCGGCAGGCTGTTTTCGCCGGTGACCAGCATCAGCGCGAGGTTGTGCCGGTTCAGCAACGTGCTCGTGTTGATCCAGGCGGCACCGCCGTCCCAGCCCTTCACGTTCGGCGGATTGAAGAGTTCCTGGCCGAGGCTGCGTTGGATCTGCACGCAGATGAGCGGCGGGGGCAGGGGGCGTTCCAATTGGCGGCACGCCTGCACGAGCAACTGCACCGGTGACTTGATCTGCTGTCGGACCACCGCCGGCCCATGAAAGGCCTCGCTCAGCAGCAGGGCCCGCAACACCGGCCGAATCGCTCCCCGATGCTGCGCGAAGACGGTCGCCAGCGCGTCGTTCAGCGCCGGTTCCGGCGGACCGCCGGCGAAGAAGTTCCAGAGCTTGGCGGCGAGAAACCGGCCGCTCTGCGGATGGTTCGCCACGAGTCGCACCACGTCGTCGGCCGTGAACCGGCCAGTCTTGCCGAGCAGGGTTTTCGTGCCGGCGTCGTGCATCCGGCGCCGCTCGACAGACTCCAGCTTGACTCTGTCCAAAGTGAGTCCGGTCAGCGCCCGGGCGGCCTCGGTGACATCCTGCTCCGTGTAATGGCCCTCGCCGAGCGCGAAGAGTTCCATCAGCTCCCGCGCGTAATTTTCGTTCGGATGCCCGGACCTGCTCTGCGCCTGGTCGAGCCAGATGAGCATGGCCGGATCACGGGTGACTTCGGCCAGCAGGGTTTCCCAGCGGCCGGCGCCGTGGCGACGGAACAGGTCGTTCTGGCGCCACATCAGATACGGTTCCTTCACCTTGAGCACGCTCGTGGCGAAGTGACCGTGCCAGAACAGCGTGAGCTTTTCCTGCAGCGGATGCGGTCCCGACACCATCCGCTGGAGCCACCAGTGCAAGAGTCCGAGCATCTGCTCGCGCTGCGTGCGGTTCCGTTCCTGCAGGAGCTGCTTGCGCTTCTCCTCGCCGGCTTGCCGGAAGGCTCGCAGCCGCTCTGCCCGATCGGGTTCAATCTTCGACCAGGCGGCCGTCGTTTCGGCGGGGGCCTCGGTCGGATAGTCGAGCAGTCGGTCCACTGCGGCGGCCGGTGTCAGCCGGGCGAACTCCTCGATCTGGTCCGGCGTGCCGCCGAACCCAGCGCGGTTTAGCAAATGCGCGGCCGTGGCGAAGTTCCAGCGCGCCGCGGGCAGCTCGTTCAGCATACGGACAGGCTGACGGCGGCGGTGGGCGAAAGGTTTCACCGCGCGGCGCACGATTTCACAATTCCCTGACAAATCGGCTGCCGTCGCCGGGCAGGCTGGGCTAACAACTCGTGGCCACCTTCATGTCACCGCTGCTTGGCACGCTTACCTTAACGGTCCTGATCTTCGTCGGACTGGTGCTCTTGCTGCTCTCGGGCCTGTGGTTGTCCCGCCGCCTGCTGTTTGATCGCCAATCGCGAAAGCTGACCAAGCGGGGCGAATTGTGGAACCGCCTCCTGATATTGCTTGGAGTCTGCGTTCCTCAAATCGCCCTGCGGTTGGCTGATTTGAAGGACCGGGACTGGGCGGCGACACATCGAGACTGGGCGTGGCTGGCTGGCCTGGTGGCACTCACCTGCCTGAGCCTCTGGCGTCTGCCCTCGTTGTGGCGGGCGGCCCGGGCCGAGCGCATCGCGGACGCGACCAAAGGACCGAGCGGTCCGCCAAGTTTGAGGCTGCAGTTGCTGCTGATTTTGCTGCCAGTCCTGGGGCTCGCCGTGCTTGGGGTTGTTGCCCTGGCCCGCGACCGGGCCGCGGTCGAAGCCGACGCCCGGCGCGAGGCCGCGGCGATTGCGCAGGAGTTGGCGGATCGGTTGAGCACCTCGTGGCCGGGAAATCTCTCCGAAGTGGAGGTCGGCGCCCAAGCGTGGAGCAGCGCCGCTGAACTGGGCCTCCAAGGGCTCCCGCCGCCCCGCACCGCGGAAGATGCTGCCATTTCCACGCGGATCAGGGAGCGCGCCCGGCGGCACGTCCGCGGGTCGCCCGAGGAGACCTTTCCGGTCATTGCCCGCTTTGCTGCCAATGGCTCGTTGGTGGATCCGCCGCCATACCCGCCGGTGCCGCAGCCGGCGGCTTGGACGCGGGATCACTCTGTTCTGGCCGATGCCTGGAAAGAACTCGAGACGGCGGAACTGGCCTCCACCTCGCCCGAACAGGTTCGCGCGTCGGCCCTGCGGGTGAAGACCGCTGCGAAAGTTCCGGGCGCCGCGCTGCAGGCCGAGTTTCTGGCGCTGCGCTACTTGCCCGATGGTGATCCCGAGGCGGTCGGCCAACTACTGCAGCTCGGTCGCCGTGCGGTGATGGAGCGTGCCGAGTCCGCCCAGGGATTGCCTTTGGGACTGGTGGTTTGGACCGAAGCGGTCCGCCGCGTTCCCGAGGCCATCCTTGCAGATCCCTGGCTGTGGTTGCTGGGTGATCTGGTGTTGGCCCAGCCATCGGCATTGACCCCGCGGACGCTCTCATTGGTTGAAGAGCGGGCGAAGCGCTCGGGAGATCAGCGGCACATCACTCAGCTGAGTGAACTCCGGGCGCGTTGGCAGGGAGCGGAGCGTTTGCGGGAATTGTCCGCCCGCCTGGCGGGTGCAACCCGCCTTCAGCCGGACCTCCTGCAGAACCTGTGGCTGACGAATCGCGACGCGGTCTGGCTGGCTGCAGTTCAACCATGGCATTCGGTTGTGTTCACGACCACCAACGCGGTCACAATCACACTGACCAACCGGGAATCCCATGTTCGTTTCTTTCGCGCCGACACGCTCGAAATGGCAGCCTTCGACGGTTTGAACCTGGTGGCGTGGGTCAACGGCCGGGAACGCATCACTCCGCCGCGATTACCCACCGGCCTGGCTCTTTCGCTCGAGCTGGAGGGGAAACCGTTGCGTGTGCCTGCACCGCGGCCGGTGCAGGACACACCGGCTCCGGTGCTGGCCGAAGCCGGGGGCGAGTTTCGGCTGGAGGGCGAATGGAGCCTGGGTGTGGCGGGGAAGCCGCAGCGCTTCGACGTCTGGCCTTCCCGCCCCAAGTTCACCGTCCGCGTCCATCTGGCGGACTCGGCGGCGCTCTTTGCGGCGCTGCGCCGGCAGCAGTGGCTCTTCGGTGGCATGATCTTGGTCACGGCAGGCGTGGCGGGACTTGGCGCGTGGCAGGTCAACCGGGCCTTTCGCCGGCAGCTCGCGCTCAACGCGGAGAAGTCGAACTTCGTCGCCAGCGTCTCGCACGAGCTGCGGACGCCGCTCGCCAGCCTGCGCCTGCTGGCGGAGGGCTTGGCCGCCGGCCGGGTCGAGGAGGAATCCAAGCGGCGCGAATACGCCGGCTTCCTCGTGCAGGAAACCCGCCGGCTCGGCGCGTTGGTGGAGAATGTCCTGGATTTCGCCCGCATCGAGCAGGGCCGGAAACAATACCAGTTCGAACCCACCGACCTTGGCCGGCTGGTGACCGCAACGGTCCGGCTGTTCGAACCGTTGGCGGCCGAACGACAGGTTCGCCTGGAGCTGAAGTTGCCGGAGGGACCGACAGAACCGGGCGGGAGCCTGGAACTGAACGCCGACGGCGCCGCGCTTCAGCAGGCGCTGGTGAACCTGCTCGACAACGCGCTCAAGCACGCGCCGGCGGACTCGGCGGTCACCGTCGCGCTGGAGAGAGCTGACCGCGCTCCGTTGGGGTGGTTGCGCCTGTGCGTGAGTGACGCTGGTCCGGGCATTCCGCCGGAAGATCACGAACGGATCTTCGAGCGCTTCTTCCGGCGCGGCTCCGAGCTTCGCCGTGAGACGCAGGGCATCGGTCTGGGTTTGGCCATCGTGAAGCACATCGTTGCGGTTCACCGGGGGCGCGTGTGGGTCGAAAGCCAGCCGGGGCAGGGGGCGCGCTTCGTGGTGGAGCTGCCGATCGGAGAAAATAGTCAGTGTTCAGTGGCCAGTAATCAGTCGGTGGAACGGAATGACCAATGAGCAATGGCCAATGACCAGGCACACTGAATACTGACGACTGAATACTGATCACTTTCCTCCCATGCCCCGCGTCCTGATCATCGAAGACGAGCTGCCCATGCGCACCGTGTTGGGCGATCTGCTCGCGTCGGAAGGGCACCGCGTGCTGACGGCGGCTAACGGCGCGGACGGCCTGGAGCGCGCCCTCGCCGAACAACCGGACCTGATCCTGCTCGATGTGATGATGCCACGCCTCGACGGATTTGCCCTCGCGCAGGAACTGCGGCGGCTGGGCCGCTCCACGCCCATCCTGATGCTCACCGCCAAGGGCCAGGTGGACGATCGCGTGCGCGGCCTCGACGCCGGCGCCGACGATTACCTCGTCAAACCGTTCAGCGGCGACGAACTCCTGGCGCGGGTGCGGGCGCTGCTGCGGCGATTCCAGCGCGGGATGGCCACGCCGACGGTGCTGCGGCTCGGCGACGTCGAAGTGGACTTCGCCCGCCTGGAAGCGCGGCGGGCCGGCCAGCCGCTGCACCTGACGTCCAAGGAATTTGCCCTGCTCCGGCTGCTGGCGGAAACGCCGGGCGAACCGGTGACCCGCGAACGGTTTCTCGACGTGGTCTGGGGCGTGAATGCGTTTCCGACCACGCGCACCGTGGACACGCACCTCGCGAGCCTGCGCGCCAAGCTGGAGCCCGACCCCAGTCGCCCGCGCTTCCTGAAGACAGTTCACGGCGTCGGCTACCGGCTGGAACTGGCTGGAAAGGAGGAGCAGTGAACAGCGAAGACGCTAAGGCGCGAAGCTCCGAAAACGATTGCAAGGAGTCGCGGCTCTCCAGCCGCCTCGAAGGTGGCCACCAATCCCGGCGGCTCGAAAGCCGCCGCTCCGGCGGGAGCATTTGGACAGTGTCCCAGAAACTCGCGTGGTGGACTCCCTCTCCGCCAGCCGATGGGGGAGATGGCCGGGGAGAGATGGCTCTGCGTCCGGTTGGGACAGCCCATCTCCCTCACCCCCTCTCCGATCGTGCCTCGCAGGGCGAGGGAGGCGCCCTGGGGCAGTGCCCAGATGCCTCTCTTTCCGGCCCGCTCTTGTTTTCCTGTTTTCCAAATTTGATCTCACCCGGCTTCCGACTTTGCATTTCCCTGACAATTCCCGCGCTGGCGCCCGGCATTCTGTTTCCGCATGAAAATCCTCTCCCTGTTTCTGTTCGTATCGCTTTCCACCCAGATGATCCGGGCGGCCGACCCGCTCACCGAAGCCTTCCAGCGTGGCCTGCTCGCCGAGGAAGCCCAACGCGACCTGAAGGCCGCGGCCGCGGCCTACGACGAGGTGATGCGCCAGGCTGATGCCCAGCGTGAGCTGGTCGCCACGGCGCTGTTCCGGCGAGCGGAAGTCCACCGAAGACTGGGCCGCACGAATGAAGCGGAAGCCGATTACCGCCGGTTGCTACGACAGTTTTCCGAGCAGACCAACCTCACGAGCCTGGCGGTTTCGCGGGTGCCGGAGAAGCCAGTGAGTGGACCGGGGGTGGCGGTGCTGGCAGACCGCCTGGCCAGGGCGCATGCAGAGTTGGAGACATCCACCCGGGAACACGCTGAACTTACGGCGTTTTTAGAGCGGGTGAAACAGCTTCCAAGCCCACATGAAACGGCCCAGGCCATGGAGATTCGCCAACCCACTCAGTTGCTTACGACACTCCGGAGTGACCGTAACGTAGCCGAGCAGGCTCTAACCCGATTGCGCGCAAACTTTGCTGCCGATCACCCAGAAGTGACCCGTTGCCAATCGATAATCGCGAAGATTGACGAGCAGTTAGATCGAGAGGTGTCGGGTATCCTCAGTGCCCACTCCGCCCGGGCATCTTCATTGGAGCGGCAGATGGAAAACCAGCGCGGCAACGTTCGCGTGCTGGAGGCGAAGCTCGCCCAGGAGCGGAACGACTCTGGCGTCGCCTCTTTCGGCGGCGCTGGCCTGTCTGAGGCGATGCAATTGTTGGCCGAGGAAATCCGGCTGGCCGAAGCGCAGGTGGCGGAGATTCAGCGTGGGGGAGCCCAAGGAAAGTTCTCGCAGGCGGAACTGCTCCAAGCGCAGCGCGACGTGCTGGGCCTCAAGCGGCAGGCGGCCCGTTTGCGCCAGTCCGATCTGGTTGACCTGTCCGTCGCAGCCCCGACGCAAGAGTTGCCCGAGTTGAGGTCCTTCGGTTGGGTGTCGGTGTTGGGCGAAGTGAATCGCCCCGGAGTCGTCCAATTGCCCAAAGACCGCCCGATGGACGTGGTAGAGGCCATCGCGGCAAGCGGCAATTTTTCCACGCGGGGAAACCGTCATCGCATTCAACTGCGCCGTGGAACGAACCTTTTTCGCCTCAAGTTCGACGAGGTGATGACCAACTGCGTCGAATTGAAGCCGGGCGACGCCGTGGAGGTGATGGAGAAGGTGTTCTGAGGTTGGAGCGCGGATGCCTTCATCCGCTCGGGCTGCCCGTGCGGCCGGCCGGGGCCGAGTTTCTCCATCGCGGAACACCGGCGGGTTAAACTCGCGGACGAGGGCGTCCGCGCTCCGTTCTTGGTGCGTGGTTGCGGCCGGGCCGATCCTATGCTCCGGCGCGTTCCAGCATCCGGATGACCGTGTCGCCGTGCTTGAGCTGTTTGCGTTCCTGCCAGTGCGGGCAGAGTTCCAGCGTGTCGCGCTTCGTGTGGCCGAGCACGAAGAGGCCGCCGGGGACGAGCAGGGCCGGCAGATTCGGTTCGTCGAGCAACTGCTGGGCGAGTGACTGGGATCGCTTTCCCACGTTCTTCTCGCCGTAGGGCGGGTCCGCGATGATCAGCTCGAATTGCCGGCGATGCTCCGCCAGTTGCGGCACCACCGCGAACACGTCCGCCACGCGCAATTGCACCGCGGCGGCCGGCAGGCCGGATTCGCGCAGGTTGCGCTCGTAGAACCGGGCGTGCTTGGCCGATTTCTCCACGCTGAACAGCTCCCGGGCGCCGCGGCTCAGGCATTCATGGCCCAAGGCGCCGGTGCCGGCGAACAGGTCGAGCACGCGGGCGCCGTCCACAAAGCCGCCGAGGCTGTTGAAGACGGCCAGCTTGACCTTGTCCGGCATGGGCCGGACGCCCAGTCCTTCGGGAACATGCTGAAGCCGGCCGGCGGCGATTCCTCCGATGATGCGCACGGGCGGATTCTTGTCGGCGAACCACCGCGGCGGCGAGCCCGGTATTGGGACAGATGGGCCGCGCTGTGGTCAGCCGCCGCCGCCACGAAATCCACGCTGGTGGCAAAGGCTGAGGGCGAAGCTCGCGGCGGACGAAGAGTCCGGGTTGCGGGGCAACCCGCCCACGACGGCACCAGAGATCCGACGGCTAGCTCAGTTCCCGTCGTTCAGCGGCTGCGTGCTGCGGAGATACGCGAAGAGGTCGCGCACCTGCTGGTCACTGAGATTCGACAGCAAGCCTTCTGGCATCAGCGAGGCGCCGGCGGGTTCCATCGAAGCGATCTCGGCGCGGGGCAGGGGAACGGTCTGGCCATCGGGCGTGCGCAGGACGACGACGGTGGCGTCCTGATCGGCACGGAAGCCGGTGAGCGAACGGCCATCCTTGGTCTCGACCAGGAAGCTCTCGTAGCCCTCGCGGATCTCGGCGTTCGGATTGACGATGTTCAGCAGCAGGTTCGGCAGGTCACCGCGCTGATAGACGGTCAGGTCGGGACCGATTTCGCCGCCCTTGGTGAACAGCTTGTGGCACACGCCGCAGTTCTCCAGGAACAGTTTCTTCCCGGCGTAGGGCGAACCGGTGGTGAGGTTGATGACTTCGGCGAGGCGGGTGATTTCCTTTTCCAACTCGGCGGAAGTGGCTTGGCGGATATTGGGCCAGTGTTTGGTGATTAAGGTGACGATGGCTGCGTCGCCGCCGGGCGGACTGGAAAGTCCGCCCTCCCGGGAGCGCGGGCTTTCCAGCCCGCGGATTCGGCGCACGACGTCATTGGGGACCGCGGCCTTATCGAGGCGTCCCGCATCCACGGCCTGCAAAAGCGCCAACGCCCAACTCGCCCGACTGGCGAGCAAGCCAAAGGCGGCGGTGCGGACATCATTCGGATAGCTCGCAAGCTGCGTCAGGATTTCGCCGGAGATGTTTGGCGAATCGTAAGCCTGAAGCGCGCCGAGCGCGGCCTTGCGGAGATCGGCTGGCTTGGCGTCGCGGGCGACGGCGAGCAGTGTGGGGACGGCGCTCGCCTGCTTCGTCTCGCCGAGCACCTGGATGAGTTGGAGGCGCTTCGAGGCGTCGGCCTTGGGATCGGCGATCAGGGCGAGGGCCTGTTCGACGGCGGCGGGTTTGCCGCGGCGGGCGCCGATGAGCACGGATTCGCCGCCGGCGCGTTCCATGGCGGACAGCAGTTCCTCGGGCAGGCCGGCCATGGGGCGACCTTGGTAGGCTTCCTCGAAGCCGCGCGTGAGTTGGGCGGTCTGGTCGGTGCCGGGCGACAGGGCGAAAAGCTTGGCGCACGTGAGCAGGTCGTCGCGCTTGCCGGTGGCGGCGAAGCGGCGCATCAGGCGCGACAGGAGGTGCTGCTGGACGAGCGGCGCACGCCACAGTTCGCGGTCGGCGAAGAGGGCGAGCACGGTGTCGCGGTCGGTGGCGCACTTGTCCTCGATAGCCCACCAGAGCAACAGCGGTTGGCGCGGATCGGCGGCGTCCCGGTCGTGCGCGAGCAGGTTGCGGACGATGGGGAGGGCGTCCGCGGTCGGCAGGCGTTTGGCGGTGCAGGCAAGCTGAGCGCGGACTTCGAGGTCGGGTTCGGAGGCGGCGAGGTCCGTGAGGCCCTTTATCACTGCTGGCGAGACGCGACGTTCATCGCCGAGGAGGCGGATTGTCCATGTGCGGACTTCTGAAGTGGGATGCATCAGCGACTTGAGCGCCACCGCTTCACTGAAGCCACCAAGTTGGTCAATCGCCCAGAGAAGTTCCTGGCGAGGAACTGGCGGCAATGCTGAAACCCTAGTCGGGTCGAATGGCGCGGCAGTGCGTTCGAGCAAAGAGAGCAACCCTTCACCAATCTCCTTCCACGCTGCGTTTCCTCGATCGGAGAGCACCTGCTGGGCGAGCTGGCGCACGGATCGGACGTTGACGCTCAAAAGTCCGAAAAGTTCCAGATTGGATAACCTGGCGAGATCTACTCGTCGGCTTGGAGTTTCAAACGGGTTTACGATCTTCGTTGGTCCGCGAGACGTCTTCGCCCGCAGCCGGTAAATCCGCCCGTTGCTCGCGTCCATCTGGCCTTCGTGGTTGCGGTAGTGGTTTACCTGGCGGTCATACCAGTCGCAGACGTAGAGCGCGCCGTCGGGGCCGAGCTTGATGTCCACGGGGCGGAACCACTTGTCGTCGCTGGTCACCGGATGGCCGAGGTCGCGCGTGCGGAAGGTCGAGCCGTCGGGCGTGATTTCGCTCAGCACGATGCGGCCCTGGAGCGGTTCCACGCCGAAGAGCTTGCCCTGGTAGCGTTCGCCGAGCGCGCCGCTGTCGTAGATGACGAAGTTGTGCGTGAAGCGGTCCACGTCGGGGTGCGGCATCTGCGGGAAGTAGCCGAAGGCATACGGGTTCGAGAGCGGACCGTGCTTGTCGAAGCCCTTTTGGAGATACGCGCCCTGCAGGTAATGGAAGCCGCGCGTCTTGCCGCCGTTGTGGCCGCTGAAGATGCGTCCGGCGGAATCGATCTCGAGGCCGAAAGCGTTCCCGCCACCTTCGCTGAAGATTTCGTAAATGCGCTTCTCCGGGTGGTAGCGCCAGATGTTCTGGCCCTGGGAGTAGATGGGGCGCATCGGGCGGCGCTGTTTCTTCGTAGGAGCCGACGTGAGGAGGCTCTGACTGGCCCCGTTGCGGGATGCCGGGGGCTGGATGGTGGATGAAGATGGTGGGGTGCCCGCCCTCACCCCGGCCCTCTCCCCCGGGGAGAGGGGGAACGTAGCGACGCTGGCGGGGGATTTGGTGGCACCGGGCTTCGAGGCAGCGGAGGGGCCAGCGGGAGCGGAAAGGGCGCTGTCCTGTTTTCCGGCGTTGGCGTGGTTGCCCACGGCTGACTGACTGCCTCGCTCTCCCCGTGGGAGAGGGCCGGGGTGAGGGCGGGCGTCCTTCTCACTCTCGGACCCCATCTCGACTTCCTCCTCCAGCACCTTCCCGTCCGCGCCATACACAAGAATGTTCCCCGTGACCGTCGAGCCCTGGCAGCCGTAGAGCCAGCCGTCGGGGCCCCAGCGCAGCGAGTTGGCGACGCTGTGAGTGTCTTCCAGCCCAAAGCCGGAAAGCAGCACCTGCGGATCGCCATCGGGCACATCGTCTCGGTTCTTGTCCGGGTAGAAGAGCAGGTAGGGCGGGTTGAGCACGAACACGCCTCCGCGCCCGAACGCGACGCTGGTGGCGATGTTCAGGCCGTCGAGGAAGGTCTTGTGCTTTTCGAACGTGCCGTCGCCATCCGTGTCCTCGTGGATCGTGATCTTGTCCGCGCCCTTGAAGTGATTCGGCGGGGGTGGGGGCACCTTGTCGTAAACAGCGCGCCAGAAATTGTCGCGGCTGACCATCTTTAGGCCGGCCGGATGAGGATACTGCCGATACTGCACGACCCACATGCGCCCGCGTTCGTCGAATGTGAGGAAGACGGGCTGCGCGACGATGGGTTCAGCCAGCACCTGCTCGAACACCAGATCCTCGGCGACGTGGAAGGACTTAGCCGCTTCATCCGGGGAAAGCGGGCTGAGCTGCTCGGCGGGTTTGGCCAGCGACGACACGAGCGGAGTGACGGCCGAAAAAACGGGTGCGCGGGCGGCGTCGGGACTGACGGCGGGCAACTCGGCGGCGGGCGCCACCGCTGCGGCAGCGAGGGCGAGAACCAATTGGACGGAAGGGCGCATGCGTGGGGTGGCTTGCCAGCAGTGTGCGGGGCTGAGGCCGCCCACGCCAAGCGCGGTGTTCTTCGCCCTCGGCCGAATGGATCTGCCGTGTCCTGCGGCCGGAACCGAAAGCCGCATCCGGACTTGCCGGGCCAACAGCGGCGTCTCTTCACGCCGCCCGCCCTCACGATGGCGGCCGGCCGTGGCCCATCCCCGCTCCCGGACGTTGACAGGCGGGCGGATGCCCTCAGCTTGGCGGCCTTGTGCAGCAGTCAAATGTGAGCTTTCCCACCACGCGCGAGGCGGCGTGGTCCCAGTTACAGGACTTTCTTCCCCGGGTGCCGGCCTATGGTCAGACCCGTTCGGCGGTTCAGCCCGGTCATGCCGGGGTGTCACGGCTTTCGCCGGCCATAGCGGCACGCCTGATCACGGAGGACGAGATTCTCGCCGAAACCCTGGCGCGTTTTCCGGCCGCTCAGGCGGAGAAGTGGCTGCAGGAGGTTTTCTGGCGACGCTATTGGAAGGGCTGGCTCGAGCAGCATCCGGGGGTATGGGCGCTGTATCGGCGCCGCGTCGGCTGGCTGCGGGAGAACAGCGGTGCGGCGGTCCTTGCGCGGGCGGAGGCCGTGGCGGCCGGGCGCAGCGGCGTGGCGCTCATGGACCGGTTCGCGCGGGAACTGATGGCGACGGGATACCTGCACAATCACGCGCGGATGTGGTGGGCGAGCTTCTGGGTCCACGTGGAGAAGCTCCCGTGGGAACTCGGAGCCGACTTCTTCCTCCGCCATCTGCTTGATGCCGATGCCGCGAGCAACACGCTTTCGTGGCGCTGGGTGGCCGGACTTCAGACGCGGAACAAGACCTACCTGGTCCGGCGCTCAAATCTTGAACGCCATTGTGCCCCGGAGTGGCGCGCGGACCCGACGGGGTTAGACCGGTTGGCTGACGAGGCGGTGAAGGCGGTTTTGCCGGAGTTCCCGAAGCCCCCGGAAGATCAGCCGGAGGCCATCGACTGGGGCGCCGAAGAGCGGGCCGCAATCAAGACGGAACGGTTCGCCAGCCATCCGTCCAAGCCGCCTGAATTGGAGGGGCGCTGCGGGCTTTGGATCCATCCGGAAGACGCCACGCCGGAACTCGGCAACCTCGGAGCCATCCAGCCGGTGTCGGTCTTGGCCGGTTCGGTCGCCGGCGGCTCGCAGGCACAATCCGCCTATCGGCAGGCCGTGTTGGCGGATGCTCTTCGGCGTGCCGAGGGGCGGTATGGCATCCGGGGCGTGCTGGCGGCCGACGGAACGCTGGCGCAGCGACTCACCGAATGGGCCCGCGCGAATCGGTTAGCGACCGTGTGCGCGATGGCGCCGGCGGTGGGACCCATCGCCGACGAACTGCCCGCCATCCGCGCCGGTCTGAAGGAGGCCAACGCGGAACTGCTGCTGCTCAGGCGCCACACGGACTTCGAATTGTGGCCGCATGCCCGCGCGGGCTTCTTCCCGTTCTGGGACTCGGCCCAGCTGTGGATCAAGGCCAAGCAGAAGCGCGGCGAGCTGCCGAAGGGCGTCTGACCACAACGAAAACGGCCGGCGGAAACTCCGGCCGGCCGTTTTGGCAATTGGGCTGCCGGTCTCTCAGGCCGTGAGCTTCTCGAAGCGTTCGTTGAGGAACGGCCAGTTCACGAGGCTGACGACAGCCTTGATGTAGTCGGCGCGGCGGTTCTGGTATTTCAGGTAGTAGGCGTGTTCCCAGACATCGAGGCCGAAGAGCGGCTTGCGGCCGGCCATCAGCGGGCTGTCCTGATTCGGCGTGGACTCCAGGATCAGCTTCTTGTCCTTGTCCACGCTGATCCAGACCCAGCCGCTGCCGAAGACGCCCATGGCCTTGTCGAAGAACATCTTCTCGCCGGTTTCCCTGTCGCCGAAAAGTTCGCCGAGGGCTTCCTGAAGCGGGCCGGAATCCAGCGGATCGGCATCCTTCTTGAGCGACTTCCAGAACAGCGAATGGTTGGCGTGGCCACCGGCGTTGTTGCGGACCGCGGTGCGGATCTTCTCGGGCACCTTGTCGAGGTTGGCGATGAGCTCCTCGGCGCTGAGCTTCTGGAGGTCGGGATAGTCTGCGAGCGCCTTGTTCAGGTTGTTGACGTAGGCGGCATGGTGCTTGCCGTGATGGATCTCCATCGTCTGGCGGTCGATGAAGGGTTCAAGCGCGTCAAACGCATACCCGAGCTCCGGCAGTTTATGCGGACCGGAGGGGGCGGCGGCCTGAGCCAGGGCGCGGGTGAGGGAAGTGCTGATGAAGAATCCGGCCGAGGCCAACGCGGCGGACTTGAGGACGGAACGACGGGTGATCATGGCTAGTGTTACGCAGGTGAAATGCGGTGCAACTGTGGCGTCCGGCGGCAGTTGTGCAAGCCGGGGAAAAGACTTTGGCCCGCTGTGGGCGGTCGCCTAGTTTGGGGGCAGCTTACTCGCTCGACCATGTCCGATGCCGAACCGCGCCCGGTGCCCTGGTGGCAGGTGATCCTCCTGGGCCGAAATCCCAAGGTCACCGCGATCCGTCTCCTCATCACGGTCGCGCTGGTGGTGTTTGCCGGGAAATTCCTGTTCGTGCCCCTCCGGGTCACCGGCCCGAGCATGCAGCCAAACTTCCTCAACGGGCAGCGCCGCTACCTGAACCGCCTGGCCTACTTGTGGGCCGAACCGCAGCGCGGTGACGTGGTCGCCATCAAGACCAGCGGCATGCACAACCTCTTCATGAAGCGCATCATCGCCCTCCCGGGCGAACGGGTCCGGATCGTGCAGGGCAGGGTGCTCATCAACGGCGAGCCGTTGGACGAGCCCTACGTCCCGAAACGGCAGCCGTGGAACTGGCCGACGGACCGCATGGAAAGGCATCTGGGGCCGGACGAATACCTGTTCATCGGCGACAACCGCACCATGCCGATGAAGGATCACGAGTTCGGTGTGCAACGACGCGACCGCATTGCGGGAAAGGTGCGGCTGTGAAGTGGCTGTTCCGGGCGGTCCTGCTGGTGGTGTTCGGCTGGGCCGCATGGGCGATGTGGCCCAATGAATCCCGCCGCATCCGCAAGGGCATCGAACAGCTTGCCGCCGCGGTTTCGTTTTCACCGCGCGACGGCAACCTCGCCCGGCTGGCAAGCATCGAGGCCACGATGTCGCATTTCACCGCGGATGCGGAGATCCAGGTGGACACGGCCGGATTTGCAGCCCGCACGCTGAGCGGCGCGGAGGAAATCCGCGAAGTGGTCGGCCTGTCCCGGCGGGCGGACGACGGCATCCAGGTCGAAGTGTTCGACATCGTCGTGACGCTCGGGCCGGGTCCGGACGAGGCCAGCGCGGCGTTGACCGCCACGGCCCGGAGCGGAGGCACGGAACTCGTCGCGGCCCAAGAGTTCGTCTTCCGGATGCGGAAGGTGGACCGACGCTGGCAAATCCAGCGCATCCAGGCGGTGCGGACCCTGCAGAAGTGACCGCGGGTCAGTGGCCGGCGCGCAGCACAACCTCGCCCTTCAGCAGGCGGTTGCAGCAGGTGAGCCGGAATTTTTCCGGGTCCTTGTTCCACTGGTCGAGGACGTCGAGTTCCTCGGGCGTCGCTTCGGTGAGGTTTTCCATGCCGCTGACCACCTCGGCCGCGCAGGTCCCGCACGAGCAATTGAAGCAGCCGGCCTCCATCTCCACGCCGGCGGCCTCCCCGGCCTCGATGAGGTTTTCTCCGTCGGGAACTTCGGCGGACACGTTGGCGGGCAGGATGGTGATCTTGGCCATGGCGACAATGACGGGGAATTGGTAGCCGCTCGGTCCGGAATGTCCAACGCGGGGACCAGCCGGGTGAATTGACACCGCGGCAAGGCACGGCGGACACTGCCCGCATGGAGCCCGAGAACACTGCCGAGCCTGCGGAATTTGTGGGCGGGCCGCTCAACGACCTGGCGTCATTGGCGGCCGAAGTGTGCGGGGTGCCGTGGGCCGCCGTGGCCCTGCTGGGACCGGCCGGTCTGGAGATCGTCGGCGCGTCCGGGGTGGAGGCCGACAGCGTTGCCGGTGCCTTGGAGTTGGCCCAGGAGGCGGTGCGGGCGGGCAACTGGACCGAATGGCGTGATCCGGCGGCATTGACTGGCAAAGGCTTCCGGTGGCTGGCGGCGGTGCCCCTCACGGCGTCGGCGAGCCAGGCGGCTGGGGTGCTGATGGTGATGGACCGCAGCCTGCGTCGGCTCAGTGTCCGGCAGAAGGGAGCCCTTCAGACCGTCGCCCGCCAGGCGGCGCTCCAGCAGGATTTGGAGCACCACGCCACCCAGGCGGCCACCACGGCGGAGGAACGGCGCCGGGCGGAAGATGCGCACCGCGCGAGCGAGGCCTTCTATGAGGCCTTGGTCGAGAACCTGCCCCAGAACATCATCCGCAAAGACCTGGCGGGCCGGTTCATCTTCGTGAACCAGCGCTTCTGCCGCCTGATCGGCCGCCCGCGCGACGAGATCGTGGGCAGGAACGACTTCGACCTCTTTCCCCGGGAGCTCGCGGCGCAGTATCAGGCCGATGACCGCAAGGTGCTCGAATCGGGGCAGGTCTTCGAAACCACCGAGGTCAACGTGACGCCGGATGGCGAGAAGCACTGGGTTCACGTCATCAAGTCGCCGGTGCTGAATGCCAACGGCGAGGCCATCGGCCTGCAGGGCATCTTCTGGGACGTGACCGCCGAGAAGCGGGCGGAGGAACGCCTGAACCACGAACAGGATCTGCTGCGCGCCCTGCTCGATTCGGCGCCCGATTCGATCTACTTCAAGGACCGCCAGAGCCGGATTCTCCGGGCCAGCCGGGCGCTCGCCGATAAGCTCGACCAACTCGACCCGAAGGATCTCGAAGGCCGGACTGACGGCGATTTCTTTGCCCGGGAGCACGCGGAAGCCGCCCTCGCGGACGAGCAGAAGGTCATCGTCACGGGCGAACCGCTCCTGGGCTATACGGAGAAGGAGACCCGTCCCGACGGGCGGGTGACGTGGGCGTTGACCAGCAAGCTGCCGCTGCGGAACGAGTCCGGCGAGATCATCGGCACCTTCGGCATCTCGAAGGACATCACCGAGCTCAAGCTCGCGCAGAAGAAGCTGGAGGATGCGGAGGCGAATTACCGCGGCATCGTGGAGAACGCCATCGACGGCATCTTCCAGACGACGCCGGACGGCCACTACCTGAGCGCGAACATGGCGCTGGCGCGCATCTACGGGTTCGACTCGCCCGAGGAACTCATCCAGAACCGCACGGACATTGAGCATCAGGTCTATGTGGATCCCAACCGCCGGCACGAATTCGCGGAGCGGCTCGCCCGGCTGGGCAAGGTGGACAAGTTCGAGAGCGAGGTGTTCCGCAAGGATGGCAGCGTCATCTGGATATCGGAAAACGCGCGCATCGTCCGCGATGCCCGGGGGCAGGTGCTCTATTACGAGGGCACCGTCGAGGACATCACCGCCCGCAAACTGGCGGAGGAGCAGCTGAGCCAGGCCAACCTCGAACTCGCCCGCGCCCGCGACGTCGCGCTCCAGAGCGCCCAGGCGAAGTCGCAGTTCCTGGCCAACACCAGCCATGAGATCCGCACGCCGATGAATGCCATCATCGGCATGTCCCGGCTCCTGCTCGACACGCCGCTGACGCCGGAACAGCGGGACTACGTGGAGGCGGTCCAGCACAGCGGCCAGGCGCTGCTGACCATCATCAATGACATCCTCGACTTCTCGAAGATCGAGGCTGGCAAGGTGTCGTTCGACATCACGGAGTTCTCGCTGCGCGAAACGGTCGAGGACGTGGCGGAACTGCTCGCCGAGCGGGCCTACAGCAAGAACCTGGAGTTTTCCTGCTGGATCGACCACGCGCTGCCCGACCGCGTGCGCGGCGATTCCGCCCGGCTGCGACAGGTCCTGACCAACCTTCTCGGCAACGCGCTCAAGTTCACCCTCGCCGGCGAAGTCGAGCTGCGGGTGCGGTTGGCTTCGGCCAAGGCGGAATCGGTCACGCTGCAGGTCGACGTGCGGGACACTGGCATCGGCATCAAGCCTGAGGCTCAGTCCATCATCTTCGAGGCCTTTGAACAGGCCGACGCCTCCACGACCCGGCGCTTCGGCGGAACGGGTCTCGGCCTCGCGATCAGCAAGCAGCTCATCGAGCGGATGGGCGGGCGGATCTCGGTGGAAAGCGCGGAAGGCCGGGGCTCGACGTTTCGCTTCACCGCCTGTCTGGAGCGGGCGACGGGAACGGCACCGATTCCGCCAGCCCTCGCCGCGGGCATCACGTTCTTGGTGGTGGACGACCACGCGGCCACCCGCGAGGCGATATGCCACGAGCTGAAGCCGCTGGGGGTCGGCGCCGAATGTGCGGCGACCGGCGGGGCCGGGCTGCAACGACTCCGGGAGCTCCAGCAACAGGGTGCCGGACTCGCCGGCGTCCTGGTGGACCTCAAGCTGCCGGACATGGACGGCCTCGCGTTCGCGCACGAAGCCCACATGCTGCCGGGTTTTGAGTCATTGCGGGTGGTGATCCTCACGCCGCTGGGGCAGCGGGTGGACCCCGGTCTGCTCCGCACGGTCGGCGTCTCGGGTTACCTGCTCAAGCCGGTCAAACAGGAACGGCTCCGCGACACCATTGCGCAGCTCGCCCGGGGGAAGGATCTGCTCGTCGAATCGGAAACCAAGGTCTCAGCGGGCCGGCGGCAGACCGGTGACACCCGTTCCCTGCGGCTCCTGCTGGTGGAGGACAACCTCGTCAACCAGAAGGTGGCGTTGGCGCTGCTGAAGAGCATCGGGCAGTCGGCCGAAGTGGCGGGCGACGGCGCCGAGGCGCTCGCAGCCGTCCGGCGGGAACCGTTCGATGTCGTCTTCATGGACTGCCAGATGCCGACGCTGGACGGATATGAGGCGACCCGGGCCCTCCGGCGGGCCGAAGGCGACGGCGAGTTCGGCCGGAGGCGTCCGCATTACGTGATCGCACTGACCGCCAACGCGATGGCGGGCGACCGCGAAAAGTGCTTCGCCGCCGGCATGGATGACTTCCTGACCAAGCCGATTGACCGCGACGCGCTGAGTGCCGCCCTCCGCCGGGCCGGCCAGGCCCTGCAAAGCGGCGAACCCGTGGTGGTCGGAGCAGGGGATGCCGAAGGCCGCCCGGCCGAGGCGGAGGCAACCGATGAGACGCCCATTCTCGACCCCGCAAATCTCAACACGTTTCGTTCGCTGCGGGTGCCCGGCGAGGCTGATCCGGTGGCGGAGCTGATCGACCTGCTTCTGGGCGATCTGCCGGGGCGGGAACGGGCGATTCTGGAGGCCCTGCAGCGTCAAGATCAGGCCGCCTTCAAGGCTGCGGCCCACACTCTCAAGGGCAGCGCCAACAACATTGGCGGCCGGCGGTTGGGAGCGTTGTGCGCGCGGCTGGAAGAATTGGCGAGCCTGGGCGAATGGGAGGCCGCGCGAGGTCTCGCCGGGCAGCTGTCCGCGGCGATCGCGGCCTTGCGTGCGCAGCTTGAGGCGGAACGCCAGCGCTGAAAACCAAAACGGCGCACCGAAACGGTGCGCCGTTGAAAATCCAGTCCGTGGGACTCGTTACTTGAGTCCGGCCAGCACCTGCTTCACGGCCTCGAAGTTGGGCAGGTCCTTCACTGTCGCGGTTTGCTCCGCGTATTTGACAGTGCCCGCCTTGTCCACCACGAACGCCGCCCGGGCGCTGACCGAGCCGAGGCCGATCAGGTCAGGCAGCAGCACGCCGTAGTCGGCGGCGGTCTTCTTGTTCAGGTCCGAGGCGATCTTGATGCCGATCTTGTGCTGGTTGGCCCACGCTTCCTGGGCGAACGGGCTGTCCACGCTGATGGCGATGACATCGGCATTCAGGCCGGCATACGCGCCGAGACCGGCGGTGATGTCGCACATTTCCTGGGTGCAGACACCGGTGAAGGCGAGCGGGAAGAACAGGATGACGGTGTTCTTCTTGCCGAAGTTTTCCGAGAGCTTCACGTCCACGAGGCCGGAGGCGGTCTTCTGTTTCAGCGAAAAGTCAGGCGCGGGGGAGCCAACAGCGATAGGCATAACAGTGTTGCTAGATGTTCAGTTGATTGAATCGCAGGAAAACTAGGTAAGCGGCAGTCCCGCTCCTGTCAAACGGGGGCAGTTCGTCAACCGGGGAGGCCGATACCGCGCACTCGACGGCGCCACGGCGTCGGGCAACATCGCCGCATGGACGAGCTTCGGGTGCGACGGGCGGTGCGGGACGACTGCCCGGCAATTCTCGCGATCTACAACGACGCGGTGCTGACCACGACGGCGAGCTACGATTACGAGCCGCGTTCCCTGGAGCACCGGTTGGAGTGGTTCGATGCCCACCAGCGGGACGACTACGCCGTGCTGGTGGCCGAACGGACTTCGCCCATTGCCGGCCCGCAGGTGGTCGGTTGGGCGGCGCTGAACCGCTACCACGACCGCATGGGTTATCGTTTCACCGCGGAGAACTCCGTCTATGTGGCCGCTGAAGCCCGCGGCCACGGTGTGGGCAAAGCCCTGCTCGGTCCGCTGGTGGAGGCGGCCAAGGCCCGGGGTCTCCACGCGATCCTCGCGGTCATCGACGCGGAGAACGAGGTCAGCATCCGCCTGCACGCCCGGTTTGGTTTCGAACGGGTGGGCCTGTTCCGGCAGGTGGGTTTCAAGTTCGGCCGCTGGCTGGATGTGGCCTACATGGAGCGGCTGCTGGACTGAGTCTGCGACGCTCCGTCCCGGCCGCCCGGCCGCTCAGTGCAGGTGCACCACCTGCGTGCCGGCCACGAGGTCATGCACCGCGCGGCGCTCAGGGGTGAACGCCACCAGCAGATGGCCGAAGCCGAGCAGGCAGTAGAGGCTCAGGCCGCTCATGAGCTGACGCACGATTGCCTTACGCAGCCCGATGTTCTCGCCGTCGAGCCGCACGATGCGGAGCCCAAACATCCGCTTTCCCGGCGTCGCCCCGCGCAGGGCGTTGAAGGCGGCGAAATACGCGAAGTTCACCGAGACATCCACCACCAGCAACGAGGCCAGATCCTTGACCGCCTGGCGCAGGTCCGGCTTGTCCGCCTTCAGTTCGGCCAGGATGCGCTGGTTCTTTTCGAGGCGGTCTCGCGACCACGGCAGCGTGAGGAAATTGATCAGGCACAGCACGATCACCCAATCGAACATGAACGCCGCGAGCCGGGGCAGAAAACCGGCCCGCCGAAAGGGCGCCGGTCCGGCCTCGATGACCGGCGGCGGCGCGACCGGCTGAGGCAGGTCCCACCGGAGTTCCTCGCGGGCGGCGGCGACCAGCCAGCGTTCCTCGTCGCTCCGCCAGACTGGCGTGCCGGGCGCGACCCGGCCATCCGCGCACCACTGGCGGACCTCCTCGAGTGTCGCCGGGCCGTATTCCCGGCCGTCGCCGCCGATGATCTTGTAATCCGCTGCCATGAGCGCGCGGTGCATAGCGGCCGGCGCGGGGCGGGGCAAACGGAATCAGCCTTCCTTCATGCGCTTCTGCAGCGAGTGCGCGATCATCAGGCCCTTGAAGACTTCGAAGACGGCCCAGGCCCGGATGGCGGCCGGCAGCCAGGCGCTGCCGAGAACGGCGTCGAGCAGGCGGAGCGCGAGCAGCAGGATCCCGATGACAAATGCCCAGCGGTGCGCCTTGCGGGCGAAGAAGCCGATGATCAGCAGGGGAATGCCGTAAACTCCGATTCCGATGTAATTACCGTTGATGATCCCGAACACCAGTTCCAGACCGGCCACCCACCAGAACCAGCCGACATGCGACCGCATCTCCGCCAGCAGGTTCGGATCCATGTCCTCAATCGTCCGCCCGGCGCGGCCGGACGGGACACGGGCGGACTCAGCCGGGGCGGTGGCGGGAACCGGGGCTGCCGCCGGAGCGGCATTGGCGGGCCAGGAAAACTCCTGATAGTCGCCGGCCCGGAACCAGCCTTCGACATCGCTGCGGGCCATCTGGGTGTCACGGGCGATGCGGCCCTCGTTGATCCAGGACTGGATCACGTCGTGGGCATTGGGGCCGTAGTTTTGGCCGTCGCCGGCCACGATGGTGTAGGTGCTCTGCGTCATGGAAGGGTGCGGTTTCGCTACCGGCTTTTTGACCCGCGCACAATTGGGAAATCTTTCGCCCACCCTGAATCTTTGGAAAAACTCCGCCACGGCCGGCTCGCGTCCTCCGATATCGCGGCGCGATCCGGGGAACCGGCGAACGCCGGGTTCGCGGGTTGTCTTTCGGCCGCGCGCGGTCACACTCGCGGTCCCTCCTTGGCATGAAGCATCCCGCTCTCGTTGAGACCCATCGGGTCGGTCCGCATACGCGCGAATACATCGTGCGGGCGGCCGACTGTCCGGCGCTGGCGGCGCACGGCATTGCCCACGTCGGCGTGGCCGATGCGGCGGCGCCCTACACGATGGTGCGGACCGACCTTCCGGGCGCCTATTTCCTGGCCTGCTTCGAGGGGGAAGGGCGCATCCTGCTCGACGGTCGCTGGCAGCGTTGCACCGCCGGGACGGCCTGCCTCGCGCCCCCGCATGTGCTGCACGCGTTCCATGCAGTGCCGGGCCGGCGGTGGGGGTTTGCCTGGGTGCGCTACGGCCCGCAGACGGGGCAGGGGCCGCTGATCAATTCCTCCGCGCCGGTGCTCGCGAAGTTCGCCGCCGAACCGCTGCGGGCCGCGGTCGAGGGGCTCTTCCACGAGCAGGCGGGCGGCCGCCAACCGTGGTCACTGCACCACTGGGTCGAACTGGTGCAGGGCTATGTCACCCGGTTCGCCCGGCCGTGGCATGTGGAGGACCGATTGGCGAAGCTGTGGGAGGCGGTGGCCGCGGAGCCGGGGCGGCCATGGTCTCTCACGGAACTGGCCCGGCGGTCCCACTGTTCCGGGGAACACCTCCGCCGCCTGTGCCGGCGGCAGCTCGGCCGCACGCCGATGCAGCAGGTCACCTATCTCCGCCTGCGGCATGCGGCGGACCTGCTGACGCGGACCGACGACAAGCTGGAGATCATCGCCACGGCCGTCGGATATGCGAACCCGTTCGTGTTTTCCAACACGTTCAAGCGCTGGACCGGCTGGCGGCCCAGCGAATACCGCACGCGCAAGGCGGCTTAATCCGGATCCTCTCGTAGCCGATGCCAAGGACGGAAGCGGAATGACAAAAATGACCCTGCGGAGCGTCGCGGTTGTCTCCGAATCCGGTCGCAAACCGGCCAAGGAAAGGTTGGCACCGGGGCCGATGGTCGGCTTGACTCACGGCACGAAACCCATCGGGTCAGGCTGGCCGGGCCGGGGGTTTCTTTTTGCCTTCGCCGCCGGAGGAACACTGCGGGCGGCGGATGCCGCGCCGCCATCCGCACCGCTTTCGGCGGCCTTTCCCATCCTTGAACACCCGCTGTTTCTGGTGCTGCTGGGCGCATGCCTGCTGCTGCTGGGCCTGCTGGTTGCAGCCCGCCGGCGACTGGCCGAGTCCAACCGCAACCTGGAGCGCAAGGTCGCCGAGCGCACGGCGGTGCTGGAGGCCGATCTGCGGCGGCGGGAGGCCCTCGAGAAGGCCTTGGTGGAAAGTGAGGAGCGCTTCGCCAAGGCCTTCAATCACGGTCCGGTGCTGGCCACGATCTCTTCCATGGCCACGGGGCGCCTGATGGCCGCGAACCAGCGGTTTTGCGAGAGCCTCGGCTATTCGCGGGAGGAACTGCTGGGCAACCGGACCACGGACATGGGCATCTGGCTGAATCCCCGGCAACGCGAGGAGTTCATGCGGCAGGTGGAGGAGGGGAAGGAACTCACCAACCGGGAGGTGCTGATCCGGGCCCGCGATGGGCGTATCCTGACGATACTGGTCTCCTTCGAACGGGTGGGGCTGGGGGCGGAGGACTGCCTCCTGATCTTCGGGGTGGACGTCACCGAGCGCCGGGCGGTGGAGCGGCGCCTGCAGGCCAGCGAGGAAATGTTTTCCCAGGCGTTCCGGCACAATCCGTTGCTCGCCTCGATCACGTCCCTCGTCGATCAGCGGGTGCTCGACTGCAATGACCGCCTGTGCGAGTTCGTCGGCCTCACCCGCGAACGGCTCATCAATTCCGTGCCGGAAGAGACCGGCCTCTGGGTGGACACGCGGGTGCGCAGCCGGCTCATCCAGCGGGTGATCCACGAGCAGGTGATCCACAACGAGGAGATCGACATGCGGAACGGCCGGGGCGAGGTCCGGCGGCTCCTGGTGTCCCTGCAGCGGCTCACCCTGAACGGCGAACCGGCCGCACTTTGGCTCTCGTCCGACATCACCGAACGAAGCCGGCTGGCCGACGCGGTGCGCCTCAACGAGCAGCGGTTTAGGGAGCTGTTTGAGCAGTCCGGCGAAGCCATCACCATCGCCGATGCGGCGGGCCGGTTTGTGGACGGCAATCCGGCGGCCCTCGCCCAGCTCCGTTGCACCTTGCCGCAGTTGCGCGAGCTCCTGATCGAAGACCTCGTGGCACCCGCGGACCGGGGACGTTTGCCGGGGCATTTCCAGCGCGTGGCGGCCGGTGAACAGGTCCAGGGAGAGTGGCGGCTCATCCGTCGGGACGGCACGGAGTTTTTCGCCGATGTCAGCGTCCGCCGGACCGCCGAGGGCGGTTCATTTGCCATTGTCCGGGATGTGACCGAACGCCGCGAAGCCCTGGAGCGGCTGCGGGAAAGCGAGGCCCTGCTGAACGAAACGGGCGCCATCGCCAAGGTGGGAGGCTGGCGTTTGGAGCTGGCGTCGGGAAAAACGGAATGGACCGCGGAAGCGGCCCGCATGCACGGAGTGTCGCCCGGGAGCCCCGAGATGGCGGAGCCGATCATCTCCCGCTACACGCCGGAATCCGCCGAGTGCATCCGCGAATCCATGCGGCGGGCCGCCGAGACGGGTGAACCTTACTCGATCGAGGCGTCGATGGTCCTCCCCGGCGGCGGAGTCCGCTGGGTGCGCATCCTGGGCCGGGCGGACTATCAGGGGGACCAGATCACCCATCTTCGCGGCACCGTGCAGGACATCACCGAATTCCGGCAGGCGCTCGAGCGGCTGCAGGATTCGGAGGAACGCTTTTCCAAGATCTTCCTGCGGACACCGATCATCGTTGCGATCAGCACCTTCCCCGACGGGCGCTACGTCGAGGTCAATGAGTGCTTCACCCGGGTGCTGGGATACTCTCCGGCCGAGGTAGTCGGTCAGCGGGCGCTCGACCTGGGCATTTGGAACGATCCGCAGGAACGCGCGGAACTGGTCCGGCGGGTCACGCTGGAAGGGCGGGTCGCTGACTTCGAGTATTCATTGCGCACCCGATCCGGGGAGCTGGTCGAGGTCATCGGTGCGGCCGAACGCATCGTGCTGGGCGACCAGCCGTGCCTGATGTTCATCGCGCAGGATGTCACCGCCCGGAAACAGGCGGAACGGCGCCTGCGCCAGTCCGAGAACACGCTCCAGGCGGTGTTCGGCGGCATGCACGATGCGCTGATCGTCGCCGACATCGGGACGCGCCGGCTCGTGGAGGCCAACGCGGCCGCCGCCCGGCTGCTGGGCTATCCGCCCGGGGAACTCCTGCGGCTGCGGGTGGACGACATCCACCCCGCCGAGCACCTGCCCGCGGTGTTACGGGGATTCTCCGAGCAGGCTGCCCGGGACAGGGACCAGGTGGCGGGCCTGCCGATGCGGCGGAAGGACGGACGCGTGTTCTTCGCCGACCTCAGCACTGCCCGGCTTGAAATCGAGGGCCGGCCGTGCCTGGTGGGAGTTTTTCACGATGTCACCGAACGCATGCGGGCCGAGCAGTCGCTCCGGGAATCGGAGGCGACCTTGGCGGCGATCTTTGAGGGCGTGGCGGAGTGCATCATGGTCGCCGACGCGGACACGCGGGAACTCCTCAAGATGAACTCCGCCGCCGAGGCGGTATTCGGCTATGGCGAGGGCGATCTGCCCCGCCTGAAGGTGGAGGACCTGCATCCGGAGGAGGACCGCCAGCTCGTGCTCGCCTCCTTCGTGGAGCAGGCCCGGCATTCGCGCACGGCGCCGGCCGAGTTCCGGTTCCGGCGGCGGGACGGTTCGCTGTTCGTCGGCGAAATCACCACCTCCCGGATCCCGCTCTGGGGGCGCAATTGCCTCGTCGGGCTCATGCGCGATGTGACCGCCCGGCGGCAGACGGAGGAAGCGTTGCGCGAACGGCTCAAGCTGCAGGACCGGATCGCGGGCCTGGCCTCCACCATCCCCGGGATCATGTATTCGTTCGAGGTCGGAAGCGGCAACCAGTGGCGCTTCCTCGACATGGGGCCGAGGACGGAGGAGATCATCGGCATCTCGGCGGCGGAGGCCATGGCCGATGCAGCGCGGGCGTTTGCGCTGGTCCATCCCGCCGACCTCGCTGAACTCCGCCAGACCGTGGAGCAGGCGGCCGTAACCCATGCCCCCTGGAACCACACGTTCCGCGTCCGGCATCCCGCCAAGGGGACGGTATGGCTGGAGGGGCACGCCGGACCGGTCGCCCACTCCGAGGGCAGCCTGGTCTGGCATGGCGTTCTCCTTGATGTCACGCAGCGCCAGCAACTGGCCGCGCAACGACTGATAAGGGACTCGGTGGCCCGGATTCTCGCGGATGCCGAATCCGTGGAGTGGGCGATTCCGAAGGTTCTCAGGGCGGTCTGCGAGGGCGAGGAATTCGACTACGGGGAGCTGTGGCTGCTCGATCCGGCGGACGGCCGCCTGAGCTGCGAGTTTGTCTGGCCGGAGGCCGATCCGCGGTTCGGCCCACTGGTCCGGGAGGCGGGCCAGACCCGGTTCGCGGGCGGCGAAGGGCTGCCCGGGCAGGCGCTCCTCCATGGCCGGGCCATCGTGATGGGCAATCTCGCGGAGGACCGGGGGTTTCTGCGGAAGGAAAGCGCGCGCCAGTGCGGGCTCCGCGGGGGCTCGCCCTGCCCATCCGCGCGGGACTTAACGTCATCGGCACCCTCGTGCTGATGAGCTGCGAGGTGCTCACGCCGGATTCGGCCCGCCTGGAAATGCTGGGCTCACTCACGTCGCAGTTGGGGCAGTTCGTGGCCCGCAAACGCGCCCAGACGGACCTCCACCGGTTTGTGACGCTCAGTTCCTCCGTGATCTATGCACTGCGCATCACGCGGGAGGGATTCCGGGCCTACTGGGTCAGCGACAACCTTGAGGCAATCACCGGCCACTCCCCGGGCGAGGGCATCCACGGCACGTGGTGGCGGGATCACCTGCATCCGGCAGACCGGGACCGCGTGCTCGGCGCCGCGGACGATCTGCTGCGGGCGGGACATCAGGTGCTGGAGTTCCGCTTTCGGCGCAAGGACGGGACCTACATCTGGATCCGTGACGACAAGCGGGTCAGCCGGAATTCGGTCGGCGAACCGGTGGAGGTCATCGGTTCCTGGACGGACATCTCCGACCGGCGTCAGCTCGAGGCGCAGCTGCTCCAGGCCCAGAAGATGGAGGCGGTCGGCCAGCTTTCGGGCGGCATTGCCCACGACTTCAACAACATCCTGGGCTCCATTCTCGGCAACGCGCAGCTGGCAAAACTGGACCTGGGCAACGACCATCCGGCGGTTGAGTGCCTGAACCAGATCGTGACCGGCAGCCAGCGGGCGACCAAGCTGGTGCGCCAAATCCTCACGTTTGCCCGCCAGAATCCACAGGAGATGGAGCGGGTGGACCTCGGCCCGGTGATCGAGGAAAGCGTGCGCCTGCTGAAAGCCACCATTCCCGCGACGGTTTCGATTCATCTCTCGCTGCCGGAAAAGCTGCCCGCGGTCATCGCGGACGAAACCCAGATCCAGCAGGTCATCCTCAACCTCGGCACGAATGCCTGGCACGCGATGGAGGACCGGATCGGTCGTCTGGACCTCGCCGTGGAATCCGTCGAGCTGGGACTCGAACTCGCCGCCCGCCACCCGGACCTTCAGCCGGGGCGGCACCTGCGGCTGCGGGTGAGTGACAATGGCCACGGCATGCCGGCCGAGATCGTGCGGCGGATATTTGATCCGTTCTTCACCACCAAGGAACCGGGCAGGGGCACGGGCCTGGGGCTGTCCGTCGTGCATGGCATCATCAAGTCGCACGGCGGCCTGATCTCGGTCGAAAGCACCCCCGATGTCGGCACCACGTTCGACATCTATCTGCCCGTTGCGGAACTCGTGTCCACCCCGGCCCCGGTCGAGCCGGCGAAACCGGGGCCCAAGGCCACCGCCACCGCGGGCCGGCACGTCCTCGTGGTGGATGACGAGATCCCGCTGCTGCGGGTGACCACGCGGGCGCTGGAACGCCTCGGTCATCGCGTCACGGCCTGTCCGGATGCCGCGGCCGCCCTCAAGGTGTTCCCGCAGATCGCCGCGGAGGTGGCGCTCGTGATCACCGACCTGAACATGCCCGGCCCGTCGGGCCTGGATCTCACCCGGGCCCTGCACGCCCAGCGGCCGGAACTGCCCGTGCTGCTGGCTTCGGGCTTCATCACCGACACTCTCCGCAATGAGGCCCGCGAAGCCGGAGTGGCGGACATTCTCCGTAAACCTCTCGGCCTGGAAGAACTCGGCAAAGCCATCCGCACCCACCTGTTTTCATGAATGCGACCCCCTACCAAATCCTGCTGATAGACGACGACCGCGATCTCCGCGCGATGCTGACCCGGGCGCTGACCCGCTTCGGTTACGGCGTAACCGAGGCGGAGAACGGCCGTGAGGCCCTCGCCCGGCTGGAGGCAGCCCCGGTTCATCTCGTCGTCACCGACATCATCATGCCCGACATGGAGGGCATTGAGCTGATCCTCAAGTTGCGACGCACGCTGCCGCAGTTGCCGGTCATTGCGATGTCGGCCGGTGGTCGGATCGGGCCGGACAGTTATCTGTCGCTGGCGAAGCGTTCCGGCGCGGTGCTGACGCTCGTCAAACCGTTCGGCATCGACGAGTTCATCGCCGCGGTGAAGAGCGTGCTGGAAAAACCGGCGCCGGCGGCGGCCTGACTGCCGGGCAATTGGGGGAAGCCGTCAGCGAACCCGGATTTCCACCAGCACCGCACGGTGGTCCGAGGCCACTGATTCGGGCAGCACCTCGCTGCGCACCGCGCGCCAGGCGCCCGGCGGCCGCAGCAGCACGAAGTCAATTCGTGCCTCCGGATTTCCCGCCGGAATCGTGGGCTGGGGCGACGAAGCCGACGCATCCTCCCACAGCGACAGCATGCGGACCATGACGCGGCTTTCCGGGCGGTCGTTGAAATCGCCCGCCATGATCGCGGGCGTCAGGTCGTTGGCGAACAGGTCCTGCAGCCGGCCGATCTGCAACCAGCGGTCGCCGTCCTCGCGGCTGGCATCGAGATGCGCCCCGATGAAGCGGAGGCGCCGTCCGCCCGGCAGGGTCACGAGGGCGGAGACGGCAATGCGCTGTTCCCGGCGGTTAGGATTGGGCAGCGGGTGCACTCGGAAATCCTCCAGCGGCCACCGGCTGAGCAGCATCTGGCCGTAGGCGCCGCCCTGAAAATCGATGGCCTTGCCGAACTGCCCGTGCAGGCCCGTCAGGCGCACGTATTCCGTGGCCTGATCCACCCTGCCGGTGCGTTCGGTGTTCACGTCGATCTCCTGCAACGCGACCAAGTCCGCCCGGCTGTCGCGGATCACCCGCGCGATGCGTTCCAGGTCCACGCGCCCATCGGTGCCCTCGCTGTGGTGCAGGTTGTAGCTGAGCACCCGCAGCGAACGCACGTTGCCGGCGGTCGCGCAGCCATTGGCGGCCAGGGCGGCGGCCGGCAGGGCCCGGAGAAAATCACGTCGGTTCATGCGCGGAGTCTCCGCCGCCCGAAGCAGGTTGGCGAGCCTGCCAGTGTAGCAGGAAATGCGTCAACGCCACCACCACCAGCGCGTGCCGGATGGTGCCGTTCGCGATCAGGCGCGGAATCTCGGTCACGGGCACGAGCCGCACCGCAATGTCCTCGGCCGAATCGAATTCGGTCGCATGACGGGCTTCACAGGCCTCGACGACGACCGTGTGGCAGCGATTGGACTGGATGGCCGGATTCGGGAAGATGGTTCCGACCAGCCGGGCACCGGCTCCTTCGTAGCCGGTTTCCTCGCGCAGTTCGCGCTGGCCGGCGACGACCGGATCCTGTTCGTGCGGGTCCATGATCCCGCCGGGGATCTCCAGTTCCACCGTGTTCGAGCCGTGCCGGAACTGTTCGATCATCACGACATGGCCGTTGGCGGTCACCGCCACGACATTCACCCAGTCCGCACATTCGATGACGAAGAAATCATGCTGGCGGCCCGTGCGGGGATTGACCTTCAGGTCGGTCCGCAACTGGAAGATCCGGTAATTGGCGAGGGCCCGCGACGACAGCGTGGGCCACGGCTTGATGACGGATTCGGGAGGCATGGAAAAACTAACGGTGAGAATCCTCGGCGGGCATTCGGCCGGCCGCGGCCTGGGCGGCCCAGCCGCCGGCCATCAGCGCGAGCAAATGGGCGAGCGCCTCCTCCTGCGAACGTCCTTTCGCGACGGCAAGCTGCCCGGCCCGGCGGTCCAGTTGGGCGGCCATTTCGGCGCACTTCTCTGGCGGACAGCCCAGGGCAGCGAGGGTTTGGGCGAGTTGGTCCAGGTCCATGACAAAAGCAAACAGGCGGACGGGGTGAACCGTCCGCCTGTTCAGATTCAGTTGCGGTCAGGCCACGGTGGAGCGGGCAACAATGGTCACGCTCTCAACGTGCTGCCGCTGGATGGGCCGGCTGGGCGAGCGTTCGCCGGCAGCCTTGCAGGGCGTGGCGGCAATCTTGTCCAACACGTCGAGCCCCTTGGTCACCTTGCCGAACGCGGTGTATTGCCGGTCGAGGAACGAGGCGTCGCCATGCACGATGAAGAACTGGCTGCCCGCGCTGTCCGGATGGGCGCTGCGGGCCATCGAGAGCACGCCCTTCTGGTGGGAACGGTCGTTGAACTCGGCCTTGATCTTGTAGCCGGGATCGCCCGTGCCCCAGCGGCTTTCGGCTCCGGGGTCCTTGGTCAGCGGGTCGCCGCCCTGGATCATGAAGTCGCGAATCACGCGGTGGAACGCCGTGCCGTCATAGAACCCCTGGCGGGCGAGCTTCTTGAAGTTTTCGACGGTCTTGGGGGCCACGTCGCTCCAGAACTCGACGATCAGGTCGCCGGCGGAGGTCTTGATCAGGGCCACCTCATCGGTGGCGGTGGGATTGCTCATGGGAAATAAGTTTACTTGGCCGGCTTGGCGACCGGGGCGGTGGCGGAGGCCGGGGCCAGCGAGATGCTTTCCAGCACCACCGGGACTTGCGGGGAACTTCCCTGCGGTCCGGCGACGGGCACCTTTTCCAGCTTGTCGAGCACGTCGAGGCCCTTGGTCACCTTGGCGAAGGCGGTGTATTGCCGGTCCAGGTGTGGTGCGTCGCCGAAGCAGATGAAGAACTGGCACCCGGCCGAATTGACGTCGCGGCTGCGGGCCATCGAGACCACGCCCCGCGAGTGGACGGTGTCATTGAATTCCGCGTTGATCTTGTAGCCCGGGTCGCCGGTGCCCCAGCGGTCCTTCATCGCATCGTTCTTCGTGAGCGGATCGCCGAGCTGGATCATGAAGCCGGGGATCAGGCGGTGTGACTTGGTGCCGTCGTAGAACTTCTCGCGGGACAGCTTCTTGAAGTTCTCCACGGTCTTCGGCGCCACGTCGGGCAGGAACTCGAAGGTGATTTCGCCGAAGTCCTTGAACTTCAGCACGGCGACCTCGTTGGTGGTGGCCGGTTTGGCGTCGGCCTTCTTTTCGGCCGGTTTGTCTTCGGCGCGGACGACCGACAGGGCGGCCAGTCCTGCGCACACGAGCAGGGCGGTCAAAACACGTTTCATGGGCGGGCGGAAGTAGCCACACACCGGGGCCGCTGTCACGCGGAGTTTGAACGTGGCTGCGAGGCGGACGACCGCTAGGGCTGGCTGGCCGAGCCCAGCCATTCGACGGCGTTGGCAACCACCCGCAGCGCGTTTGGATCAAAATAGACCGGGTAGGTCTCGTGTCCGGGACGGAAGTAGAAGACGCGTCCGCGGCCAAGGCGCCAGACGCTGCCGCTGCGGAACCATTCGCCCGTTGCCCAATGCTCCTCCAGCACCACCTCATCGGGCGGCGGCACATGGAAGGGTTCGTCATACATCTCGGTCTGCGCGATCGTGAACTTCGGCGGCAGCCCGCGCGCGATGGGGTGCTGAGGCAATCGGACCACGACCTCGCTCGGTTTGCCGTCGCCGCGATAGGCCGGGAAACAGCAGTTCGGCCGCGTGAGCCGGACTTCGGTCGGGCCGTGGGGCGGACGCCGGTAAATCGCCTGCGGCGAAATCCGGTCGGTGTATTTGGGCGCGATCAGCGGCCGGGGAAACAGGTCCGCTTCGACGACGTGGGCCGAAGCGCGTTCGGCCGGGGGCAGGACGGCCAGGGCATCGGTGCGGGCCCGTTCGTTCATCGCCTCGACGAACGGTCGGGACCAGTGGGCCGAATGCAGGGCGATGAATTGGAGCCGGCCCTCCTGAATTCGGCGGACGATGTCCTGGGCGACCGGCGCCTCGATTTCCATCTGCCGGACGTGGCCCCACCACACGAGAACGTCGGTTTGGTCCAGGGTGGCGAGACCCTGCCGCGGGTCGTCGAGAGAGGCCGAGGTGACCTGCAGGCCGGGCACCGTGCGCAGGTGCGCGGCGACCTGGTTGCCCAGCCAGTCCGGATAGGCCTGCTTCTGCTGGGGTTGCCGTTCATCCCACACCAGCACGCGGATCGGCCGCGCAGGGCGGTGCAGGCAACCGGAGCAAAGCAAGATCGCCAGCCAGGCGAAGGCGCACCAAACGGGGAGCTTCATGCGCCGGATGCTGGCCGAGGGCCGGCATTCGGCCACGAAGAAACTGCCGGCCCACGTTCCGGGGTGCGAGATGGCTGCAACCAAAGCTTCCGGCTGGTGTTCATTTCCGCATGCGATACGGTCCGCCCGTGCAATTTCGCTTCTGCCTGCCCGCGATGGCCTGCGTGGTGAGCCTGGTTTTGGCGCCTGTCCGGGCGGCTGAAAACCCGGCCGCGCCGGCACCCGCGGCGCTGGCTGAAGCACCGGCAGGCACGGAAAAGGTGGAGCTGGTCCGGACGACCGACGGGAAATTCACCACCGAAAATCCCTACCGGCGGCTGACGTTGCGCAATGCCTTCGGCATCAAGCCGCCGCCCGAACCGACGCCGGAACCGCCGACCGTGGTCAGCAATCCGCCCGTGTCGCTGCCCATCTTTGTCACTGGTTTCTCGCTGCTGCGGGGCGTGAAGAAGGTCTATTTGGTCGTCAACCGGCCCGGCTCCAAGTCGCCCGAATATTTCACGGCCGGCGAAGGGGAGGAGTTCGACGGCTTCCAGGTCCTGAACATTGATCCGAAGAAGGAGACGGTGAAGGTGATGAACGCCGGCACCGAGGCGACCTTGGACTTCAAGAACAACGGCATGAAGCCCACCGCCAATTCGACGGTGCCCGGCGGCCCGATCCCCACGCCGGTGGGGCGGACGATGCCCACGCCGGCGGGCGGCAATGCCGGGGCCACGATCATTGGCGGGCGCGGCAATTCTTCGGGCGTCATCACCGGTGGCGCCGGGCCGCAGCCGATCCTGGATGCCGGTCCGGGATCGGGAGCGGGCGGCGAGGTTCGCGGACGCGGTTCCGTGATCACTGGCGGCGCGGCCGATGCCACCGCGGCCTCGGCCATTGCTCCGACGACCGGCTACACGCCCGGTGCCTCGGTCAACCCGGTGGTGCCGATTCCGCGGACACGGCCGGCGCCGCCGCCGCCGCCGCTGCCGCAGTGAAACCGCGTTCAGGGGCTGGCCCGGTTCGCCGCGGTGCGAGGCGTTCGAGGATTTCTTGCCGATCCGGGGCCGGCTCAGTCGGGGACGCCATCTGGATACGCACGCATCAGGTTCACGGCCACCTCCCAGGCATGCTCGTCGCCGGCAATGTCGCCCCGGCGCAGCAGCCGGCGATGGCGGGCCCGGTCACACTGGAAGGCATCTTCGATGCGTTCCAAGAATGAACGGCCGAGGCGGGTGAGCTTCTGGCCGAACGTGCGGCGGCGGGCCCGGTGCTTGAGACTCGTCTGCCGGAAGTAGCCGAAGGCGTCGTCCACGTATTGCCCGGCTCGCTCCGCGGCAACGCCGGCAGCCGCGAGTTCGGCGACCAGGCACATCCGGAACCGCTGATACATCGCCTCCGCCTGTTGGCGTTCGCCGGTGCGGCCCAGAAAGCTGGCGTTGGTCGGGTGACGCTCCATCAGCAGGTGCATGGCCGGCAGGATCTTGACCCGCCCGCGGATGAGGCTGAGCTGCGAGAGCAGCATTTCCGGCATCGTGTAGGACAGCCGGGAATCGGTCGCGGCGGCGGTGATGCGAAAGTTGTTCGCCAGGTCGGCGGTGCGATACACTGAGTAGAAATTGGAGAAGAAACTGTCGGCGAGCCGCTGGCACCGGGCGAACGGCTCCGCGTCGTCCACGTCGAATCCCTTGAGGCGCATGGCGGCGAAGCGCTTCCGGTCGGGGTAGAGCAGGGCGGTGCGCCCCTGCGCGGAGACGAAGCCGGGGTTGGCCTCCAGGAACTCCACGCAACGGTGGCAGGCGGCGGGAAACAGCACGTCATCGTCCGCGACCAGCATGACGAAGGGTGTGCGCACCTCCGCCAGGGCCACCGCCAATTTGCCGACGAAATCCAGGGCCAAACGGCGGTGTTCCACCTGCAGTCCGCCCAACACCGCTTCGGCAATGACGCGGGCATTGGCTTCAGCTTCGGGCTCGGCGCTCGAATCCACGATCACAAAACCGAATCCCGGCGGGCATTCGCGATAGAACCGGAGCAGCCGCCGCAGGAACGGCGCCCGATGATGGGTGGGGACGACGCAGGTAAGGCGGTCAGAACTCATGACAGGCGGGCGGAGATGGGAGTTCAGGCATGCCAAAGGCGTTCGTAGCATTCGCGGATGCCGGCGGCTTCGCGGAAGATGGAAAAGCGTTCCACGACGTGCTCCCGGGCGGCGCGCCCCAGCGCGGCCGCGTGGGCCGGGTCACCCATCAGCGTGTCCAGATGCCGCTCCAATGCGGCGAGGTCATCCTTGTCCACGAGATGGCCTGTGCGTCCGTCAACAATCAGGTGCATCGCCGCCCCCACCCGGGTCGCGACGCTGGTGGTGCCGCTGGCCCCCGCCTCGATGGGCAGCAGGCCGAAACCTTCCCAACGCTGGGGCGAAACGTTGATGAGGATGCGGCGAAGCCAGGTCCTGACTTCGTCCGAGGGCAGCAGGCCGAGGAATCTCACCCGCTCGGTCAATCCGGCCTGGGCGACCCGCGCCCGCAGGTCCGTTTCAAAGGCGGCTTCCTCGGGCGTCACGGCCCCGATGACGACCGCGGTGAAATCCGGATGCCGGGGCAGCAGCCGGCACATGAGGTCCACGAACCGGTCCGTGCCCTTCTGTGACCGCACGCGGCCGAAGATGCCGATGCCATACTTCCCGGGCAGTCCCGTCGCCCGCCACGCGGCGTCGCGGTCCGGCTCGGGGACATAGAGCGTGGTGTCCACGCCGTGCATGTTCACCGTGTAGGCGTGCCGCAGGTAAGACCCGGCCTCGGGCGACGCGGCCAGCAACGCGTCCATCCGCGCGATCAGGAACTTGGTCCAGCGGCTGTGGTCCCGCTGGGCATCGGAGGTGAACACCAGTTTCAGCTTCGGCCCGCACCACAGGCGCAGCAGCACGCCGACCAGCATCTCGAAGTTGCGGCGGGCATGCCAGATCCGGCAGGGCCGGCCCGGCGGTGCCGTGCGCCCGTGCCGGACGAGGTCCCAGAACGTCACCTGCGGCCAGTTCGCCGGCAGCCGGGGACCGACCGAAGCAATCCGCAGTTCCCGCTCCTGAACCGGCAGGAGGGCCGCAATGGTCGAGGTGATGCCGGAATAACGGAACTTGAGATTCGGGGCGATGACCTCGATCTCGGAAGCCCGGCGGAAGTTGCGCTGCATCGGACGGCGAACCTACCGGGGACCGCCCGCCGGCACCAGTCCCCGCTGTGGCGAGGCTCGACCCTGGAGTCCTCGCCTGCCACGCTGCGGCGATGCCGCGTCCCTGTCCGGTCTGCCAGCAAGCGCACCCGCACCGTTCGCCCTATTCGCGGGGCGAATGGAACCTGTGTTCGTGTCCGGCAACCGGGCTCGCCTACCTCGAAAATCCGCCCGCCTACGCTGCGTTGGAGACGGAATTCGCCTTTGAGGTCACCTACCGGCAGGAACAGCAGCGGCGCCGTGCGGCCGAACCGGTCTGGTCGCGCCTGAGCGACTTCATGAAGGGTGTGCGCCGGCGGCTGCTGCCCCGGCGTAACAAGTTTCTCCGGCTCGCCCGCGAAAGCTGGCAGGCCCAGGGCCGGCCGGCCGAATTCCGGATGCTCGATGTCGGCTGCGGCTGGGGGAACATGCTGGAGACCATGGCCAGTGCATTCGCGGAAAGCGGGGTCCGGCTCGTGCCGCTGGGCGTCGAGATCTCCAAGGAACTCCACCGCATCTCCTCGGAGCGGTTCGCGCCGCTCGGGGGCAGGGTCGTCAATGCGCCCGCCACCGAGGGTATCCGGCAGTTCCCCGCCGGGGCGTTCCAGTGCGCGCTGCTGTCGTCCTACCTCGAACACGAGGTGGCCCCGGGCGAGGTGCTGGCGGCCCTGCGGGATCGCCTTGTTCCGGGGGGGCGCGTGCTGATCAAGGTGCCGAACTTTGCGAGCTGGAACCGGCACTTCCGGGGCGCGAAATGGTGCGGCTTCCGGTTTCCGGACCATGTGAACTACTACACGCCGGCCGCCCTGCGCCGCCAGGTGGAACAGGCCGGACTCAAGGTGGTGCGGATGGGCTGGAGCGATGTGTTCCCGCTGTCGGACAACATGTATCTGGTCGCTGCGAGTCCGGCTTCCCAGTCCCCCGGCTGAGGCGCAGGAAGGTTGCGCTCAGCCACCCCGCGCGGCCGGGCCGTCCCGCTTTTCCAGCCCGCTGCGTCCGATCCCCGGGGCGGGCGATGTTGAGGCCGGGCCGTTCGGCTCGGCCCCGATGAGCGCAGCCCCGGGCCTTGTGGGCATTCCTTGACGGTGGGCGTTCATTGGACAGCCGCGCAGAGGCGGCAATACTCCCCGCCATCCATGCGGTGCCAGCTATGTGGAGAGGGAGATTTCGAGATCGTTTCGAGCCGGGACGCCAAGTCCAAGATGCCGCTGACGGTGTCGCAGTGCGGGCGATGTGGCCTGGTGCAACAAACTCCCATGCCCACGGCGGATGAACTGCAGCGATTCTATGCGACGCAATACCGGCTGGAATACAAGGGGGTCACCAGTCCGAAGCCAAAACACATCGTGCGGTCCGGGCGCCTGGCGCTGGACCGGATCGCCTGCCTGAAGGCTCATCTGCCGACCGGGACTCTGCGGAACCTGATGGACATCGGGGCGGGCGGGGGTGAGTTCGTCTACCTGTATCGGGCATCGGGGCTGGGGCCTTCGCGCGGCATCGAACCGAATCATGGCTATTGCGAACACGCGCGGTCCAATCTGGAGGTCGAGGTCGAGCCGATGGAACTGCATCAGCTCCGGGGAGCTTGGCAGGTCATCTCGATGTTTCATGTGCTGGAGCATCTCATTGACCCGCTGCGGGTGTTCGAAAAGCTGTGGGATCTGCTGGAGCCGGGCGGTTTGCTGTTCGTCGAGGTCCCCTTCGTGGAGACCCACCGGCAGTCGCTCGCCAACACGTTCTTCCGCGCCCACACCCTGTATTTCAGCGAACTGACGCTGGTGGCCGCCGCCAGTGGCCGCTTTGAAAATCTGTGGTCCGACACGGCGACCGGATGTGTCCGCGGTGTCTTCCGGCGCCGGGAATCACCGCGGGCCGTGAGCCTGCCCGATCCCGCGGCCGTTGCGGCCATGCGCGAACGGCTCCGCTGCCGCAACTGGTGGCGCTACCTCCAGAACGGCGGTGCCGTGCGGCCTCTCCAGACGCTGTGGCGTGAAATCGATGAGCGGCGGCATGCCCGCGGAACCCCGCGGACGATACTGGACCGACTGCTGGCCGGGTCGCGGTCCGGCTAGGCGTCGGCGCCGGTTTGCCCCCGGTCCTTTCGCCCGCCGGGGCGGCAAGGTTTCGGCACTTCCCGGCTACGGTTGCACCTGCGGGATCGCCTCGATCCGCACGATCTTCGCGTCGGCGTTGTTTTCCCAGCCGGTGCCAAACTCAATCAGGTAAAGGGCACCGTCCGGGCCGAGCTCCATTTCCATCGGCCGCTTCAGCGCGATTTCCGGTGCAAACCGCTCCAGTTTCACGGCCTCGCCGGCGGCGTTCAGCGTGGCCGTGAGGATCCAGTGGCGTTCCCAGTCGTAGAGAAACAGGCTCCCATCATACGCCGCCGGCAGCTTGCGGGCGGAGGTAACCTTCGCGTCGAAGTGATACACCGGGCCGGCGCAGGCCGTCCGCCCGCCGCTGCCCACCGCCGGAAACCGGGTCGAAGGCCCGTAAGGGTAGTGAAGCCAGGCCGGGCGTGCGGGCGGAAGTTCAGTGGGGCCGGTGTTGTGGGGCGACAGGTTGAGCGGTTTGGCCGGGTCGTGCGCCGGACCGGACTGTTTCGTGGCGAAATCGTGGCGCAGGTAGGGCTTGTTGTCGGCGATCAGGAACGGCCAGCCGAAGTTGCCGGCCGTGCGGGTGCGGTTGATCTCGTCGAAACCGGCCGGACCGCGCTCGGGCTTCGGTTCGCGGGCGTCGGGCCCGACGTCGCCCCAGCTCAGGGTGCCGGTCACCCTGTCCACCGAGATGCGGAAGGGATTGCGGCAGCCCATCACGAAGATCTCCGGACGCGTCTTGGGCGTGCCGGGCGGAAACAGGTTGCCGGCGGGAATCTTGTAGCTGCCGTCCGGCTCGGGGTGGATCCGCAGGATCTTGCCGCGAAGATCGTTGGCGTTGCCCGATGTGCGGGCCGCGTCGAACGGATACCGGCCGGCGCGCATATCGGTCGGGTTGAAGCCGTCGGACTCGAAGGGGTTCGTGTTGTCTCCGGTGGACAGGAACAGGTTGCCCGCGCCATCGAAGGCGAGCGAACCGGCCTCGTGGCAGCACACCTCGCGCTGCACCGGCACGCGCAGCACGACCTTTTCGGAGGCCAGGTCCAGTGTGTCACCGCGCAGCGTGAACCGGGAAAGCCGGTTCTCCGGCACCTCGCCCGCCGGCGAACGGTAGAGGAACACCCAACCGCTGGTTGCGAAGTCGGGTGCCAACGCCACGCCCAAAAGACCCGCCTCCCAACTGCCGCGGTCCGGTTCCCTCGCGTTGATCGCGTTCAGGTGCCCGTGCACCGGGAACTTGGCGGCGAGAACGGTCTCCTTGGTATCCGGCTTCCAGATGCGGACGTTGCCAAAGCGTTCGATGAACAGCACCCGGCCGTCCGGCAACGGCGCGAGTTCCATCGGATTGTCGCACCGCTCCACCAGCACCGTCTTGCGGACGGCGGCGGAGGATTGGGCGGGGGCGACCGGGGCAATGGAGAGCGAGGCGGCGAGGGCGATCCCAAGGGACGACAGTTTCATGAAGGGAGGTGACGGGAGCGAGCGTGCCAGAGCCGGATTCGCATGGCCATGGAAGACCCTCCGCCATCGGCGAACTTACCGGTTCATTCTTCGCCGGATTCCCGGCAGACTCCGCGCATGTCGGCCGACCGCCAGTATCATAACATCGCGCTCGTGGGGTTCATGGGCGCGGGGAAGTCCACGGTCGGCCATGTGCTGGCGGAGATCCTCGGCTTCGAGCTGGTGGACACCGACAAGGTCATCGAATCCCGCGCCGGCAAACGCATCGCCGACATCTTCGCCGAGGAGGGGGAACCGGCCTTCCGGCGCCGCGAGTCTGACCTGGCCCGCGAACTGGAGTCGGCGCAGGGCAAGGTCATCTCGACCGGCGGTGGCCTGGTGGTGAACCCGGAGAACCTCGCCAGCCTGCGGCGACACGCGCTGATCTTCTGCCTCTGGGCCTCGCCGGAAGTCATCTTCGAGCGCGTGCGGCACCAATCGCACCGGCCGTTGCTTCAGACACCCGATCCGCTGGGCAAGATCCGCGAGCTGCTCGCGACTCGTGCCCCCTTCTACAAACAGGCGGACGTGCTCGTGGGGGTGGACTACCGCGCGCCGGTGGAGACGGCCCGATTCATCGCGGCCTCGTATCGCCGGCAGCGCGCCGGCGGCGTGGCGCCGGTCGCGGCGTGAACCGTGATGACGGTTTCCGGCATGAAGGAACGTCTTCAGCGGCGCGCACACGAACTGGGCTTCGACCTGTGCCGGGTCACCACCGCCGCCCCGCCGGCCTCTGGTGCGCACTTCGCGGCCGCGTTGGCCGAGGGGCGCCACGCGGAGATGCAGTGGCTCGCCCGCAATGCGGACAAGCGCCGCGATCCCGCGCTGGTGTTGCCCGGTGTCCGCAGTGTCGTCGTGCTCGCGGTGAGCTACGCGCCGCCGGCGTCCGCCCATCCCGGCGACTCCGGCAGCCGGGGCAGGGGGGAAGTGGCCCGCTATGCCCGGTATGCGGATTACCACGAGGTGCTCGCCGGTCCCCTGCGCGAACTGGCCACGCTGCTCGAGGAACTGGGCGGTCCCGGCACGCGTTCGCTGTGGTATGTGGACACCGGGCCCATCTTGGAACGGGACCTGGCCCAACGGGCGGGCGTCGGTTTTGTGGGCAAGCACACGAACCTGATCTCGCGACGGCTCGGCAACTGGTTCTTCCTGGCGGAAATCCTGACCACGGCGGAACTGGCGCCCGACGAACCGGAGGTCAATCGCTGCGGCAGTTGTTCCCGGTGCCTTTCCGCCTGCCCCACCGGCGCGCTGCCGGCGCCCTTCACCCTCGATGCGCGCCGCTGCATCTCGTATCTGACCATCGAGCTGAAGGGCAGCATCCCGACCGAACTGCGGCCACTGCTGGGCAACCGCATCTATGGCTGCGACGACTGCCTCTCGGTGTGTCCATGGAACCGGTTCGCCCGCGCAGCGTCGCTCCTGCACGCGCATGCCCGGCCCGACCTGGACCAACCCGACCTGCTCGCGTTGCTGGAGCTGGATGCCGCGGCGTTCCGGACGCGGTTCGCCGGCACCCCGATCCTGCGCACCAAACGCCGCGGGCTGCTGCGCAACGTCTGCGTGGCGCTCGGCAATGTGGGCGGGCCCGAATCGCTGCCGGCGCTGGAGCGCGCGCGTCATGATCCCGAACCGCTTATCGCCGAACATGCGGTGTGGGCGATCGGGGAGATCGAACGCCGCACCATGGGGGCCGATCCAGCCCGACCCGGAGCACCGCGGCCGTGATTCGCCGTTGAACCCGCGGGGCTCATCTTCCACCGTTCGCCGCATCCCGCCGGCTGTTCGTCGGGCCCATTCGCAAGCGTCATGTCCTCGTCCTCTGCCGCCTCCTTCGAAGCCGGCGCCTTTCATCCCGACCACGGCACCCGGCGGGTCGCGGGCCGGCTCAGCCTGGACGGCGGCCTGGTGCGGTTTGAATCCGAGGCGCTGCGGTTCTCCCTGCCGCTGGAAGGCCTTTCCGTGCGCCTCGGTGGCGCCAGCGACCGGCTGATTTTCTTCGAGCATCCGGAAGTGTCCGGCGTGTCGGTGTTCACGTCGGACCGCGCGGTGCTGGAACATCCGGCCTTCGCCCAGAATCCCGCGCTCGGCCAGGCCCGGGGCCGGATCCGGCAGACGCAGTGGCTTTCCCGCGGGGTGCTGATGGCGGTCATGGTGGTGCTGGTCGCTGCGCTGGCCGGCTTGTGGCTGGCGAAGGACTCCATGGTCGAGTCCGTCGCCCGCAAAGTCCCGGCGGCGTGGGAAGAGAAGCTGGGTGAAGCGGCGTTCGTGCAGTTCAGCCTCGGCCACAAGTTCGTGGCCGACGAGGAGGTGAAGCGACAGTTGGACCGCCTGGCCGCGCCGCTCCTCGCGGTCGTGCCGCAGGACCGCTATCCGTTCACGCTGCACCTGGTGGAGGATCCGTCGCTCAACGCCTTCGCGCTGCCGGGCGGCAAGGTGATGCTGCATTCCGGACTCCTGCTGGCGGCGGACACACCGGAGGAGGTCCTCGGCGTGCTCGCGCATGAGCTGGCCCACGTCACGCGCCAGCACGGGGTGCGCGGCATCGTCGGCAATCTGGGACTCTACGCCGTGGTGACGTTCCTGGTCGGCGATGTCTCGGGCATCGCCGCGATCCTCGTGAACAACGCCCCGTTCCTGCTGTCGCAGAAGTTCTCCCGGGACCACGAGCGCGAGGCGGACGAACAGGGGTTCCGCTACCTGACCGCCGCCGGCCTCAATCCCCGCGGTCTGATCACGTTCTTCGACAAGGTCCGCGCCGAAGAGGAGGAGCTGAAGGCCAAGGTGCCCGGCGGTCAGGCGCTCGATGCGCTGGGCTTCCTCAGCACCCATCCTGCCACTACGGAACGGCAGGCGCGGCTGGAACGCCTCATCGCCGAGGCGGGCCAGCGTGAGGATTTCAAGGCCGTGGAACTCGACTTCGCCGCGTTTCAACGGCTGCTCCGCAGCAAACTATCGACGCCGGGTTCTGCCACCAATTCTCCCGTCCAGCCCCAATCACAGCCATGAAGACCACCATCGAGGGCGCGCCCTCGTTCGCCTACCTGCACGTTGACCTCGACCCCGGCGAAAGCGTCGTCGCGGAGTCGGACGCCATGTCGAGCATGAGCGCCGACCTCGCGATGAAGGCCTCGTTCAACGGCGGCCTGTTCTCCGGCCTCGCGAAGAAGTTCCTCGCGGGCGAGACGCTGTTCGTGAACACGTTCACCAACACCACCAACGCCCCGCGCCGCGTCACGCTCGTCCAGACCACGCCCGGCAACCTGCGTGAGGTGCAGCTCAACGGGGAGACGATCTGCCTCCAGCCCGGCGCCTACGTCGCGTCCACGCCGGGGCTGAAGCTGGGCCTGCGCTGGGCCGGGTTCGTGAGCGGCATCGCGCGGGAGGGCTTCTTCAAGCTCACCGTCAGCGGCACCGGCACGCTCTGGTATGGCGCCTACGGCGAACTCCTGGAACGCCAGGTCGAGGGCGAATACATTGTCGATACGAGCCATCTCGTGGCCTACGAACCGCAGTTGAAGCTCAAGCTCCAGCTTGCCGGCGGAATCTTCTCCAGCCTGTTCGGCGGCGAAGGTTTCGTCACCCGCGTCGAGGGCCGCGGCAAGGTCGTCATCCAGACCCGCAGCCTCAGCGGGCTCGCCAGTTGGCTCAACCCCCGCATCTGAACCGCCATGGACATCGAACTGCTCTCCCGGCCCGGCAACGCCGCTGCCCGCGTTTACCTGTCGCCCGGCGAACACCTCACCACCGAGTCCGGCGCCATGATCGCCATGAGCGACGCCCTCACGCTGACCACGACCACGCACAAGCGCGAGTCGGGTTCCGTGATGGCGGGCCTCAAGCGCATGCTCGCCGGCGAATCGCTCTTCCTGAACCACTTCTCCGCGGGCGCCACCGGCGGCGAAGTCTTCCTCGCGGCCACGCTTGCGGGCGACATGCTCCGCTACGATCTGCAGGGCGAAAACCTCGTCGTCCAGGCGGGCTCGTTCGTGGCCTGTGAGAGCGGCGTGAACGTCAGTTTCGGCTGGCAGGGCTTCAAGTCGTTCCTCTCCGGTGAAAAGGCCTTCTGGCTGCACCTCAGCGGCACCGGCCCAGTCATCCTGTCGAGCTTCGGCGCCATCTACGCCGTCGAGGTGGACGGCGAATACATCGTGGACACCGGCCACATCGTCGCGTTCCAGGAGACGCTCAATTTCAAGATCACCAAGGCCGGAGGCAGTTGGGCCACGGCCATCTTTGGCGGCGAAGGCCTCGTCTGTCGTTTCTCCGGTCGCGGCACCGTGTGGTGCCAGAGCCACAATGCCCGCGGCTTCGGCCTCGAAGTCGGCCCGAACCTGAAACCCCGCTGAACCCCGCACCCCGCTTCGCCCATGCAAATCCATCTTTTCCGCAATGGCGTTCAGGAAGGCCCGTTCCCGCTGGAACAGGTCCGGCAGATGTATGCCGCCGGTGACCTCAAGCCGACCGACCACGTGTTCCACGAGGGCCTGACCGACTGGGTGCTCGCCAGCCAGTCGCCCGCGCTCGTGCCGCCGGCGCCGCCCCGGTTGTCGACGAT
>OFDN01000187.1_pt1 | contig 59545 bp, 52 predicted proteins | sample 1520971 | NCBI WGS metagenome assembly OFDN01 (sample SAMEA94257418, study PRJEB24077) | hot springs metagenome | biome: Aquatic biome; feature: Geographical feature; material: Water | place: India | collected 2012-06-12 | depth 5 m
CTAGGTGCTAGGTGCTAGGTGCTAGGTGCTAGGTGCTAGGTGCTAGGTGCTAGGTGCTAGGTCAAAACTGAGTCTTGATTATCTTTATTGTGTTTGTGATTTTTTTTGAAAAAAAATCTGACATCTGACATCTGACATCCGAAATCAGACATCAGACATCAAATATCAGACATCAAAAATTTCACACATAAGCACTCACATCTGCCGCAGTAATTTCTTTTCCTGATAAGATCACCAGTCTCTCTACCACATTTCTTAATTCGCGGATATTGCCTGTCCAGTTGTGGTTTTTGAGGATGTCCAGGGCTTTTTTATCAATTCCTTTTTTGGCTTGTCCGTATTCGGCTGCGATATCATCTAAAAATTTATCGACCAATGATGGGATATCATCTCTTCTTTCATTCAGTGATGGCACATGAATAAGAATGACTCCTAAACGATGATAGAGATCTAGTCGGAAGTTTTTTTCTTCTACTTCTTTTAAGAGGTCTTTGTTGGTAGCAGCAACGACACGAACGTCTACTGAAATTTCTTTATCACCGCCTACCCTGGTGATCTTGCCTTCCTGCAAAGCCCTTAATACTTTGGCTTGCGCACTCAGACTCATATCACCAATTTCATCTAAAAATAAAGTGCCGCCACTTGCCTGTTCAAATTTCCCGATACGTTGTTTGATGGCAGACGTAAATGAACCTTTTTCATGACCAAATAATTCACTTTCAATCAACTCACCCGGAATAGCGGCACAGTTTACTTCTACCAAGGGTCCGGATGAACGATTGCTTTTTTCATGCAGCCATCTCGCCACCAATTCCTTACCACTTCCATTTCCACCGGTTACCAAAACACGTGCATCTGTGGGTGCTACTTTCTCAATGGTTTCTTTGATACGCAGGATGGCTTCACTTTCACCAATGATCTCCTGCACTTTGGATACTTTACGTTTGAGTACTTTGGTTTCCTGTACCAAAGTGGTTTTATCCATGGCATTGCGAATGGTAATGAGAAGGCGATTGAGATCCGGAGGTTTTGAAATATAATCGAATGCCCCTTTCTTAACGGCATCCACAGCTGTTTCAATATTACCATGTCCACTGATCATGATCACGGGTGTATCTGTTCCTGCTTCCATTACTTTTTGCAAGAATTCGATACCATCCAGTTTGGGCATTTTGATATCACACAACACCACATCAAAAGAACCTGCCTGGAATTTCTTCAATCCTTCTTCTCCGTCAGCAGCTTCTTCTACTTTAAAACCCTCATTGGAAAGAATATCTTTTAAGACGTTGCGAATGGCTCTTTCATCATCAATGATCAATATGGTTGGCATAGCACTGTTTTTTACTAAGTTAATGAATCGGTTTCAGCGTAATCCAAAATTCATGCCGAAGGTAAAATTTCTTGGAGCAGCTGCATTATAATATCGTCTTCCTACGGCATTGATATCATTGCCCAAACTATATACTTGATTCAACCCATTATCCATACTCAAGAATACTTCAAATCTGTTTTTCCGGTATCCTGTTCGACCTTGTAGTAATTGATAGGGTTTAGCACGTGCATCATTGGCATCGTTCAAAGAAACAGCAGCCGTTGCATTGATAGATGTATGTAAATACAAACCCCCTACTGTTTCTACCTGTACTCCAGTAACCCATATATAACGAGGCACTCCTGTCAAAGGGTTTCCATCAAATACGGTATTCCCCTGTCTGTAGTTTTCAAAGCGATATGGCTGATAACTGAATGAAGAAGTCAGGTATACATTTTTGATGCCCTTTGTTTTTCCTGAAATCAGTTTTGCTTTCAACATCGCTTCGAAGCCTTGTTGTATCGTACTCCCCGCATTCACAAAATATTCAGCGCCACTTGCACTGTTTCTCCGAACAATAGCATTGTTCAAACGAAATCGATACCATGAAACATCAAATTGAAGTTGATCATGGAATAGATACCCTTTCCATCCGATCTCAAAATTCCATCCTGTCTCTGCGTTCAGGTCACCATAAAAGTTACCGTCTGATGGACGAAACTCTGCCAAAGTGGGCGCTGAAAAACCTTTGGCGGCAAGGGCATACCAGGTGATCGTTGGTGTGATTTGATAGGATAATGCTATACGAGGTGTTATGACTGATCGGATTTTTTTTGTGAGATAACCCATATTTACTGAATCCAATCTTTTATAACGATACGATTGTTCATTAGAACTAACTCCTGCTTGAATCATCCATTTATCAGATAACTGATATTGTAATTGTGTAAAGACAAACCATTGTGACGCATGTACACGATCACTGTATTGCAGTGTATCTTTCACACCTCTTCTATTTCCAAAATTATCTATGGATGAAAACTGATATTGCCATTCTATGCCGGTATTCCATTGTAACTGATGTACATCATTACCCCACTTGTATTGCCATTGTGTACCTGCACCCGCATTGTCTTCTATACGCTCTTCAAAATTGGTAATGAAAGGATTTTTAAAGGCCGTTAAACTTCCGTTTACAAAAGATCGAAGACTACTCTTTTCATTCATTTTCCATTCATGATGCACACCTGCATAAGCTGTTTTATTATAAATGGCTGTTTGTTGTTGAACGGCGCCAGGCAATATTCCGGCAGGCTGTCGGGCTTGCTGTGGATTCATGGTAAACTGCGCTTCATTGATACCACCCGGAGTTTGATAGAACAGATCTGTATACAATGCAAGTACCCGCCACACTTGCTTTTTCTTTTGCCAACTCGCATGCCAATTCAATCCATCTCTTCTCATCCTTGACTGTTGACGATATCCACCAGATTGCAGGTGTACTTGTTGAACTTTACTTGTAAAAGAGGAAGATCGGTATTCCCAACCCGCTTGTTGCTGAAACAGTCCATATGAACCACCTGAGAGTGCGCCTGAAAGATGATGTCTATCTGATTCATATTCCGATGCCTCTGTTTTTAACAATACAGCCCCTCCTGTTCCTGCACCGTACGCTGCTGCCACCGGACCTTTTAATATTTCTGCTCCTGTCACCTGAGAGAGATCAGTCAAATTCAAATAGGTATTGCCTCCGCCATCTGTTAATGGTAATCCATTCCAGTATACTTTGATATTCCGTACACCAAATGGAGAACGAAGCAGGCTTCCTCTGATTGATAAACGATAGCTGCCCGGAGAACGTTCTTCCATACGAACACCTGAAACGGTATTGAATACTGGAACAAAACTGGGTAAGGGGTTATTTCGAAATTCGCTTTTTTGAAGAATAGCAATGGATGCGGGTAATTGTTTCCAAGCCGTTTTACCATGAAACGCTTGTACCACCACTTCTTGTAAGGATGCGATTGTCTTGGAGCTATCTTGTACACTTTGTGCTGATAACGTAACCGTTATTATAGATCCTAAAGCCAGTAATAAAAGTTTAGCACGCTTCATATGCACTTTTTGTACTTACAAACAAAACCCAGAGTTGTATCACTCTGGGTTTGTTTATGGATCAATAGTCTATTTTACTTTTTCATATACATCACTTCTTTCACCAGCTTCACAGTACGTGTGATATCTGGAATAGCCAGTGCTGTGAGATTAGGGGCATAGTGCATAGGTGCATCTGCACTAGTGATACGACGGATTGGTGCATCCAAATAATCAAATCCTTCTTTTTGGATACGATAAGAAATCTCAGAAGATACGGATGCAAAAGGCCATTGTTCTTCAACAATCACCAGTCGGTTGGTTTTCTTCACACTTTCAAGAATGGTCATCCAGTCTAGTGGGCGTATGGTACGCAGATCGATTACTTCAGCACTTACGCCTTCTTTTTCAAGTTCTGCTGCAGCACCCAATGCCACTTTCATCATTTTATTAAAAGAAACGATGGTTACATCGCGACCTGCTCTTTTCACATCTGCTTTACCCAGTGGGATATAATATTCTTCGTCAGGTATATCACTCTTATCGCCATACATCACTTCGCTTTCCATAAACATCACAGGATCCTCTTCATAGCGAATGGCTTGTTTCAATAAACCTTTGGCATCATAGCCGTTGGAAGGTGATACCACTTTAATACCGGGGATATTGGCATAATAGCTTTCAAAAGCGGTTGAGTGTTGCGCTCCCAACTGACCAGCACTACCGTTCGGTCCACGGAATACGATTGGACAACCGATTTGTCCACCACTCATCGCCAGCATTTTTGAAGCGGTATTGAGGATCTGATCCATGGCCAGTACGGCAAAGTTCCAGGTCATGAATTCAACTACCGGACGAAGTCCGTTTTGTGCTGCGCCCACTGCTACGGCAGTAAAACCAAGTTCAGCGATGGGGGTATCGATGACTCTTTTGGCACCGAATTCGGCCAGCATACCCTGACTTACTTTGTAAGCACCATTGTATTCAGCTACTTCTTCACCCATCAGAAATACTCTCTCATCTCTTCTCATTTCTTCACTCATGGCCTCTCTTAAAGCCTCTCTGAAAGCAATTGAACGCATATTGTCTGTTTGTTAAATGAGGAGCAAAAATAGCAGATTCTAAGGAATCAGAAAAAAGAAACCATAAGGACGAAAGAAGGTACAAGGAACAAGAAACAAGGGGGTAAAATGATGAATATGTATCAAAAAAAGAGTGAGAAAGCTTTCACTTTCTCACTCTTGATTCGATATTCAATTCCTATGTCTTAGAATACATTCCAGCCATAGCTGATGTAGTATAGACCACCAATTTGTGGGTTACCCCAGCCTGTGCGGTAGTATTTGTTGAAGATATTGGTACCACCGATCTTGATCATAGACTTGGTAGAAGGGATTTTGTAGTTAACCACTGCATCTACGGTTCTCATCCAAGGCACCATACCTACTCCGAATGTTCCTTCATAGAAGAAGGAGTTTTGCCATCTGTAAACGATGCTGAAACCATAACGCTTATCCTTACCGAAACCTGAATTATTCAATGACAAATTAGAACGGTATTTAGGCGTGTTGAAATAAGATACAAAGCCCGCAGGTAATGTTCCAATTCTATCATGATAGAGGTTACCGGTGAATGAGAAGTTACCAGGTAACAGGTATTCAACTGATGCACCCCATCCTGAAGTATTCACTTCACCAGGCGCATTTACAGAGATACTATAAGCGATTCTGGTATTAGGATTTAAAAGATCAGCCGGGTTAAATGTTGCATTCCTAGATTGAATAGCGGTTACGCCACTTAAGAAGTCTTTATAACGACCCCAATATGCGTATACGTCGATTAACAATTTTTGAGCAACCAGCCCCTTATAGCCTACTTCAAATGAACGCATAGATTCCGGTTTGAAGTCTCCGAAAGTCTGCTGTTGCAACAAAGCAGGGTTTGGAGAACCTGCCAGTACACTGCCTCCAAATGCTTGTACACTTTGCAATGTAAATACTGGGTTGGTACTGAACTTATAAAAATTACGCAACTGAGGTAATCCACCCATTAATCTTGTACCACCACCAATTGTCAGGTTGATCCACTGGTTCTGAGTAGTTGGAAAACGATAGGCAGTTTGATAAGAGAAACGGAGGTTATGATCTTTAGCCAGTTTAACCACCGCTGATGCTCTTGGGGTAAATCTACCCTGGAAATTTGTATTCTTATCATAACGACCTGAAACAGTTAGTTTCAGTACATCATTGAATAAACGCTGAGAAATTTGCGTATATGCGCCAAATTCATTGATTCGGATCGGACCTGCAGTATCTGCAAACAGGGTACCTTCAGAGTTCAGTACATACTGCTTAGCACTAACTCCAATCAACCAATCTGTATTGGTTTTAGCTAGACCAAGATCTTCTGTCAGATTATACTGACCGTCAAACATTTTCAATCTGGAACGATCTAAGAACAATCCACCACCTTGAGAAATAGGTTTACGTGCCACAGATTGGAATAATGCATTATTACCAATAAAGCCTGTAGGTCTACCTACATCTGCAAAATTACGAGCTGCGTTATGAGCGGTAATCAAATCTGCACCTGCATCTCTTGTTGTAACAAAGGCAGCAATATATTGAGGATACCAAGTACTACTAGGTTTCCAAGCTTCATTAAATAATCTTGTAGTAATCGTTGCATTGAAAGAATTACCGGCATTCTCATGTGTTGAATAGTAGCGTGCATACCAGTTCTTATGCTTCAACTCATATTTAAACTGAGCAATGCGTAAATCTTTTAAAGAATAACGGTCACTTCCTGTATAAACACTGTTTCCTGTTCCGAAATATGCATTAAATGAGGCTTCGATTTTATCTGTGAGTTTGTAGTGAAGACCTCCGGTCAGTTTCATATTTATTGTTGTAGGATCGATCACATCTTTTTCTGCATAACCGGTACGACTAACCGACTGATTATTCAAATAATTTCTAGATGGTGCTGAACCATAAATGATTGGCGAAACACCTGCAAGCACTAATGCGCCAAGACCATTGTTATTGAGGAAAGTATTAAATTGATTCAATCCTATTGACGGACTTGATCCAATCACTGCATACAAATTAGCAAGTGCTGCAGATGACAAACCTGCTGCTGCAAATACTTGTGATGCTATAGAACTAATGTTCTGAGTGGTTTCATCACCATAAACATTCACTCCATCATAATTCGGATCTACAAAACGATTGCCTGAAATTTTAGTACCGTTCGGTGTACCTCCAATACGGGTATAGTTATCATCTTGATTTGCTAACCAATCTTGTGCCTGTATGAACTGAGCATTGATTTTAAATGCCCATTTTTCATTGATCTTTTTAGCCCAACGCAAACTCCAATCATAAAAAGGAGCAGTAGGTCTTTGCTTGCTATCAATGTGGTTCACACCTTGTTTGATTTGAAAACTAAGACCTTGGTATTTGAAAGGATTTTTACTATTAATCAGTACAGTACCATTCATACCTCCAGGACCATACAAGGCTGAAGAGGCACCAGGCAGTAATTCCATGTTCTCAACATCCAATTCACTTAAACCAAGAACGCTACCAACGGCAAAGTTTAGACCCGGAGCTTGGTTATCCATTCCATCTACAATTTGGTTCAAACGAGTGTTACCACTGCTATTAAAACCACGTGTACCCACGCTTCGGAAAGTTAAACTCGCAGTTACCACATCTACCCCTTTCAGGTTGGTTAACATGTCATAGTAATTGAGTTGCGGTGTATTTCTGATAGCTGCCGCACTAATTCTTTCGATAGAAACAGGCGATTCCAAAATACGCTCCGGAACCCTTGATGCAGCTACAACTACTTCATCTCCCAATGTAAATGAAGGAGTAAGGTCTACGCTTACGACATCATTGCTGCCTTTTACAGCAACTTCTTTACTTGCATAACCAACAGAAGAGATCACCAAAGTAAACGGCGGTTTCTGAACGGTAGTAAAACGGAAATTACCTTTATCATCAGTAAAGGTTCCGACTGTTCCTCCTTTGATGGTAACGGAGACAGCGGAAAGCGCTTCCTTGGAGCTTGCATTTTTTACGCTACCGGAAACGGTAGTTGTCTGTTGTGCCATAACAGGTATCGTAATGGCAGAGGCTAAAGCCACAGACAGACATTTACTGTAGAATCTTCTCATATTGGCAAGATTTAGTTATTATGAGGCAAAATAGCAATTGTTAGTTTTATCTTAAAATTTAATTTCTCCACAAAATCAATGCTTTGTTAAGAAAAACGAATGCTTTTACGCTTTATTATTCTGCGCACTGGCTAATTTTACCGCATGAAGAGCCTTCAGTTCCCCAAGCAGACAAATGTTTATCATGGAAAAGTTAGAGATGTATACAGCATCGGACAAGATTGGCTGGTTATGGTAGCCAGTAACCGCATATCTGCTTTTGATGTAATATTACCCAAACCCATCCCATACAAAGGACAGGTCTTAAATCAAATCGCTGCTTTTATGCTGGAAGCAACGAAAGATATATGTCCAAATTGGCTCGTTGCTGTGCCTGCTGCCAATGTCTCTATCGGAAAAAAATGTATCCCGTTTAAAATTGAGATGGTAGTGAGGGGGAATGTGGTTGGACATGCCTGGCGCACCTACCATTCCGGACAAAGAACACTCTGTGGTGTTACCATGCCTGAAGGATTAAAAGAAAACGACTTCTTTCCCACCCCAATTATTACCCCTTCTACCAAAGCTGCGGAAGGACATGATGAAGACATATCCAAGGAGGAAATCATTCGTCAGGGACTGGTGAGTGAAAAAGATTGGGAGATACTTGAAAAATATGCTTTACAGCTTTTTGCCAGAGGTAAAGAAATTGCTGCTGCTCAGGGATTGATTTTGGCTGATACGAAATATGAGTTTGGTAAGATTGGTGATACCATTTACCTCATGGACGAAGTACATACCCCCGATTCATCTCGCTACTTTTATGCCGATGGGTTTGAAGAACGTCAAGCCACCGGAGAAAAACAAAAACAACTCAGTAAAGAGTTTGTAAGAGAATGGCTAATCGCCAATAACTTCATGGGCAAAGAAGGACAATCTGTTCCGGAAATGTCTGATGAATGGATTGATACGATCAGTAAAAGATATATTGAACTCTTCGAAAAAGTAACCGGGAAAAACTTCACACCCGAACAACCTTCTGATGATACAATCGTGAGCTTGGTGACGGCGGCGTTGGAGAAGATTGGGGCGATGTAGGTTTGAGAGGTTATAGGTGTGAAAAGTTAAAAATCAAAACCTATATTCCCCTTTCACTTTTGACTTTTAACTTTTGATTTTTGACTTTTCAATCCCCCAACCTCGGTCTCAACCTTACCCTGCTTTTGTTGAAAATATTTTGTCCATTTTCAATACCCTTACGCAATTCTTTCTGGCGCTCTATGGGCATGTGAATGGTGTCTTTACATTCCTGACTACAACAACCTTCATAGGCTTCCGCACAAGCTTCACATTGTATGAATAATAGATGACAGCCATTGTTTTTACAATTTGTGTGTGTATCAGCAGGCTTGCCACATTGATGACATTTGGCAATAATATCTTCTGTAATACGCTCCCCTAAACGATTGTCGAAAACAAAATTCTTTCCAATGAATTTACTTTCCAGTCCGGCCTCTTTTGCTTGTCGCGCATAATTGATAATACCTCCTTCCAGATGAAACACATTCTTAAATCCTTGGTGTAACATATAAGCACTGGCTTTTTCGCATCGTATACCCCCTGTGCAATACATGATGATATTCTTATCCTCATTTCCCTTCATCATATCAACAGCCATGGGCAATTGGTCTCTGAAAGTATCTGAGGGCACTTCCTTCGCATTTACAAAATGACCGACTTCATATTCATAATGATTGCGCATATCAATCACGATCGTATCAGGATCTTGCAACAACTCATTCATTTGTGCAGCATTCACATAACGTCCCTTCCGCTCCATACTGAATTCGGGATCATTGATACCATCGGCAACAATCTTATCTCGGACTTTGATCTTTAATACCCAGAAACTTTTACCATCATCATCCACTGCGATATTGAGACGCAATCCATTCAATGGTTCTATGCTATACAGAAAGCTGCGAAACGCTTCCATCAAATGTTCCGGCACACTGATCTGTGCATTGATACCTTCTTTCGCAACATAGATTCTTCCAAAGACCTGTAAAGCATTCAATTGCTTGTATAAATAATCTCTGAACTCTTGCGGGTTTTTAATAGGGAAATACTGATAGAAACTAATGGTAACACGATGGAAAGTCTCTTCCATCAAACGTTGCTTCAACTCTTCGTTGGACACACGGTTGTGTAAAACAGGCATGATTTTCAAATTTTAGTCCCGATCAGATCGGGATCCATGAACAATGGAACCACTTGCAGGGTGGTCAAAATCGGTGCAAAGATAGCATGATATTAGATGTCAGATGACAGATCTTAGATGTATTTTAAATCTGCCATCTGACATCCACCATCACTTGTTATAGTAACGTACATAATCAGCTTCCGCAGCAATATAACCGAATGATGCCCATACTTTTCCTTGCAGTATCTTTTCATAGAGTTGCTTAGCCTTTTCTGTTTCACCGTTATACCGATACCAATTCGCTACACCATAAGCAACAGCATCATTACTGGTGACAGTGCCATTCACTGTCATGACAGCATCAACTGAAAGGGCGCCTTTGTACAACAAGCATAATTTTTGATAAGCATTGTTTTCAATAATATTCATTTCCGTTTTGATAGGAACTAGTACACGTTGTGCCGCTGAATCATTACCCATCATTCGATACAGCATATACAACCAATGGGTAGTGGAGACCAACTTATCATCATTCTCCGACTCCTTCACTGCTCGTTCATATACCGGTAATGCTTTTGCAAGATCATTTTTCAGATAATATGCCAACCCTAAATGATACCAAATATTAGAGTGCAATGAACTGATCGGTATATTCATGGCATTGGGTTGCCCATCAGGTTCTATTTCATCTTTTTTACCTTCAATCAGCGTTGCTGCTTTTTCCAGATCAGCAATCGCTCGATCAAATTCCCGGATAGAAATGTAGCGATGTCCGCGGTGGCGATACATCCGCGCATCATCCGGAAATTTTTGAATACCTTCTGAGAAAATAGTGATGGCTTGTCTGAAATCACCTTTATACCCTGCCCATCGACCATACCAGATGATCTTATCTGCATCATAGGGAGATGCTTCATAAGCAAGACGGGCGCTGTCGAACTTCAGTACAACATTCTCATAAGGTGAGTGCGGATACAAAGTATCTCCCATTAACGAAATGGCTTGAGCGCTGTCTGTCAAAGCTGTAAACAAAATGCTGGCATCCATTTTCTTCTCTTGTTTACAACCCGGCATCCATAGTATCGCCGTCAATAAAAAATAAGCAGTTGTTTTCATGTTGGTGTTTGTAAGGTTGAGTAGGAAAGATAAAACATCCTACTATCCTTTCAAATACTTCTACATCAATCATCATTTCTGCTCTCTAGAAAAAAGGGTAGCGTTATTCGAATACCGGTGGGTGAAGGACCATTGGTTTCATATCCTTTTACAAAATCAACCCGCATGATCTTTAATATATTTTCTAACCCTATAAAAGCTTCATAATAGTTTTTCCCCTTTTGTGTGTGTAAAAGATTGGCCCCTGTTACCAAAAACCAGTTTAGCTTTTTGAATCCGGGTATTTTATTGGTCAACAAACCATTCAAGTGATATTCAACATGTGCTGTTGCAAATAATTGAGAAGTATTACTGTACCGATAATAAGGCGCCAATTGAAATCCGGTTAATGGGTCATTGGCCAATACGGTTTGATTACCCAGGATATGCTGATAATCCGGTATAAATACTTGTTCAGCATTCAAAAAACCTCCTACTGCAACACGATAACTGAATTCACCTCCCAATTTCATATCCAAATCATCCGTAACTGTCAAACGCCATTTGGTAAAATCTGCATCACTGCCCAACAAGCCCCTGATACCTTGTGTAACGGAGAGATTGAAACTTGGATAATCTGATCCAATAGCAATTTTACGATCAGGTATCTCAATATATTTTCCGCCGGGACGCCAATTTAAACTAGCAGTTAAAGTAGCAGCCTTGTTTCTTGGCATTACAGCATTGGTGATATCAACCGGATAATTGGGCGTGAATGTTCTATTTGCAATGTTCTTCCAACTGACAGGATCCGCTAAATTGTTTAACCCAAATCGATCTTGAAATTGAAAACTCCACGACGCTGTTAGTCCATTTCCAATACCTGCCGAATGAGTGATCCTGAAAAAATTAGCTTCATATATTTTCATATGATTGTTCTCATATAAAAGCGTTGTATAGGTATTGATCCTGGATGTGATTGGCTGTGCATTATTATATTGGAATACCCTTCTACCCGCAGCAAAACTGATACTATTAAAATATTTTTTTCCAAAATTATACCTGGCTGTTAGATGACTATTGAAATGTTTATTGGCAAAACCGTATCGGAAATAAGGTGTAACCTGCAATGATTTTCTTCCTTCATACCTTTTACTCCAGGTAGGTGAAAAATGAAGCACCCCTCCTTCTACTGTATTGTAATTAAGGGTATTGATCAGCGGATCGAAGCTTACAAATACTTTCTTCTTTTGTTTGCTGATAGATTGTCCTGTAAGTATAAGTCCACTCAGCGAAAACTTATTTCTTTTTCGATCCACAGAGTCCATGTACTTGGGATCTTTACGTACTTGTTCTAAACTATCTTTCTTTTTGTAATCCAATGCCTCTTCGGTTAATAAGGGCAGGGGTCTGATACTATCCCAATAGGTCATTGGTTTTTTATTCGCGCTATCAAAAACTTTAATGATCGTATTATCAAAATATTTTTTATCAAATACAGGATTCAAGTCAAATCGATCATAGACTTGAACAAAACTTCCAAAAAAGTCAAAGCCAAATAATTTACCGGATGGATAAATGACTTGATTTTTTATCACCCAAAGATTCCCTGCCGGAACATACAACTGTTCAATGGTGAGCGTATCCAGTAATTGCATTTGTTGGTCTCGTACCAGATTCAATCGCAAACTATGAATGCGCCATTCATTTTCGACAATATTGATATACCCGTGAAACAATGGTTCATATTTTCTCCGAGGAATAACTTTAATCCTGCTGATCTCCACGCCATTTTCATAAAAAGTTCCTTCAAATTTGTATCGGTAAAAGCTAATGGCATTATTTGAAATGGGAGAAATAAAACCCCTTGGGTTCAGGTTCTCCCCCACTTGTATATTGTTATTGTAAAACGAAATGATCTGTGGACTACTAAAACCAAATGCATCGCTTCTACCACTTACTTTGGTAGAGATCACTTCAATCTTTTCATTCTTGGGTTCTTCTACTGAATATTTGGCAATGGTTTCAGAAAGGAATAACATTTTTCGTTTACTGGTATCTCCATCTTCAAAATCTACTTTCTGACCAAAAAATCTCTTTGGATAATCACGCAGTTGTAGTTGTCCTTTGAGATATACATCAGCTGTAAACTTTTTAACCTCTTTAAGATGATATGTTCTTTTTTCGATCGCTTTTCTGATAATTGCATAGGCCGGATCTTCCCCTGCTGAATTCACCATTACTTCTTGCAAATTGTATTGCTGTTGTTCCAATTGAAAATCCACCACCTGATTAGAGCCCTTTTCAACAACAATCTTTTTTTCTACTGCTTTATACCCGATATACTGACAAACCAATGTATAATTTCCCGGAATCAGTTGAATGCTATAATAGCCTTTACTGTTTGCAGAAACACCTTGTGTGGTGCCTTTCACCAAAATAGAGGAAAAGGGTAATACTTCTTTATTCAGATCAGTGATGGTACCACTAATTGTTTGTGATTGTACTTTCACTAATGTGATGATCAGTAAGCATGCGGATAGAATTGTTCTCATACAGGATAAGTTCTAACGAAAGTAAGTCTCACTTATCCCTCATTCATTACAAAAAAGCCCCATTTAAGGGGCTTTAACTAAATATTAATGAATTCACCTAAGTCATTTGCTTGTTTGACGAATATAGCTACCGGTCAGTGCAGCCAAACCCGATACCAATCCACCAATAATACCGGTAACAAGTATCAACACCATATAAGAACCTCCTAAAGGCAGTATTTGGGCTACTTTGGTGGCGAGTAAGTGTTCATTGGCGCTATCTTTTAAAAAAGCCAATATGGACCATAACAAAAACAACCCTACAAATCCTGAAAGAAAAGCTTTCCCGGCTTTTTGATGTACAGCCATCGCCACGATCAGTGAAGTGATAGCAAAACTCCACCATGGCATCACCCCATAGAGTCCGGTAGCAAAAGCCAATAAAGCAGTGAGTATAACAGCAGATAAAAATTTCATGTTTTACTTTTTAATTGTTGAAAGTGATTCGCCATTTTATTTGTGAACTTTTAGCAGCCGCTTCTTTAGTAAGAAATAAGATGCGATAATATTTACCCGCCGCCCAACTGTCTACAAAATTATCGTAGTACTTACTACCCGGATTACCACTCTGTCCACCGGGATACACCCCATAGGCTTCAATCTCATCTGTCATGTGTACAATCATTCGCCAGCTCGGTCCATGTACTTTTGTGGTTGCATTGATAATATGAACACCCCCACCAATGGGAAGATGTAATCGGCTCAATGGATCAATCTTTAATAAATGACTTACACGGGTATCTTTAAACGTTCCCCACTCTAATTGATTCTCTTTTTCAAGCGCTTTACACTTAGCACTTGCTTTTTGCACAGCTGTTAGTACAGCATCATACAATGTTTCTGTTTTATCAGGTGTATTGGCGTTATCAGCAAAATAGTAAACACTATCACGTAACATCACTTCTAATAAGACTGGTTCATCAGGCCATGGCAATGATTGTTTTGATTTTTCAAACTCATCTTTCCAAATGGTTGTTTCAAGGCTATCCCAAATAGCTCGGAAAACAGTAGCTCCTTTTTCTCCTATATCATTTCGAAGATTCCAGTTTTTTAAGATCGATACATATTTTTTGCCATCTGCATCCAAAGCAGCTTCATCCAAATATTTGAGTAAAGCCGGACGAGCCATTTCAGCAAAAACGTTGTAATTATCCGTTTGTAAACGCTGCATGTCTTCAGGAGTGATATTACTCATGGTACTCAAACGCTTGTTGATAATAATGCCCCGATACAAAGGAAAATCAGCAGCAGCACCTAAATAATAAGGGTATGTATCATCCGTAGATTTTTGATTGGCACTACTGATAAAACCACGATCCGGGTTTTTCTGCATGGGATTTTCTTCATTGGGAATAATACCCTGCCACATATATCGGGTATCATCTCCCGGCATGATAAAATCACCCTGTCTTTTCCATCTGGCTACAAAAGCACCTTGCTGTTTCATGGCAACGTCACCGGTCTTTGAAATAAAGGCAAAGTTTTGTCCCGGACAAGTCCATTTATGAATGGCATTTAAGTAGTCATTAAAATTCTTTGCACGGTTTAACTCATAAAATGTTTGTAGCCCTTGTCCACCATCATGTGCCGTCCATCGCACGGCTAAATATTTCCCTGTTGTATTATCATTTTTATAGGAAGCATCATACATCACAGGACCCAATGCTGTATAAGCAACACGGTCAATGATATCCGGTTGTCCTTTTACCTTGATCACTTCTTCTTTGATATCTGCTTTATTCCAAAGTCCATTGTACCAATATTGTTCCAGGGTACTGTCTTTGAACTTCATATCGTAAAAGTCAATCACATCTCTGCCTGCATTGGTAACGCCCCATGCTATGTTATCATTAAAACCGATGATGACTGCGGGTGAGCCCGGGAAACTTGCACCATAGGTACTATGTGTGGGTGTTGTTATTTGTACTTCATACCAAAGAGAAGGAAGGTTCAATCCAAGATGCGGATCATTGGCTAATATCGGTCTACCACTTTTTGTTTTAGAACCGGCTACCGCCCAGTTATTACTTCCATTGTTTTTATCAGGCACAACAGGTGCTGTAGCACTATTGAAAGTATTTGTTTTACCTAAATAAACAGAGTCCACATCAGCAGGTGCTGTTACCGGTACTGCCGGAGATGGATAGATTGTTCCTTTTGGAATGATTGGATCTAAAGAGTCTTGAACATTGGTAAATAGCTGATCAAAATCTTCATATCCGAAATAATTTTTAGCATTTGTCATTTGTAAATCACTGGAGACACCTCTTCCGGTAAGATCATAAGACATAAACATTAAGAACAAATAGGTTTTAAAAGGTGTCCATTCCTCAGGTTGATAATCTAACAACTTGTATTCAAAAGGAATTTCATTTGGCTTAAGTGATTTGATATAATCATTCACGCCATTGGCATAGGCTTCCATGGCTGTTTTGATATCTTTATTTTTAGAGGCTTCGCGCATGGTTTTTTCAGCAGCATACACCATACCCATTCTTCTGAAATACTTATCTGTTTCAATTCTATCCGGACCCACAATTTCACTCAATCTACCCGCCGCAACATGGGTTTGAAATTCCATTTGCCATAAACGGTATTTGGCATGAAGATATCCTTGCGCATAATAGGCATCTGCATCATTCTCCGCATAAATATGAGGCACCAATCGTTCATCCATGAACACTTCTACTTTGGATTTGATACCTGTCAAAGTAATCTCACCACCATGAGATGCATTGGCTGACTCAGCATTTTGCCAGAACCCTTTTTGAGGTGAAAGGAAATAACCCAAACGGGGTGTTTTGCTACCACCAACGGGAAGTTGCGTATTGAGGACGATAATAAGTCCGATTGTAGAGATAGCCGAAACCAACATAGGAACAATTCTCATAGCAGCAATTTGAATGATGAATTTAAGGGATTTTGAGGTATCGTTGTTTGAGCAATCATGGATTAGTTCGTAAATAGTTTTGCAAAAAAGTATTAAATCAGTTTCTTGTTTTAAACCTACCGACACTAATGAGGTCTTACCCAAAAGCCCTGACATGAAAAAAGCCCTCATTATAGGTATGCTGATCATATCAGTAACCTTATTGCAGTTCTGCAAAAGCAAAGACAGTACAGCTCCTGTATATGCATCCATCACCAATACCTTTGGTTCAAATATCAATTTAAGTCAGCTCGACAACTACGCAAACCAAGCTGTTCCTGCTTATGTCACCAAAGACAATACAGCAGGGAATCCCATTACAAATGCCAAAGCCACATTGGGACGGGTTTTGTTTTATGATAAAAATTTGAGTATTGATAATACCATATCCTGTGCTTCCTGTCATCAACAACAATTTGCTTTTAGCGATACAGAAATTGCCAGTAAAGGCGTGAGTGGTGGGCTTACCGGAAGACATTCCATGCGCCTGATCAATGCACGGTTTTCAGCAGAAGCCAAATTTTTCTGGGATGAAAGAGCAGGGACTTTAGAATTACAGACCACTCAACCCATACAAGATCATGCGGAGATGGGCTTTAGCGGACAAAATGGTAGACCTGCTATCGGAGCACTGCTTACCAAACTTCAGGGCATTAATTATTATCAGGATCTCTTTCAGTTCGCTTATGGAAATACCACGATTACCGAACAGAAATTACAGGAATGTTTGGCTCAATTCATCCGTAGCATTCAATCATTTGATTCCAAATATGATGTGGGAAGAGCGCAGGTAAATAATGACAACCAGAATTTCCCCAATTTTACTGCACAAGAAAATCAGGGTAAGAATTTATTCCTCGCACCTCCTGTTTTTGATCAGAATGGCATCAGAACGACCGGTGGATTGGGTTGTGGAGGTTGTCATAGAGCTCCTGAATTTGATATTGATCCCAACAGTGGTAATAATGGTATCATTGGAAGACTCAATGCCACCGGAATTGATGTGAATAATACAAGAGCCCCATCACTCAGAGACTTAGTGAATCCATCAGGTGCACTCAATGGCAATATGATGCATACGGCTTCTATCAATAGCTTACAGGCTGTGATTGGTCACTATGGTAATATCAGTATTGCGCCTGGCAATAATAGATTAGATCCAAGATTAAGACCCAATGGGAATGGACAACAATTGAATCTTACGGCGGCAGAAGTGAATGCTGTGATGGCCTTTTTAAGAACATTGACCGGAACAAATGTATATACCGATAAAAAATGGAGTAATCCATTCAATTGATCATTGTTACCAATGATCAGGCTAAAACATTGATCAGTGTTTGTACCTGATCAACGGTATTGAATGAGTGCAACACAATTCGTAACCGCTCTTTTCCTTCCGGTACGGTAGGATATAATATGGGACGAATATCGAACTGATTCGATTGTAATTGTTTGGCCAATTCTTTTACATCGGCATTTCCCGGGACCACCACTCCTTGTATGGGTGTATGAGAAATCAATTTTTCATAGCGCAGTGTAGCTGATTGAAAAAGTTGGATCAAATCTGTTAAGTGTTTCCTCTCTTCTTTCATTGTTGGGAATAGATCATAGGACCTACTGATCATCGCAACAGCATGTTCAGGTAAAGAAGTAGAATACATAAGACTTCTGGCAAAATTGATGAGATAGGTTCTTAATTGTTCAGAACCCAATACCACTGCCCCATGACAACCACAAGCTTTTCCAAATGTGTGAATTCGGGCAAAGATTTGTGATGCATGACCCAAATTTTGTACCAATCCTTCTCCACGATCACCGATCACGCCCGTTGCATGGGCTTCATCTATGATCAAATGTGCCTGATAACGATTTGCCAGATTCACCAATGCGTCTAATGGACAAGTATCTCCATCCATACTAAAAACAGATTCGGTAACAATAAAAATAGTACCCGTAGCCTGTTTTAATTTTGATTCAAGATCATTCAAATCATTGTGTGCAAACGAAAAGGCACGTGCAAAAGATAAACGGATCCCATCTCTAATGGAAGCATGTGAGAGATAATCGTATAAAATCGTATCTCCTTTTTGTGGTACACAAGAAAGTAGACCAACATTGGCATCATAACCCGAATTGAATATCAATGCCGCTTCTGCCTGATGAAATGCGGTTATCTTTTGTTCTGTTTCATTGATCAATGGATAATTACCTGCCAATAATCTGGAACCCGTAGAACCGGAAGACATCGGTACAGCATCTCCTTTCAACAAATGATGTGTTGCAATTCCCAAATAGTCGTTGGAACAAAAATCAATAGCTCCGATATGTTGCTGCAACTGTCTGAGCGACTGTTTAGCCACACGTTCATCTAATTTTCGACGGAGAAAATCATCTGGATACATAAAAGTAAAACTAAGGCAAAAAGAAAATCTAACCGCTGCAAGTATTTACTTTGCAGCTGAAAAGCTGAACAATGGAGTTATCTGAACACACAAAGAATATACTTGGACTGCAATTACCAACCGATCCACGCTGGGTAGATCTGGCCAGCATTCGTTTGGAAGATATCCTTACCGATCATGCCTATTGTGAACAAAAGGCGGCATTAACTTGCATCTCATTGATTCAACGTTACTCTCAGCGTGTGGAACTCGTGAAACAACTCTCTCCTATTGTTACGGAGGAATGGGGACATTTCAGATTGGTATTGCATGAATTACATAAACGTGGTTTATCATTGGGTACGCAAAGAAAAGATCTCTATGTAAACAAGTTAATAGAGTTTCAGCAAAAAGGAGGTGGTGAAGAAGGACGATTTCTGGATCATTTATTAACGATGGCACTGATAGAAGCCAGAAGTTGCGAACGTTTCAAAAGACTCAGTGAAGGATTGCAAGATGAATACCTCCGTAATTTTTATCGACGTTTTATGGAAAGTGAGGCCGGACATTATACTTTATTCATTGAATTGGCTGAATTGTATATGGATAAAGAGAAAGTACGTAAGCGTTGGAAAGAATGGCTCAACTATGAATCGCAGATCATGCAGGAATTAGAACTTAGGGGAGATAGAATTCATTAAAGGATTCATCTTTTCAAACTCGATTCGAAATAAGCGATCTCTTCTTTCCAACTGATAAAGGGATATTGCTTTTCCATTTGAATGGCCTTATTCAAATAGGTTTGTAAGAACTGTTGATGTTGCTGCGTGGAAGGATTGAATGGTTTATGTTGTGCAGCCAATCTAATGGCATCAATTTCTTTTAAAAGATTTTTTGTTTCTTCTGACATACATGCATTCACCAGCTTTTCCCATACATACTGAGTGGCATGATAATTTGGATGAACCAGATCTTCGGCATAAAACCGATAATCACGCAAATCATCAATCACCAATTCATAGGCAGGAAAATAATACAGCCGATCAAATTTTTCAACCAAATGATGTACCGCTTGAATCAAAACTGCTTTACTCTTATTGTTTTCTATGACACCCTCTCGCAGATGTCTCACCGGACTAATGGTAAAGATGATCTGTAGTTTTGGATTGAAGTGAAACAGCCGATGGATCATATGATCCAATACACTTAATACTTCTTCTGTGGTCAATAATTTTTTTGAGAACCAATCAGCTGGCGCTTTGTGATTATTGGCAGCTACAGCACCTGTTTTCGCATTGGCTGCTTTTTCAGTTAAAGTATATACCCATGCAGAGCCTAATGTGATGACGATTTGATCTGCATTTTTTAAAAACTGATGCGCTTGCTCAGTTGATGAATTGATTTTTTGCAAAGCATCTTCCGGTGTGATACCTGAATAACGACTATGGTGTTTCCAACTATGCCAGCTTTCATTCAAAGTAAAGAGATCATTACTCGTAAAAACTTTCTGTTCAATGTATTGCGTGATAGCTTCAGATACACTCACGGGATTGAATAAAATGCCATTCGGATTTTCCAGTACGGTAAACTTATGTTTCGATAATTTCTCTCCGATATTTTCTGTAAAGCAAGAACCTATCAACATCAATTTTTGTTGATGATGAATCAGCTTATCAGGCGATTGAATATCGAATTCGTAATGAAACTTCATAACTATTTATTGAAACACCTGTAATGCCATTCGGCTACTTTGTATCAGCGCTTCCTGATCTAGGTCTTGTAACAATTGTTTAGACTGAAAATAAGGAATCATTTTTTCAGTATCCATATTGCCTACCAAATCATCCTGCGCCATCGGACAGCCCCCTATTCCCTTCAGGGCTCCGTCGAAGCGTTTACAGCCGGATTCAAATGCTGCAGACAATTTAGCTTCCCAGTTCAAAGTCGTTGAATGTAAATGGACGCCTATAGTAGTTGTAGGATATTGCGGGATCAGCGTGGTCAATGCAAAACGAATTTGTTCCGGACTGGCCAACCCAACCGTGTCTGCTAAAGAAATGATTTCAATTCCTTCTTTCACCATCACTTCTGTCCATTGAAGCAATATCTCATCATTGTACACATCTCCATATGGATTTCCAAATCCCATACTGAGGTATACCACCAATTCTTTGTTGGTTTTTAAACACAGTTCTTGAATTGCTTTCACTCTATCCATGCTTTCTTCCATGGTACTATTGGTATTCCTTTGCTGAAAAGTGGGAGAAAGTGAAAAAGGAAATCCGAGACAGCTGATTTCATCATATACCACTGCTTCTTCTGCTCCTCGTTGATTGGCTACAATGGCTAATAATTTCGTTTGCTCATTCAGTTGCAATTGGGGAATCACTTCTTTGGTATCAGCCATTTGTGGAATGGCTTTGGGAGAAACAAAACTTCCAAAGTCAAGTGTATGAAATCCTACTTTCAGTAAGGCATTCAGATAATTGACTTTAACAGGAGTAGGTATGGGATGTGCCCATCCCTGCATGGCATCACGAGGACATTCAACCAATTGTATTTGAGGATCAAGAGACATACAAAAGAGTTAAGATCATGAATGCAATCGCTGCTTCATGGCTTCATACAAAATAATACCTGTTGCTACTGATACATTGAATGAATCGAATTTAGTAGCCATTGGAATCGTGAAAAATGCGTCAGCAGCTTTGGCGAGATAAGGTTGAACGCCTTTTCCCTCATCGCCCATGATCACACAACAAGGATCTTTGAATGCCAGATCAAATACTTTTTTATCAGCACGCATTTCACTGGTAAAAACCTGAATACCGTTGAGATGTAAAGTATCTACTGCTTTTAATAAACTATTGACCCTGCAAACATGAATATGTTCCAATGCTCCGGCACTACTTTTCATGGCTTCTTCATTCAAAGCACCTACTCCTTTATCAGGAATGATCAATGCCTGTGATCCGCAACAGAGAGCGCTTCTGGCAATGGCTCCAATATTTCGCACATCGGTTACTCCATCCAACATCACAAATAAGGGCACTTCCCCTTTTGAAACAACATGATCAATCACTTGTTGCAAGTCCATGTATTGAATCAATGCTGCAAACGCAATCACACCCTGATGATTGGCACGGGTCATTCCATGCAATTTCTCTTGTGGCACCAATTGTATGGGAATATTTTTTTCCCGGGCATGCTGACGGATCTCAGCGATGGCTTCTCCCGAAATATTTTTTTGGAATAAAATTTTATCGATCGGTCTTCCCGTTTCCAGCGCTTCCAGTAATGGCTGGCGACCTATGATCAGTGAACTCTTTTTAACAGGCATCTGCAAAGGTATTATTAAAGCTGACCCAAAACCTTCATCAATTTTATTTTTGTAATGGCTGCAACTGACATAGAATCGGTAATGATTCCGTTTTCTACCATTTGCCATGCTTCCTCCAATGAAATTTGTTGGGTATGCAAGTCTTCTGTATCCTCGGGAGCTGCTTTACCTTCTTTCAAACCTGTTGCCAGATAAACAATTGCCAACTCATCTGATACCGAATTGGATAAATGCATGGTTAATAAATGTTTCCAGTCTGTGGCTGCAATACCCGTTTCTTCCTTTAATTCCCGTTTTGCACTTTCTAAAGGATCAGTACCCACCGGAGACCCACCCTCTGGAATTTCCCAACTATACTGATTTAAGGTGAAGCGAAATTGTCCAACCAACCACAATTGCTCTCGATCATCTAAAGCTACAATACCTACCGCCACATTTTTAAAATGTACCTTTCCATAAATACCTTCTCCTCCTGATGGATTAACGACTGTGTATTCCGTTACTCCTATCCATTTATTTTCATAAATATTCTTCTCACCGATAATTGTCCAAGGATTGTTTTCCATGATCTAATTTCTTTTGAATAATCGACTCACCGCTGTTGCTATTATAAATAAAAGTAAGAGGATCACAATCCCAAACTTAATGGCTGCACAATACATGGTTAATTGTAAAGAGGAAAGCGAATAATGTCCATTGATAGATTGAAGCATCAATATATTTTCGGTTATATCTAATATACCTGCAAGAAACGCCATTCGAATACCTGTTGCCCCCAATTGCTGCATGAACCGATGGGACCATTGACTGATGCATTTTGCAACACCTAAAATAAAAAACCATGTATAGGCCATTATAAAGAGGAAATCAATCAAAATATTGTTTTGAACTGTTTCTTGGTTCCAAACAGATACAACAGACACAAGTTTCTCCGGCGTATTTGCAAACTCCAATGCCAATATTCCGGAAGGAGTCAAAGGCGTCATCAGTTCTTTTCCCTGCCATCGTAAAACAACAATCATGATGAGTGAAAAGAGAGAGGCCAGCAATAAATGGACAGATGATTTTTGCATGTGCTATTTTAGACACTCTAAATATAAAGAGGGTTTCTCAAAAGCTTGGGGATTCGTTTGATGGGTTATGGGTTATGGTTTATGGCTTATGGTCCATAGTAAAAGAAAGAGGCTGTATCAATAATTTGATACAGCCTCTTTATAAAACACTTATTAATTTATTTTAAACCGAAAGCTTTTTTCACTTTGGTTACGTAATCCAGTTTTTCCCAGGTGAACAGTTCTACTTTCACATTCTTCTCTTTACCATCCGGTGTTTTGAAAGTCTTTGTCACCACTTCACTCTTACGTCCCATATGACCATAAGCTGCTGTTTCACTGTAGATCGGGCTACGCAGTTTCAAGCGCTGCTCGATGAAGTATGGACGCATATCGAACAATCCTTCTACAATCTTAGCGATTTGTCCATCTGTCAGGTTCACTTTTGCCGTACCGTAAGTGTTCACATTGATACTCGTTGGTTGTGCTACACCGATAGCATAAGACACCTGTACCAATACCTCATCTGCTACACCTGCAGCTACCAGATTCTTTGCAATATGACGCGTTGCATAAGCTGCTGAACGGTCTACCTTACTTGGGTCTTTACCACTGAATGCTCCACCACCATGTGCACCTTTACCACCATAAGTATCTACGATGATCTTACGACCAGTCAATCCGGTATCGCCGTGTGGACCACCGATTACAAACTTACCGGTTGGATTGATATGGTATTTGATGTTGTTATTGAACAACTTCGCGTATTTCTTGTACTTCGCTTTTACCCTTGGAATCAGGATATTGATGATATCTGATTTGATCTTGGCCAACATCTTGGCTTCAGTATCAAAATCATCGTGTTGGGTAGATACAACGATCGCATCGATTCTTACCGGGCGGTTGTTATCATCATATTCCAATGTTACCTGACTCTTTGCATCAGGACGCAGGTATTTGATTTGTTTGTTCTCTCTTCTCAGTGCTGCCAGTTCAATCAGGATCTTATGAGCCAGATCCAATGCCAGTGGCATGTAATCATCTGTTTCATTGGTGGCATAACCAAACATCATACCCTGGTCGCCGGCACCTTGTTCTTCTTTTTTCTTTCTGTCAACACCCTGGTTGATATCTGCACTCTGCTCATGAATAGCAGACAGGATACCACAGCTGTTGGCTTCAAACATATACTCACTCTTGGTATATCCGATCTTACGGATCACACCGCGGGCAATTTCCTGTACATCCAGGTATGCCTTTGATTTTACCTCACCGGCTAGTACTACCTGTCCGGTTGTCACCAATGTTTCACAAGCCACTTTAGACTGTGGATCAAAAGCCAAAAAGTTGTCGATTAATGCATCAGATATCTGGTCGGCCACTTTATCGGGATGTCCTTCAGATACGCTCTCAGAAGTAAATAAATAAGGCATATACTAATTTAATGGGTGCAAATATAAAAACTAGTGTCGATTAAATTCTGGAAAATACGATACGTAGACGCATTCTGAAACGGGAGTGGGTACCTCCCCCCAATCTCACCCTTCCGATTGCAGGCTCATTTCCAACACTCGGATTCAGATATACCGGTTTGAGATCTCCTAATTGCGGGTAAGGGTCTCTATAAAAGAGTGTATCATTTGAAGGGGCTGAAAGTTGCAGAATAAAGGAGCTATCGCCTCTGGATACGATTCCTTGTACATATCGACTCAAGTTAAAGCTATAAGATGCTACTCGATTATACCCCTGTGTGGTTTTGAAGAAAACCGCACCACCAAAATCGCGGATATTCGGTCCTTCATTAGATGAGAAAATATAATCATTAGGGATATTATATTTTCCGTTGGTCAATGGGTTATAGGTACTCAATAACAAATAACGGGGTACACTCATTTGCTGGTCTATCGTTAACAGATTGGCATCATCGGGTACTTGTTCAGCGATGAGCTCAGCTCTGTGAATGATTCGATTACTAAGTCCCGCCAAACCCGGTACTCTGATTCTGGCGAAAGAACCAGGAGAAGTTTGTATAAAAAGAAGCGAATCTGATTTAGGGGTAGTAGTGCTACTATTCACATAATTAGCCATTTGACTACCCGAACGATCTCTCGTAACAAAATTAGCCGCTGTCGTAACGAAACTATTAAAGGAGAGATAAGCAACCGATGTATCTCTTCTGGTAGCACCTGTTGAACTTGAATTATAGTACAGTGCAAACTTTGTATTGGTATCTGTTAAGTTAATACGTAACAATGCATTCGCAGGTGCAGACTGGTCAACAGTCAGCGCAAAACCTGCAAAATAAGTTCTGAAAACAGAATCATTTTTGTAAGCATTTGTTGAATCGTATTGTTTGATAAACCTGAGTGCTACATCATTCCTTAAACGGATACGTATTTGATTATTGGCGTTTTCAAATCTGTTTTTAACAGAATCATCCAATGTACGCGGGTCAATCGTAATAGGGTTGGCAAGCGGACCTGCCAAGCTGATTGGCGTAGCTGAGGGATAGTTAACAGGATATGATCTGCCTCTATTAAGTTTTGAGTTTTGAGCAATTTCAGATACAGTTATACGTAAGGGTTGTGTTGAATCGCCATACAAACCTTTGTAACTTAAGATGAGTACGGCAGAATCTACCACAATACTGTCTTTGTTTCCGGGAATGGTAAAAGGAGCAACAGGAGGTGTTACTTCAAAATAAAGTGATGCTGTTGTTTTTCCGAATATGGGATCGTTGGTGATGGCACCAATTACCTGTTCATCAGATCTGTAAATTCTCGCCGTATCCAATCCCTCATAGGTATCTGTAATGACCTCTAAGATGGTATCTTTTGTAAGAATTCCGTCAATGGGAGGTATCAATCCACCCCCTAGTTCAGTAGAAGTAATCCGGGTACAACCCGTGAGTAAAAATCCAGAAATAATACAGAAAATGAATGTATTACGCAGTGTCGAAAATAAACGCATGAGTTGTTGATTACTTACCCGCAAGGTCGTTGTACAATTCTAAATACTCTGTTAAATCAGAATCCCATCCTTTGAAAGGAACTACTTTCTTTCCTTTCACTTTTGCGAATTCTTCAGTGAGTTTTTTATCAATTTTTTCTGCACCAAAAGTGATCGCATCAGCATAACTGGCACCACCTCTGAACAATGCGGTATTATTTGCTTCTTTAAAGGGTTCAAGATCTTTGTCTTTGACATTGGCATTGATGACAGCCTGTTTCAGGAAGTCTCCACCCAACTTATCTTTAAAAGTATTTTCACCAATGGTAAAAATCACTTTACTATTACCAAATACAGGTTCTTTTTTATAGGCTGTTTTGATATAAGCAGGAATCAATCCTGTCATCCAGCCACTGCAATGAATGATATCCGGAGGCCAGCCAAATTTCTTTACAGTTTCCAATGCTCCTTTACAGAAGAAGACAGTGCGGAGTGCATTATCATCAAACCATTTCTCTTCATCATCATGAAAAATCTGCTTACGCTTAAAGAAGTCTTCATTTTCCAGAAAATATACCTGCAAGCGGGCATTGGGTAAAGAAGCTACTTTGATTTGAAGCGGATAATCATCATTATCAACCGATACATTGATACCTGAAAGTCGAACCACTTCATGTAAGCGATGCCTTCTTTCATTGATAACACCAAAGCGGGGCATGATACATCTGACTTCCAGACCTCCATCATTACTCTTGATAGCCAGTTTATTGATGACCTCAGCAAACTCAGTCAGCTCGAGGTAGGGAGACATTTCTGTGGCTATGAATAAAATTCTTTTCTTTGTTGACATCCTTGCACCGTTTTTTTGCGGGACTCGTAAAATAAGTGGGCAAAGGTACATAAAATAAACAGAACAGTACGAGTATAGAGATTTGACCTCAATCACCCCCCTTATGATCCTATTCAAGAAAAGCGACGAATTAAAAAAATATTTAATTAAAAAGACTGCTGAAGGCATTTCAATAGGTTTTGTACCCACTATGGGTGCGCTGCATGAGGGTCATCTTTCTTTGGTTCGGACGGCTAAAGAAAAAAATGAGCTGGTAGTTTCCAGCATTTTTGTCAACCCCACCCAATTCAATGATCAACAGGACTATTTACATTATCCAAAAACCATCGATCAGGATATTCTTTTATTGGAAAAATCGGCCTGTGATGTTTTGTTTTTGCCTGATGTTCAGGAAATCTACCCAAGCGGCTATGTTGCCAATCACTATGCATTGGGTTCTTTGGAGACCGTTTTGGAAGGGAAATACAGACCCGGACATTTTCAGGGGGTTTGTCAGGTCGTTGATCGTTTATTAGCAATCGTTATGCCCTCTACCTTGTTTTTAGGACAGAAAGATTACCAGCAATGCATGGTCATCGAAAGATTAATTGATCTTAAACAGTATGCTACTAAATTGTATGTCGTACCTACTATGCGAGAAAATAGTGGCTTAGCAATGAGCAGTCGGAATCTGCGGCTAAATGAACAGGATAGAGAAAAAGCGGCTGCCATACATGCCGGATTGACCCATCTCAAATCTCGTCTCCAACCCGGTAAGGTTCAACCCTTATGCGAGGATGTAACTACGGGCCTGTTACAGGCTGGATTTGAAAAAGTGGATTATATCAGTATCGCCAATGCCCAAACTTTGGAACCGGTAGAAGAATGGGATGGCAAGACAGCACTGGTAGCATTGGCTGCGGTATTTCTTTCGGGAGTCCGATTAATTGATAACATACCTCTCACATAATCAACACACGCATATCAGTTTGAACTGACTATTTTTGCGCGCATGATGCAAATAGAAGTACTAAAATCGAAAATACACCGTGCCGTCATCACGGAAGCTAATCTTCACTATGTAGGCAGTCTTACACTTGATGAAGACCTGATGGATGCTGCCAACTTTATTGAGCATGAAAAAATTCAGGTTGTAAACGTTAATAATGGAGAGCGTTTAGAGACTTATATCATCAAAGGCAAGCGTGGCAGTGGTATTGTTTGCTTAAACGGACCTGCCGCTCGCAAAGGTGCTGTTGGCGATTTGGTAGTTATCATCTCTTATGCAACTATGGATTTTGAAGCTGCTAAATCCTTTAAACCATGGGTAGTATTTCCTAAAGAAGGCAATAAATTATAGCCAAACAAAGGCCTCAGTAATTTTGTAATTTACATTTCGAATGCACGCATGAAAAAACAACTCCTCTCCATCGGAAAGTTTGCCCTGTTTCTGGGATTGGGATTGTTCCTCGTATGGTGGAGTCTAAGACAAATACCGGATGATAAGTGGGATGAGTTTAGAAACAGTTTACGGAATGCTAATTATTGGTTATTGATTCCCGTCTTCATCATCCTCATTGCCAGCCATTGGCTTCGCGCCCTTCGTTGGAAAATACTCATGGAACCGATGGGGTATCGTCCAACTACCATCACTACTTTTTTTGCTGTCATGATTGGCTATTTGGCGAATCTGGCTTTCCCAAGATTGGGCGAAGTATTGAAATGCACCATTCTTGCACGTTATGAAAAAGTGCCCGCCGAAAAATTGGTTGGAACCATTGTGGCAGAACGGGCAGTGGATGTGGTCTCTTTGGCTATTGTGTTTGTATTGACACTGATCTCTCAATATGATATCCTGGCTGTTTATGGACAAGAACTGATTGGACAATTATTAGATAAGGGTGGATCCATCTCAATGTCTACATTGCTAATTGTGGCGGGTATTTTATTGGTATTGATTTTGGTCATTCGTATTTGGTTCAAACAGTTTGCTCATTTGAAAGTAGTAATGATGATCAAAAAAATCATTGCTGGAATTTGGGAAGGATTGATGAGTATTCGTCATTTAAAACGTAAAGGAATTTTTATACTATACAGTATTGGCATTTGGTTTCTCTATACTGCCGGCACCTGGGTAGGTTTATTGGCTACATCAGGTACCGCACATTTGGGATGGGGTGAAGGATTGAGTGTACTGGCTTTTGGTAGTATTGGTATGATAGTAACACCCGGAGGTATTGGTGCCTATGCCTTCTTCATTGCCAAAGTACTGGAGGAATATAAAATACCTTTCGAAATAGGGTTTGCCAATGGCAACCTCCAATGGTTTGCACAATTTATGATCGTATTGATCGCAGGTGGATTGAGCTTATTATTGCTTCCTATGTATAATAAAAAAAATAAAACATCATGAGAGCTATTCAGGCAATAGAACAAAAGATCATGACATTGCCCCAATTGATGGCAAGGGTAGCAGCATGGCGCATTACCGGAAAAAAAATAGCTTTCACCAATGGTTGTTTTGACATTTTACATGAGGGACATATTTTCTCTCTCAATGCCGCTGCGAGTGAAGCTGATTATTTGATCGTGGGGGTGAACAGTGATAATAGCGTAAAAAAACTAAAAGGACCCGACAGACCAGTGAACAACGAACATAGCCGTTCATTGATATTGGCGAGTCTGGCTGTAACCGATGCCATCATTGTATTTGATGAAGACACCCCTTATACACTCATCACAACCCTTTTACCGGATGTGCTGGTGAAGGGGGGTGATTATACCATTGAACAGATAGTTGGATCAAAAGAAGTGATCGCAAATGGCGGAAGAGTGGTCATCAATCCAATTGTGGAAGGATTTTCCACCACCGGAATTATTCAGCATATCAAACAATCCTATTCCTAGTATTCGCAATACTGATTCCATAGAAATCCTAATCAATAAACTTAACATTCCACTCTCCTTCTCTTTTTTATATTTGGAATGTTAGATTGATTATGCCCCATGGCTTGGACTAATACCATTTTTTGTGAAAAAGCATCTTATTCAGCGTGATATCAGTTGGCTCAGTTTTAATGCAAGGGTTTTACAGGAAGCAAATGACCCTTCTGTTCCTTTGAAAGAAAGAATCCGTTTTCTGGGTATTTTTTCCAATAATACCGACGAGTTTTTCAGAGTGCGTGTGGCTACTTTGAAAAGGATGGTAGAGTATGCAGATAAAAGACGCAAACTCAATATGCACATGGAGGAAGATCCGCAAGCCATTATTGATCAGATTCAAACCATTGTATTACAGCAGCAAAATGAGTTTAACCGAATTTGGGATGGCATTATTCGTGAATTGAAAAAGGAAAAAATCTTTTTGATCAATGAAAAACAGCTGAATAAAGAACAAAAGAAATACGTCAGTAATTTTTTTGATGAACAAGTGCGTTCGAATATCATTCCATTGATGATCGAAAGTTTACCTCAACTTCCCTATTTGCGTGATAAGAGTATTTATTTAGGTGTGGTGATGCGGAAGAAAGATTCAGCGTATGATCAGAAATATGCATTGATTGAAGTTCCGGCCAAAGATGTAGGAAGATTTGTACTACTCCCTTCTAAACAAGGTGAAAAACAGATCATACTGTTGGAAGATGTGATCAGACATAATTTGCCGGAGATCTTTACCTATTTTGATTACGATTATTTTGATGCACATGTTTTTAAAGTAACCAAAGATGCGGAGATCGATATTGACAATGATGTGAGTACCACTTTTGTGGAGAAGATTGAAAAAGGATTGAAAAACAGACGCAAAGGCAAACCCGTTCGTTTTGTATACGACAAAGAAATGGATGCCGGTTTATTGGAATACCTCATTCGTCGTTTGAGTCTGAATCGTAAAAGCAATATTATTCCGGGTGGTAGAATTCACAATTTCCGTCACTTTATGGATTTCCCGGATGTATTTGACAGTAAGAATACACGTCGCCCTTCCTTCACACATCCGGCTATACAAGGCAGCATGCGTGTTACAGATGTGGTATTAAAAAAAGACGTGATGCTGCATTTTCCTTACCATTCTTTTCATACGGTCATTGATCTATTGCGTGAAGCTGCCATGGATCCGGATGTGAAATCGATCAAGATCACAGCCTATCGTTTGGCTTCCAACTCTAAAGTGATCAATGCCTTGATCAATGCTGCCAGGAATGGTAAAGAGGTAATTGTAATGCTGGAACTGAAAGCAAGATTTGATGAAGAAGCCAATCTGGAATGGAAAAAAATTCTTGAAGAAGAAGGTGTACGTGTATTATTGGGTATCCCTAAAATGAAAGTCCATGCCAAACTTTGTATCATTAAAAAAAGAAAAGGGAATAAAACGGTTCAATACGGATTTGTGAGTACGGGCAACCTGAATGAAAAAACAGCCAAAGTATATGGCGATCATTGTTTACTAACCGCAAACAGAATGATCATGGCTGATATCAACCGCATTTTTAATTATCTAGAAAACTGGAAGACTGCAGGAGCCCAATTAAAACAATGTAAAACTTTGATGGTTTGTCCAACCAACATGCGACAGGAACTGACCAATTTCATCAACCGTGAAGTTAAAGCAGCAAAAGCAGGAAAAGAAGCCATCATAACACTGAAAGTAAACTCTTTGAGCGATGCCTTGCTGATTGATAAATTGTATTCGGCTGCAGCTGCAGGTGTTGAGATCAGATTGATCGTGCGCGGTATTTTTTGTGCAGTTATTGATCATAAAAAATTCAAACAACCGATACGCGCAGTTAGTATTGTAGATGAATACTTGGAACATGCCAGGGTGCTGATTTTTCACAATGGAGGTCAGGAAAAGATTTATATATCCAGTGCAGACTGGATGGTTAGAAATCTTGATCATCGTATCGAAGCCGCTGTGCCCATTACAGATCCACATATACGCGAAGAATTGAAACAGATTATCCACATTCAATTAAGAGATAATGTAAAAGCGCGTATCCTCGACAAAGAATTAAAGAACAACTATGTACCTTCCGCAGGTAAAAAAAGGGTTCGTTCGCAGATCGAAACCTATCAATACCTACACCGAAAAAACATAGTACCTATTGAGGCTGGCCGCAATTGATATTGGAAGTAATGCTGCACGTTTACTCATCTCTGAAGTAAGTCATGATGCAGAAGGCAAACCGCGTTTCAATAAACTGAATCTGGTTCGTGTACCCTTACGCCTCGGTTTTGATGTGTTTGAAAAAGGAGAAATCTCCAAAGAAAAAAGAGGAATGGTATTACAAACCATGAAAGCTTATGGACATCTCATCAATGCCTATGGAGTTCAACATACCATTGCTTGTGCCACCAGCGCTATGCGTGATGCACGTAACAGCGCAGACCTTATTAGAAAAATAAGACTGGAAACCGGACTTGAAATTGAGATCATTAGTGGAGATCTTGAAGCCTCAATCATTTATGAAAATCATGTTGCAGAAAATATGGATACCGATCATAGCTATCTGTACATTGATGTTGGTGGTGGTAGTACCGAGCTTACTTTTTTTGCAGAAGACAGGCTGGTATTCAAGCAGTCATTCAATATTGGCACCATACGCTTACTGAAAGATATGGTTGAAGACCATCATTGGAATGAGATGAAGGATATCATCAAAAACAAAACCAAAGGATATAAGAAAATAGTAGCCATTGGTACCGGTGGGAATATCAATAAGGTTTTTTCACTGAGTAAGAAAAAAGACGGTAAACCCTTGCCGATTGAGCTATTGAAAGATTACTATAAAGAAATTTCAAGCTTTTCGCTGGAAGACAGAATCAATATTTACAAATTGCGTGAAGATCGTGCCGATGTAATTGTACCAGCATTACAGATCTATATCAATGTGATGCGTTGGGCGGATGCAGATGAGATTTATGTACCTAAAATAGGGTTGGCCGACGGACTCATTCAACACCTCTACTCTGAATTAACCTTGCAACAACAGTAATTCGTCTTTTTAAGATTGTGGTAATCCTAAAATCTGCCTACTTTGCAGCGTACCCGGCTTATCATCTGATTTAAAAAATACATGCATGTCTATTCATAAAGAAGTCAAAAAAATAACTACCAATACCCTGCTGAAAATGAAAGCTGCAGGTGAAAAGGTTTCCATGATCACCGCCTATGATTATTCTTTTGCCCGCTTGTTTGATGAAGCCGGTATTGACGTAATTCTGGTTGGCGATAGTGCCAGTAATGTAATGGCCGGACATGAAACCACGGTTCCCATTACATTGGAACAAATGATTTACCATGCACAATGTGTGGTGAGAGGTATCGACCGATCGTTGGTAGTGGTGGATTTGCCCTTTGGCTCTTACCAATCTAATTCAGATATCGCATTGGCATCTGCCATTCGAATCATGAAAGAAAGTGGTGCCCATTCCATTAAACTGGAGGGAGGCTCAGAAGTGGTGGAAAGTATTCAAAGAATTGTTTCAGCAGGTATTCCGGTGATGGGACATCTCGGATTAACGCCGCAATCGATTTATAAATTCGGCACTTATAATGTACGCGCCAAAGAAAATGAAGAAGCTGAAAAGTTGAGGAAAGATGCCAAGTTATTGGAAGAAGCAGGCTGTTATGCGATTGTTTTGGAAAAAATACCCGCAGTATTGGCGGCAGAAGTCAGTCAATCCTTGTCTATCCCCACCATTGGTATCGGAGCCGGTGCCGGGTGCAATGGACAGGTGTTGGTTATGCACGATATGCTGGGGATCAACAATACATTCAAACCTCGTTTTTTAAGGCAATATTTGAATTTACAAGAGCAAATTCAGGGTGCAGTTGGACAATATATCAAAGATGTTAAATCAGGAGATTTCCCATCAGAAAAGGAATCTTATTAAATCTTTACCGATGAGGACCCCTTCTTCACCCAAAATGATTGTTTATTTTCATCAGGAAAAATAGATTTGATAAATACCTATGTTTCGATTCACTACCATATTTCTACTTTTTCTGTCGCTGAGTGTGACTAATGCATCTAATGTATTAGCAAATGAAGCTTGTGACACTCTACCTTATAAACATACCACTAATGGTGAACTGGATGACTGGGATCCGGCATCATTTGATATTCATGAACTTTCCGGTATTCGATTCGCTACAGAGAATGACAAGGAAAAGTTGTACATCGCTATGTATATCACTGATCAATCCGTACAAAAGAGAATTGCTCAAGCCGGTATGCAAGTAATGATTGATGCAAAAGGGAAAAAAAGAGAATCTACTTACATAGAATTCCCTGTGAGAAAAGATCCATTATCTGAAATGCCTGCTTCGGATTTACAGGCTCAAAATCAATCCTTTACTGAACGTTTAGCCGCCAGTATGTTATTTCTTAAGAAAAAGGGATTTAGAGATCAGTTGCAGGATATAGAAATGGAGCTTGCAGGAAGAGTATCTGATATCATGTTATCATTCGGATGGGATGAAAGAAATGTGCTTTATATCGAGTATGAAATTCCACTTAAAAGGATAGCAGCAGTAGAAAATTTAGTGGGCAAAGAAATCACAGTTGGATTTAAATTAAACGCACAAGAATCGCTTCCATTACCACCCAAACCTGTAACACCGATTGGTTCATTCAATGCCAAATTGGTAGGTGTTCCGGCAGGAAGTGGTCCTCCTGTGAGTAGAACAACTAGTACTCAAAATGCCAATCCAACTCCAGCTAATAAGATATTGCAACCGCAACAGTTGTTTTGGATGAAACATGTACTCAATTAAAATTATCAACATTATCATCAATCTCATCTTTTGAAAAACGATAAAAAAATAATCACGGTCTTTACGCACATGGTGGCATGGGCTTGTTTTTTCTTTGTGCCCTATCTGGTGTTTTTCCCGCGTTTGAGAGAATTCAGCATGAGCGATAATATGCTCGTTACCATCATCTGTAACAATGTTTTTATCGTTCTATTTTATTATTTCAATACACAAGTACTGGTACCCAAATTATTGATCAATAAAAGATGGGGATGGTACATTCTTTCCATTGCCGCTTGTTTGGCTGCTTTTCTGTTTTTACCAAAAGAAATCGCCAATATTATTGTTGAACCTGAATTCATTCGTCAGAATAATGAGTACATACGAAATCCGGATTTTAAAGGTACCCCTAAACTTACCAGAGCACCCCGAAGAGCCAGACCCATTGCAGATCCATACAATACCGTGCTCTTTCTGTTGGTATTTGCTTTTGGAACCTGTATTTCTGTAACGCAACGTTGGCTAAGAACAGAACAAACCAAAAAAGAAACAGAAAATGAAAAATTGAATACTGAGCTTTCGTTTCTGAAATCACAGGTCAACCCACATTTCTTTTTCAATACACTGAACAATATCTATTCACTTGCAGTGGTAAGAAGTGAAAAAACAGCACCTGCTGTAATGAAGCTTTCATCCATCATGCGTTATATTCTTACAGAAACAGAACGAGATCTGGTACCCTTGAATAATGAAGTAGACTTCATCCATAACTTTATTGAATTACAGCAGGTACGGCTAACAGATAAAGTCACTTTACACTTTTCTGCCAAGGGCGATATCGATACGATGCTGATTGCACCATTGATGTTTATTCCATTTGTTGAAAATGCTTTCAAGTATGGAGTGAGTACGAAAGAAGTATCAAAAATTGATATCTCCATTGATACGAAGGATAATATCATTTATTTTTCAGCCACGAATAATATTGTTGCAACAGATAATAATCTCATGGAGAATACCGGAATCGGTATCAACAATGTCAAAAGAAGACTTGAGCTGATGTATCCTGAGCGTCATAAACTGAGTACAACGATTGAAAACAATATTTACATTGTAAAACTGGAAATTACAACATGATACATTGTATTGCCATAGATGATGAGCCACTAGCCTTACAATTGGTTCAGGAATACTGCGCGAAGATTTCTTTTTTGAAATTGGAAAAGACTTTTACCAATACGGATGAAGCCATTGCTTTCATGCAATCGAATACGGTTGATCTTTTGTTTTTGGATATTCAAATGCCAGATATTACCGGTATTCAGTTTTATAAAGGATTGTCTGAAAAACCTCCGGTTATTTTTACCACAGCATACAAAGATTTTGCAGTAGAAGGTTTTAATGTAGACGCTGTAGACTATCTGCTCAAACCTTTTGAATACGATCGTTTTTTGAAAGCCTGTTATAAAGCCAAAGAATACATTGAGTTTCTTAGCTCTCAGGAAGTACAACTCAATTCACTGTTTATCAAAGTGAATTATGAGATCATGAAGATCAATCTGAAAGATATTGATCTGATCGAAGCGCTGGACGATTATATTAAAATCTATATCAAACCCAATCCGGTACTCACCTTGATGACATTAAAGAGTATCCAGGAAAAATTGCCTCCCAGAGACTTTGTACGAATACACCGTTCTTTCATAATTCCGATTGCTAAAATTGAAAAATTCAGCAAGTCGAAAGTATGGATCGCAGGCAAAGAAATACCTATTGGAAGCAGCTACAGCAGTGTGTATGATCAATTATTGGAGATTTCAAAAACGAAATAGCCATTCCCCGATTTTGATTAGCCCCTCACCTATCAATCGACAGAAAAAATCAACAAAAAGATAGTTTTACTCTGTAAATGCTGAAAGGCGTTTCATGCAGGGTTTTAGATAATAAAGTATCACACAGTTGGTCTCAACATAGTGATACTTTTTTTATGTTTTTTATTCTCTTCGCTGCTCTTTTTTGAATCCATTACCTTTACAGCAAATTTTAACCTGCATGGATTTTTTAGCACAATTAGGCATTCAGTCTGTCAATCCCGGCGCTTCTACCGGAACCCAATGGATCGATAGTAAAGCAACAGTCATAAGTTCTTCCTCTCCTGTTGATGGTAAATTGATTGGCACCGTTCAATCAACCGATGAAGCTACTTATCAGCATATCGTACAACAATCTGCCCAAGCATTTGAAGATTGGCGTCAATGGCCGGCACCCAAAAGGGGCGAAATCGTTCGTCAGGTTGGTGAAGCTTTAAGAGCTTATAAAGAGCCATTAGGGAAATTGGTGAGTTATGAAATGGGTAAAAGTTTGCAAGAAGGATACGGAGAAGTTCAGGAGATGATCGATATCTGTGATTTTGCGGTGGGATTATCCAGACAATTACATGGCTTAACCATGCACAGTGAAAGACCCAAGCACCGCATGTACGAACAATGGCATCCTTTAGGTATCACCGGTATTATTTCAGCCTTTAACTTTCCAGTTGCGGTATGGAGTTGGAATGCTGCACTGGCTTGGATTTGTGGCAATACTACCATCTGGAAGCCCAGTGAAAAAACACCACTCTGTGCCATTGCCGTACAAAATATTGTAGCAGATGTCTTCAAAAAAAATCAGGTACCGGAAGGTGTGAATTGCTTGATACAGGGCGCTCGTGAAGTGGGTGAATGGATGAGTAATGACAATCGTATTCCATTGATCTCGGCAACAGGTTCTACCAGAATGGGTAAAATCGTTGCTGCAACCGTAGCCGCAAGATTAGGAAAAACGATTCTGGAACTGGGGGGTAATAATGCCATCATCATTTCCAAAGAAGCAGATCTGGATATGGCCTTGATCGGTTGTGTATTTGGAGCGGTAGGTACTGCCGGACAAAGATGTACTACCACACGCAGACTCATCATCCATGAATCAGTATATGAGACTTTTAAAGCGAAATTGGTAAAAGCTTATGGACAATTGAGAATTGGCGATCCATTGGATACCAAAAATCATGTGGGTCCATTGATCGATCAGGATGCCGTTCAGTTGTACTTGAAATCGATAGAAGCATGTAAACAACAAGGTGGCAAATTCATTGTAGAAGCAGGAGTATTGGAGGGTGTGGGATATGAAAGTGGTTGTTATGTAAAACCCTGTATTGCTGAAGCTGAAAATCATTTTCCCGTAGTACAACATGAAACATTTGCACCGATATTATACCTTATGAAATACCGTGATCTGGATGAAGCCATTGCTTTACAGAATGGTGTGCCACAAGGACTTTCATCTGCTATCATGACATTGAATATGCGTGAAGCTGAACAATTTCTTTCTCATGGAGGAAGTGATTGTGGAATTGCTAACGTAAATATTGGTACAAGTGGTGCAGAGATCGGTGGTGCATTTGGTGGTGAAAAAGAAACCGGTGGTGGAAGAGAAAGTGGTAGTGATGCTTGGAAAGCTTATATGCGTCGTCAAACCAATACCATCAACTGGAGTACACAATTACCTTTAGCACAAGGCATTCAATTTGATTTATCTTAAACCACTATGAATATCTCCGTATCAGATGCCATCAACCTATTAAGCAGAACACCCCAAGTATTGGAGGATCTGCTGCATGGTATCCCTGACTCACTTCTTCATGCCAATGAAGGCGGTGACAGTTGGAGTCCATATGATGTGGTAGGGCATCTGATACATGGAGAGAAAACAGACTGGATACCTAGGATGAAGATTTGTTTATCTGATGATGACCATAAAACCTTCACCCCTTTTGATCGCTTTGCTCAATTTGAAGACAGCAAAGGGAAATTACTTCCCGAGCTCTTACAAACATTTCGTAATCTTCGTGAAGAGAATCTAGCCACCCTTCAAAACTTCCATCTCAGTTCCGAGGATTTTAAAAGAACTGCTATACACCCTGCTTTTGGAACAGTAACACTGCAACAGCTATTGGCTACCTGGGTGGTACATGATCAGAATCATATTTATCAGATCACCAAAACCATTTCGCACCAATACAGGGATGAGACAGGACCTTGGAGAGCTTATTTGAGAATTATTGAATGATTACATTGAACCCTCTTTTGAGTTGATTGTAATATGGAGATAACTTATGGCCATGGAAAGCTATAATGGTACGAAAACATTCTACGCAAAAAGTCAGTTGGCTTGGCGTAAATGGTTAGAAAAAAATCATAGCAAAGAGACAGCTGTTTGGTTAATCATTTATAAAAAAGAAACAGGTATCCCAACAGTATATTATCCTGAAGCGGTAGACGAGGCATTATGTTTTGGTTGGATAGATAGCAAACCCAATAAAAGAGATGAGGAGAGTTATTATCAATTCTTCGCAAAAAGAAATCCTAAGAGTAAATGGAGTAAAGTTAACAAAGACAAAGTGTCCCGATTGATCAAAGCAGGAAAAATGCATAGTGCCGGATTGAAGATGATTGAACTTGCCAAAAAATTAGGTACCTGGGATGCTTTGAATGAGGTAGAGGACATTATCATTCCACCGGATCTTGAAACTGCATTCAAAAAGAATCCTACTGCCCGAGCCCATTTTGATGCTTTTTCCAGATCTTCAAAAAGGGGTATTTTAGAGTGGATTTTAAATGCCAAAAAAGCTGAAACCCGTGAGAAGAGGATTCAGGAAACAGTAATGCTTGCCGCAAAGAATCTAAAAGCCAATCACCCCAATCAACCCAAAAAATGAAAGCGGTTATTGATCAATCAGATGGTATGTACTTTATTGCGATTGGTACATCAACAGCAGAAAAATTTTTAAAAAAAGGAAACAAAAGATGTATTTGTACGCTCAATGGAAAATCGAGTTTACATGTTGCCATACGATCCAGAAAAGAAGAAGGGTATTTCATTTATATCAGCAAGCGTGTATTAAAAGAATTGAGCCTGAAAAAAGGAATGACAGTACAAATGGAACTAAAAGAGGATGAGAGTCAGTTCCAATTTGAAGAAGCAGAAGAATGGAATGAAGTACTTACAACTGACCCTATTGCCAAAGACGTGTTTGATCAATTAACCCCGGGCAATCAGCGTAGTATTTTGTATTTAATTACCCGCGTTAAATCATCTGAAAAAAGAATCGAAAGATCACTCCATATCGCTGAACAGCTCAAAAGAGGTATTCACAGCGCTGCTAAACTGATGAAGAAATAAATCTCCATTGATCTGTAAAATTGTTAAGGAAAACTAAAAAAAGAAGACTTGCTGATTGAGCTCCCCTTTTACCCCGCCAAGATTTTCCTAAATCATGTGTCAGCGGTTAATTTTTCATTATCATTACGGAAATTTGTGCTGATCGTTAAATTATACATTCGATGCTTCGCGGGATTCTCAGCTTATTAGCCATACCATTTTCTGTGCTGGTTCTTCATGCACAACAGGTTCCTAAGACCTGGTTTCACATGGACTATCATAAAGACTCATTCTACGGAATCAGTTTATACAAAGCCTACGATTATTTAAAAGAGCGCAATAAAAAAAGTGAGCCCATTATTGTTGCAGTGCTTGACTCCGGTATCGATACTACCCATGAAGACCTGAAGTCGGTACTTTGGCGTAACCCAAAAGAAATTCCGGGAAATAATAAAGATGATGATGGTAATGGATATGTAGATGATGTGTATGGATGGAATTTCTTAGGAAATAAAGACGGTAGAAACATTAAAAAAGCATCCGACGAACGTTCTAGAGTTTTTCACAGATGGAAGGATCAGTTTTCAAATAAAAATCTGAATCCAGAAGAAATGACACAGCAACAGCGTGAGCAATTCTTTATCTGGAAAAAAGCTTTGAACCAGATGAATTTTAGTCACGAGGAGCAAATGGAATTAATGTTTGTTGAGGTAACAGCCAAGGCATTAAAAAAGCATGACAAGATACTACGTCAGGAAATGGGATGTGAGGAATATACCTGTGAGAAGCTGGAAAAGTTTCAGCCGATCAGCAAAATGGGGAAAGAAGCGAAATTGGGTTTTCTTACCTGTATGAAAATGATTGGATTGGATGCAGAAGAAAAAAATACTGTTTTATTATCTCAATTAGAGGAATACATTGATGGCAAGAAAACAGCTTTTGAATCGAAAGAAAAAGCACCTCGTGATTATCGTGCAGAGATCATTGGAGATAATTATTACAGTTTAAGTGACCGCTTTTACGGCAATGGTGATGTGATGGGGCCCAACCCTGATCACGGTACGCATGTAAGTGGATTGATCGCCGCTCAGCGAAACAACGGTATCGGTATTGATGGTGTGGCAGACAATGTTCGCATCATGATGTTACGTGTGGTACCGGATGGAGATGAATACGATAAAGATGTGGCATTAGCCATTCGTTATGCAGTTGATCATGGTGCCAAAGTCATCAATATGAGTTTTGGCAAATCATTCTCCCCTGAAAAGAACTGGGTTGACAGTGCCATTCATTATGCAGAGCAGAAAGATGTACTGGTATTACATTCATCCGGTAATGATGGTGATAATATTGATGAAAAAGATGTGTTCCCAAATCCATGGTTACAACAGTGGAATACACTGGCCAGCAATTATATTACAGTAGGTGCGAGTAGCGATCCAAAAATTAGCGGCAGTATCAGTGCCGAGTTTAGTAATTATGGCAAACAGAAAGTGGATTTGTTTGCACCTGGTGTCAAAATTTATTCTACGATGCCGGGAGGCAACAAATACGGTAATCAGCAGGGTACCAGTATGGCCACTCCGATTGTTAGCGGTATTGCAGCTATGATACGGTCTTATTATCCACAGTTAACTGCGGCTCAAGTAAAACAGATTATCGAAAAATCAGTACTGATTCCTGAATCATCTGCTTATTGTTTCCGTCCGGGTGAGAAAGCCACCATTGTGCCTTTCACTGAATTATCAAGAACCGGAGGTATTGTAAATGCTTACAATGCAATGGTGACTGCGGAACAATGGATTCAGCAAGCGAATAAGCCGACTACAGAAACCAAGATCACCAACGTTAAGAAGAATAAGTCACACTAATTTATTTATGAGTAGACCACAAGCCGGTGAGTACAACTCATTTTTTGAGCGATACATCAACCAAACCAAAGCACAAAATGCACATGCATTACTGGAAGAGTTAACCGCAGTACTTGAAAATTTTTATACGGGTTTACCTGAATCAAAGGCAGACTATGCTTATGCACCGGGTAAATGGACTTTGAAGGAAGTATTACAACATGTAACAGATGCGGAGAGAATCTTTAGTTATCGTTTATTAAGAATTGCCAGAAAAGATGCTACTCCACTCCCTCCTTTTGAAGAAAATGATTATGTAGTGAATGCGGATGCCAACAAAAGAAGTTTTGATGCCATCAAACAAGAATTTTTAGCAGTAAGAAAATCCAGCAACCTGCTGATTGAATCACTTACAGAAGCACAATTAAATCATAGAGGTATTGTAAGTGCTACTGAAACTTCAGCCAATGCAATTGCTTTTATACTATTTGGTCACTTGATGCATCATAAGGGGGTAATTGAGGAGAGGTATTTGTAGGTAGCTTATGGTTCATGGCTTATGGTCCATGGTCCATAGTAGAAGAAAGATCCACTTTAAAATAAGAAGAGGCTGTATCAAAAATCTGATACAGCCTCTTTTTAATTCATATCTGCGATCATTATTTAGCAAACAAATGAATCGCCAGTTGTACATCTTTAGCAGGACCATTGTACAAAATACCTAATGCAGTTCTGTCTACACTGAAATAAGCCTGACCAAACAGACCTTTTTCACTTGCACTGCGGATATTTGCATTGAATTTCACAGCAACAGTAGCGCCTTTGATATTCAGGTTACCGTTGATTTCACAAGTACCTTCTCCGGTATAGTTTACACCTGTAATCGTGTAAGTAGCTTCGCTAAATTTAGCTACATCAAAAAAGTCTGCAGACTTCAGGTGACCGGCTAATCTGTCTCCGGCTCCATCTGTTACTTTCAGGTTCGCCAGATCAATTACGAAACTACCACCTGTCAATTTACCATTCTCTACCTGTACTTGTCCACTTTTCACAGTGAAAGAACCGGTATGATAGTCGCCAGCTTTAGAACCGATCCAGTCAACACGGCTCTTATCAGCAACGACATTCAGTGTGATAGGTGCTTTTTTGTTTTCACCCGTAAAAGAAGAAAGACCGATCAATAATACGGCACTCATCAAGGTCAAAAATGCTTTTTTCATAATGTTTTTTGTTTTTACAGTTTTTGTAAGCATCGTAAAATTAGGGGAATTAATGTTACAACAATAAAATTTCGGCTTAAATCTGAATGCCTGATTCTCTTATCTTCGCAAAAATTTTTCCCGTATGAATCTTCACGAATATCAAGCCAAGGAATTGCTGAAAAAATACAATGTACCGGTGCAGGAAGGCATTGCGGTAGACACAGTAATGGCAGCCGAAGAGGCGTATCGCCAGATTAAGACCCAAACCGGTAATAATTTTGCTGTAATTAAGGCTCAAATCCATGCCGGTGGACGTGGTAAGGGTAAAATTGAGGGTACAGAACAGCGTGGTGTGGCCGTGGCTAAGAGTGTTGAAGATGTGGCGACCATCGCTAAAAATATTCTAGGTGGCACCTTGGTGACCATCCAAACCGGTCCAAGCGGTAAAAAAGTAAACAAGATCCTGATTGCTCAGGATGTGTATTATCCAGGCCCTAATCCGGTAAAAGAATTCTACCTGTCGATCCTGCTTGATCGTGCCAAGGGCATGAACGTGATTATGTATAGTACTGAGGGCGGTATGGATATTGAAGAAGTAGCGCATAACACCCCAGATAAAATCTTTAAAGAGTGGGTTCACCCGGGTGGTGGTTTGCAAGGTTTTCAGGCGCGTAAGATCGCTTTCAACCTGGGTCTGAGCGGGGAAGCTTTTAAAAACTGCGTGAAATTTGTCACCAACCTGTACAATGCATATGTTGGACTGGATTGCGGCATGTTAGAGATCAATCCATTGTTCAAAACCAGTGATGAAAAGATCATCGCGGTAGACTGTAAAATGAATATTGATGACAACGCTTTGATGCGTCATGCAGATACTGCCGCTTTACGCGATGTATCAGAAGAAGATCCTACTGAAGTGGAAGCCGGACAATACAACCTGAACTTTGTGAAACTGGATGGTAATGTAGGATGTATGGTAAACGGTGCCGGTTTGGCGATGGCTACCATGGACATGATCAAGTTGAGTGGCGGTGAGCCGGCCAATTTCCTGGACGTTGGAGGTACTGCAAACGCTCAAACAGTAGAAGCCGGATTCCGTATCATCATGAAAGATCCGAATGTAAAAGCTATTCTTATCAACATCTTTGGTGGTATCGTTCGTTGTGATCGTGTTGCTGCCGGGGTGATTGAAGCCTATAACAAATTGGGCAATATTGAAATTCCTATTATCGTAAGATTACAAGGTACCAATGCCGTTGAAGCGAAGAAATTGATCGATGAAAGTGGGTTGAAAGTACAATCTGCGATCGAACTCAGCGAAGCTGCTGATCTGGTGAAGAAAGCAGTTGCTTAATTAAAACTTTAAAAATGCAAAAGCTCCGGAAAAGCCGGGGCTTTTTTTTGCTGCAAGCTGTACGCTGCACGCTGCAAGTGATCATAAAACCTTGAAGCTTGTAGCTTGTGGCGTGCAGCTTGTTGCTTATAGCTTAAAAACGAAAGCTTTTTACGACTCTGAATAGATCATTTTAACTTCCATCACTGCGCTGAATGAATAACGCAGTCCGGTTGCCACTTCTACACATTCATATCTTTTTCTTCTTAGCTTACCTCGTCTGAAAACCCGTCCATTATCCATCTGAAATAGTTGTCCTTCAGCAATATCAGCCACATGTGCATAGCCAACCCTTTGTTGCTTATTGTACTTACGAAGAACCAATAACAAAGCGGTTTCACCATTCGCGGTAGCTGCAGGGTTCATCACCGAATTATGTAGTGCCTGTTCAATATCTTCCGGAAAAACACCTAATTGAATAAAGTGCAACAACAATTTTGCATAACAGGTCTTCCATTCTTTTCCATGGGCTTCTACCCTATTACGATATTGCTCAAACGTAAGCAGATGTGCCAGTTCATGTAAGAGTGTAATCAGAAATTCATAAGGATTCAAATCACCGTTAACAGTGATGCGATGGTTCTTTCCAGCAAATGCATGGCGATAATCGCCTAGTACCGATTTTCTTTTCCGCGTAATAGTGAGGTGTACACGATACTGTTTGATATATGCTACTACTTCCTCAAAACTCCCTTCCGGAAGAAAAGAAGACAATGCCTGCATAGGATGTTCAGATACGGGCATTCTTTTTGGGATTCTGCCTTAAGAATAAACGAACTTCCATCCAAGTATACACTACGTATAAACCGAGGGCCGCATAGATGGAATACACACTTTTATCTTTTCCTACGATAGATAAATAAATAAGTAAAGCCGCCGCAAAACCAATTAGTTTTAACCCCATGCCCGCCATTACAGCTCTCACAATAGCATTGGGATTGGGATTTTTGGAAGCATTCAATTGCAATAATAAACCTATCAAGGAAAACACGAATAATAGAATATTCGCAACAATCAATACATCCTGTTTCATGCCCCATGACGCAATTTGTTTATCGCCTACAACGGTGAGTGCATTGACGATCAAAAAAAATAAAACAAGTGGTCGGATTTTTTTTCCCATAATCATTTCTTTGATGTACCTGATGTATCGCTGATCAGTTTGATCAGTGTACCCAACAATGCCAGCAAGGGCAAAAGCCAGATGAATACAGGTTTTGAAAAGCTAAAATATTGATCTGCCCACTTTCCACCATATATGGTTATACACAATAGCACGATGAGCTGTGTGGCTAGTGAAGCATAGGTTAGTAAGCTTTTATCAGGACGTTGATCAGATGACATTATTCGCTCGATATATCGGTCTTGGGAATGGCCAAGGAAATAGTGTCCAGTTGAGAGGGTGTATCCCCTGCCAATACTTTTTTAACCCCATCAATATATTGTTCTTTATACCGTATGGCTTGCTCAAGAGAATCTGTTCTCATTTTCAGCATTTGAAGTGCTGCCCTGCTTTCTCTAGTTCCATAACCCGGTATATAATATTTTAAAGGCGAAAAGGCGATCAAGGCGATGGTGAGTCCAACCAGTAACACAAATACGGTACTCATCCCGATGTATACACTGAGGCGTGATAATCTGAAAGTCACTACTTCTTCATACGTATCATCATTCATTACTACGAGACGATAGTTATTTCTGATGCGTTTGAGATTATTATTACTATCGGAGTTGGCCATAGACTAAAATCAGGTTAAAGGTAATGATGAATTGGGTTTTCACAGCCGCCGAAAGGGAAATAACTGTATTTTTAGAGTGTTTTTATGCAGATACACCAGCGAATAAGATTTTCCGGGATGATTTTACGTTCTATACTACCATGCTTGTCAGTGATTTTTCTGTTTTTCACCGGAAAAAGCATCGCGCAGCCTTATACCACCATCGAGCTCAAAAAGGAAAAACCTTATGAGAATCGAACTTTGCCATCCGAAAAATCAGGCAATAAAAAATTTACACTTCCCAAAAGGATCTATAACAATACAGTTACCCATTTCAACTATTATTTCAATGCCAATCAGCGCATGAATGAGATTGTAGAAAGGGCTACTGAATCGCATCGGGATGATTATACCCAACTCCTATCTTTTTACGATTATGAACTGGAAACAACCGCCCAGGATCAAATTGATACCGTACTATATAAATGTACTGCTGGTATCTTATTGCATGATCTGAGAAGTGATTGGGTTGACAACCTCTATCTGCTGATGGGTAAAGCCTATCTCTTCAGAAAAGATTTTGATTCTGCATTGCATGTATTTCAATACATCAATTATGCATTTGCACCAAAAGACGATGGGTATGATGTGCCCATAGGAAGTAATGTAAGTAATGCCGGAGGTGTTTTTTCCATTTCTACCAATGAAAAAAGAAATCTATGGAAGAAAATAACCACCACCCTTCCCAGCAGGAATGAAAGTTTTCTCTGGATGGTCCGTACCTATATTGAGCAAGATAAAATAGCAGAAGCTTCCGGTTTGGTTGCATTACTAAGAAGTGATGCGCTTTTCCCAGCCCGTCTACAGCCTGAACTTGATGAAGCTAGTGCTTATCTATTCTATAAACTCAATGCCTATGACAGTGCTGCGTTTTATTTGACTCGTTCTTTGAAAAAAGGAAATAACCAACTGAATAAGGCTAGAACTTATTATTTGGCTGCACAACTGTATGAAAAGGCTAATAGAAATGCTGATGCCATCAAAAATTTCGCTGAAGCCATTCGAAATGCACAAGATCCGTTTATGGAAGTGTATGCAAGATTGAATATTGCAGCATTGGCTACCGGAGAAAAAGACAATGCCCTTCAGGAAAATCTGAATGAGTTATTGAAAATGGCAAAAAAAGATAAGTATGATGTGTATCGTGACATCATTTACTATGCTGCAGCTAAATTGGAACTGAGCAGAAAAGCTTATCCTGCCGCACAACAATGGTTACTGAAAAGTGTTGCGTACAGTAGTGATAACCCCATTCAAAAACAGAAAAGCTTTTTGTTATTGGGTGATTTGAATTATGATCGAAAATCATATAGTCAATCTTTTCGTTTTTACGACAGCGTTGAAGCCAGACTTTTACCGGATGATGAGCAAGCAAGAATCGAAACACGTAAACCCGCACTACAACTCATCAGCATCAATGAAGAAAATATTCATCGGGAAGATAGTGTTCAAAAGATTGCAACCTTGCCTGAAAATGCCCGAACAGATTTTCTCAAAAAACTACTCAGACAAATCAGGAAAGAAAGAGGCATCAAAGAAACAGAAGAGCCTTCTTTCGGAGCAGATCTTGTGGCTGATTCTAAAAATACCGGCGATCTATTTGGGACGAACAATGCAGATTTTTATTTCCTGAATAGCAACTTAAAAAGTCGCGGCTTTAGTGAGTTTGGTAAAAGATGGGGCAATAGACCGAATGTAGATAACTGGAGAAGACAATCAGCCCTTGATAAAATTATTACCACACAACAAACACAGGCTTCAGTAGCACAGGATGGAAAAGCCGATCCCAAAAAAGAAGAACTTAGCCTGGAATCTCTGATGAATGCCATTCCGCTGACACAGGAACAAATGGAACTCTCGAATACCATTATTATTCGTGCTTTATTGGACAATGGCAATATTTTTCAACAACAATTAGATGATTATGCTTCAGCCATTGAAGTGTATGAAGAATTATTGAGAAGATTCCCTCAATCAGCTGAGGCTGAAGAAGCCAGTTTTTTACTGTTACAGTGTTATCGCAAAACCAATAACCTGAAAGCAGCTGACTCATTATCCCAGGTATTCAATCGCCAATATGCTGATAGTAAGTTTTTGTATGGCAATACAATCAGTAACCAACAACAGGATCCGAAAGAAAAATTATATACCAATATTTACAACCTCTTTATTGAAGGAAAATTTGATGATGCCATCAAAGCCAAAAAACAGGCTGAGCAATCCCTGAGTAGTTCTGCTTGGACACCACAACTCTTGTACATTGAGTCTATCTATTATGTGAAAGAGCGTAAGGATAGTACTGCAGTGAATCGATTGGAACAACTCATCAATAATTTCCCGACATCCCCACTGGCTGAAAAAGCCAATACGATGATTGATGTAATCAAAAGAAGAAGTGAAATTGAAAGCTATTTGTCTGAACTGAATATTGAAAGACCCGTGGAAACAGTTACACGTTCTGTTGATCTAACCGGACCTGCCAATGTGATTTCTACAACTCCACAACGAAAAGACAGTTCCGCATCTGTACCAGCCATCAAAAATTTGAAACAACCACCGGGTGTGAATATTACCAATGCAATACAATCTCCGGTACAATCCATTGAACTGGATTATGAGTTCATTGCTACCGACACCCAATATGCAGTGGTTGTGCTCAATAAAGTAGACGGCATGTTTGTAGGTGAAGCCAGAAATGCCTTCAATAGGTTTAATCAGGAAAGATATTTCAATCGCAGATTGAGCATCACCACACAACCGGTGGTTCCTGAAATCCAGTTTTTATTGATCGGTCCATTCAAAGATGCCAGTGAGGCGGTGAGTTATACAGATGTTGTGAAGCCTTTAGCGGCTAACCGTATCCTACCTTGGTTGAGTGCCGACAAATATGGCTTTTTGATTATCAGTCCGGCCAATTTAAGGATACTTCAAACTAAAAAAGATGCGGGTGCTTATCGAGCATTCCTGCAAAAAATATTACCTGATAAATTTTAACGACCCTAAAGAGGAGCTTCACCAACTCTTCTTTAGCTTTACGACCTGTTATTAGTAACCATTTATTACTGATTATGTCAAAATCTGTTCGCATTTTCTGGCGCATTTTTTTCTGGACACTGGGTGGAGGAATTGTATTCCTACTAATGATCAATTTCGGTCTCTTAGGAAGAATGCCCTCCATCAATGATATTGAAAATCCAACTGCCTCTTTGGCAAGTCAGGTATATGCACAAGATGGTACGCTGATGGGAAAATATTATCTCGAAGATCGTATCAATGTACAATACAAAGACATCAGCAAACATGTGGTGAATGCATTGGTGGCTACAGAAGATGAACGTTTTTATGACCACAGTGGCATTGATCCGCGTTCATTGGGTAGGGCCTTGATCTTTCTGGGCAGAGAAGGTGGTGCGAGTACCATCACCATGCAAACAGCCAAAAATTTGTTTACAGACAACTGGGGCACCCGTAATATTTTTCTTCGCATCATTCAGAAAATAAAAGAATCGGTGATTGCGGTGAAACTGGAACGCAATTTTACCAAGGAAGAGATCATTACCATCTATTTGAATACGGTTGCTTTTGGTGATAATGTTTTTGGTATTCGCAATGCCGCTAAAACATTTTTCCAAAAGGAACCTGATCGATTGAATATTGAAGAGTCGGCTGTTTTGATCGGTATGCTGAAAGGTGCTACAATCTATAATCCCAGACGAAACCCGAAACTGGCATTGGATAGAAGAAATACCGTGATCAACCAAATGGTTCGTAATGAATACCTGACCGAAGCAGAAGCCGCTATCCTGAAAAGAAAACCGATTGAACTGAACTACAAAAAATTGGATGAAACAGCAGGTCTTGGTCCCTACTTCAGAATGATATTGGGTGAGGAAATGAAGAAATGGTGTAAGGAAAACAAAAAAAGCAATGGTGATAATTATAATCTGTACCGTGATGGCTTGAAAATTTATACCACCATCAATCCAAGGATGCAACAATATGCCGAAGAAGCAGTTGCCAAGCATATGAACTATATGCAAAAGCTTTTCAATACACAAGCGAATATCCGAAACGGAAGTATTTGGAAAGGATATGAGAATGTATTGGAAACAGCCATGAAACAAAGTGATCGCTGGAAGAACTTAGACAGAGAAGGTTTGAGTGCAGAAGATATCAGAAAAACATTCTTTGAAAAAACTCCGATGCGCGTGTTTGCTTACAACAGCAATCGAGAGACGGACACAACCATGACACCCTACGATTCGATCCGTTATCACAGACAAATGTTACAAGCAGGTTTTATGGTGATGGATCCTTTAACCGGTGAGATCAAAGCTTGGGTGGGAGGTATTGGATTCAAATCATTCAAGTATGACCACGTTAATTTTAATACCAAACGTCAGGTAGGTTCTACCATGAAACCTTTGTTGTATAGTTTAGCGATTGAGGAAGCAGGATTTACACCCAACACAACTGTTTACGATGAGCAACAAAGTTTTGGTCAGTATGGCTTGGTACCTGCAACGAGTAGGTCTTGTCAGGGTGGCGCGATGCCCATGGCTTCGGCACTTGCTTTTTCCAGAAACTGTGCATCGGCATATATCATGAAACAATTAGACAGTGAAGGTAATAATGGTGCGAAAAGACTGGTTGACTTCTTACAGCGTTGTGATTTCAAAACAAAAATTGAACCCTACCCCTCCATCGCATTGGGCTCTTGTGAAATTTCATTGTTTGAAATGATGCAAGGTTTCAGCATGTTCCCCGGCAGAGGATTTAATGTTAAACCCATGTATATCACCAGAATTGAAGATAGAAATGGAAATGTACTAGCCACATTTACACCTAAAAGAAAAGAAGTAATCAGTGAAATAACCGCTTATTCTGTGGTGAAGATGATGCAGGGAACTGTTCAAGTGGGTACGGGTCGGGGTATCTGGGGTTATGGTATGCCCGGTGTTGAGAATGCAGGTAAGACAGGCACCACCAATGAAAATAGCGATGGTTGGTTTATGGGCTACACTCCTCAGTTGATGGGAGGTGCTTGGGTAGGTGCAGATGATCGTTTTATCCATTTCAATAAAGAGAGTGCCAACGGACAAGGGGGCCGCGCTGCCATGCCGATATGGGCTTATTTCTTTGCAAAAGCTGCTGCTGATCCTAATTGCGGTATTGACAAGAGCGCCACTTTTGTGAAACCGGATGTAATGAGCAACGATATTGTGATTGATTATCTCAATGACTCTACACCGATATTGGGTGGAGAAGGTGAAGATGTAGGTACCGGAAATTCTCAAGATTATGAGATTCTGCAAAATATTAAACTGGAAGATATTGGTGCAGAATCAGACATAAAACCCGCCACGCCTAAAACACCGGAGAAAAAAGATACAAAAGGAAATACCCCACCCCCACCGGCAGAAAAACCAAAAGCTGTTCTGCCCAAAAAACCGGGTGGAGGAAAATAGTTGAAAGAGAACCGATATGAATTCATTGAAAGTAATTGCCTTTGACGCAGATGATACTTTATGGGTAAATGAACCCTATTTCAGAGAAACCGAAGATCGTTTTTGTGAACTATTAGAAGATTATTTGCCGCATCATTCTGTTGCACGTGAACTATTGCATACTGAAATCAAGAATATCAGTTTGTATGGTTATGGTGTGAAAGGATTTATGTTGAGCATGATTGAAACAGCACTAGAAGTATCCAACAAAACAGTACCGGTTGACATCATTGAAAAATGTATTCAATTAGGAAAAGAATTGTTGGATAAACCCATCGTTTTATTAGACGGTGTAGAAGAAGTATTAAATGCACTCAAAGGGAAATATAAATTGGTGGTAGCTACAAAGGGAGATTTATTGGATCAGGAAAGAAAACTGATCAAATCAGGCTTATCACATTATTTCCATCACATTGAGATCATGTCTGAAAAAAAGGAAGCAGATTATCAAAAATTGATCAAGCATCTGGATATTCCATCTGAATCATTTATGATGCTGGGCAATTCACTGAAATCTGATGTGATTCCGGTATTGGCATTGAATGGTCATGCAGTACATATCCCTTATCATACTACATGGGCACATGAAACAGTGGATGGAGATATCAAACATTCCAACTTTAGACAAGTAGAGACGATCAAAGAAGTATTATCTTTCCTGTAATCATGAGAACATTACTTGATATTGAGACCTGGAATCGTAAAGATCAGTTTCGTTTCTTTAGCCAATTTGAAGAGCCTTTTTTTGGTATTACGGTACAGGTTGATTGTACGGAAGCATACGCTTTTGCTAAAGCCAATAACTATTCCTTTTTCTTGTATTATCTGTATCAATCATTAAAAGCGGCCAATCAAATTGAGCCATTCAGATACCGAATTGTTGAGGGAAATGTATATCACTATGATGTTGTAAATGCATCCCCTACGATCAATAGACCTGACGGCACTTTTGGTTTTTCTTATATGGATTATCATCCCGACTTTACATCTTTCGCTACATCTGCTCAAAGGATAATGGAAGAAGTAAGAAACAGTACCGGTTTGATTCCTGCTGTTTCAGGCGAAAATGTGATCCATTATTCATCCATCCCTTGGATCAATTTCACCAGTTTATCTCATGCCAGAAGCTTTACGTTCAAAGATTCCTGTCCGAAAATTTCTTTTGGAAAAATGACGGAAGTGAATGGTAGAAAGCTGATGCCTTTATCGATTCATGTGCACCATGCTTTGATGGATGGATTTCATGTAGGACAATATATTGATCTGTATCAACAGCTATTAACTGAACAACCCATTTAGAGATTCTCACCTTTCAAATTAAAGTTCAAGGAGAATTGGTGAAACATTTGGCGTTGATAAAAGCCGGTAGCATACCGCACCTGTAATTTGGGTAAAAGAATTCCTGCCCCTGCAGAAAAACCATTCAAGCCATTGGTAATATTAAAGCCGTTCAGTTCCTGTCTGCGTTGAAAATGATATCCGGTACTGATTTCAATTTTTTCATCAGGAAAGAATTGCGCACCCAACACAATATGATTAAAGATTTTTTGCAGCGTATTTCTTTTACTGAAATCATCTTCTCCCTCTCCTGCCCTAAAGAGTGTGTCGTTATAAAAATTATTAAACCGATGCAGCTCATGAAATGTCAATGAAAATTGAACTGGCGCATTCTGTAATTTCTTGGTGATACCTGCCTGCAAATCAAAAGGCAGTTCTTCCTTCCGACCGCTACCATCATAAGTATTCAATTGTGTACCGATATTTTTTACGGTTATACCTGCCTGTAATCCTTTATCTGGGTCATGATAATTCAATCCAATATCCATAGCCAATCCTGAAGAACGAAATTGACCATACCCCGAATGAATAAATTTAATCGTAGCCCCATACCACCATTTTTCTTTATGATTCCTGGAAGCCATTACCTGTACCACATAGTCGCGTGGATTGAATCGCCCTATGATATTCCCTGCAGCATCTGTTTGATCTATGCTTCCATAATTCAAATAATTGATTCCCCAGCCAATACTGGTTTTCGCTTCTTCTAAATGATACCCTGCACTGATACTATAATTACTGATTCCGGCTATAAATGCGTTAAAAGAAGTATTGACCTGACGGTGCATTTCTTTTCTTAATAATGCCGGGTTGTGAAAGCTCATCCCAACATCTTTACCGCCCGAAGTAATATTGATGCCGCCCAATGCAGAAAGTTGTGCGGTATTGGCTTGTTTGAGAAAGCCAAAAACAGCATTACCTCCCAGGGTTTGACCACCTGCAGAGATCGCATACACTGATAAAGTCCATAAAATAAAAATCCTGTACACCACTGTATTCAAATCTACAATATGTATGGTTGCGATAGAAATTATTGCGAGAAGGAATAGGTGTTAAAAAATGAAATCCCCCATGGAGATGGGGGATCTTAACCCTTAAAACAACCAACATGAAGAAAATGTTGATGTTTGAATAACAAGACTGCCTTTGAAAAGTTCAGACAGCTATCAATTTTAATGTCATACCAATGCTATATCCACCACCTGTTGCATGGTTTTAACATAATGAAATTCCACACCTTTGATATAGTCGCCCTCAATTTCTTTCACATCTTTTTCGTTCTGCCAGCAAAGTATGATCTCTTTTAAGCCTGATCTTTTTGCCGCCAGTACTTTTTCCTTGATTCCACCTACCGGCAATACCTGTCCACGAAGTGTGATCTCACCGGTCATTGCCAAATAAGGCTTCATTTTTCTGCCGGTAAAGGCTGAGGCCAATGAAGTGAGCATGGTGATACCAGCGCTTGGACCATCTTTCGGAACTGCCCCTTCAGGAACATGAATATGGATGGCTTTTTTAGAAAACTCTTCCGGATCAATTCCGTATTTCCGTGCATTCGCCTGTAAATAGCTGAGTGCGGTGCTGGCACTTTCTTTCATGACATTCCCCAAGTTACCGGTAAGTTTGAGTTCCCCTTTTCCTTCTCCAAGAATGGTTTCTATGAATAAAATATCACCCCCAACATAGGTCCAGGCCAAGCCAACTGCTACACCCGGCATATTGGCGGTTTTATAAATCTCATTGCTGTATCTGGCCTGTCCGAGTATCTTTTCTACATCCTGTAAAGTGAGGGTAGATTTTACTTTGTTTTTTATAGCCAGTTCTTTCGCCTGATAACGCATCAATGCCGCGAGCTGTCTGTCGAGTTCTCTTACCCCACTTTCACGGGTATAGTTCTCAATGACTTTCTCCAATACTTTATCATTGATCTTGATATTCACTTTCGCCAATCCATGTGCTTCTTTTTGTTTAGGCAATAGGTGACGTTTAGCGATCTCTACTTTTTCCTCAACTGCATATCCACTCAGGTCAATAATTTCCAGACGGTCGCGTAGCGCCGGCTGAATATTTTGCAGGTTATTGGCGGTTGCGATGAACAATACTTTGCTCAGATCATATTCCAGTTCCAAATAGTTATCGTAGAAAGTATTGTTCTGTTCCGGATCCAATACTTCCAGTAATGCGGAGGAAGGATCTCCACGAAAATCATTACCGATCTTATCGATTTCATCCAAAATCATGACCGGGTTGGAGGACTTACATTTGCGGATATTCTGCAAAATGCGACCCGGCATGGCACCGATATAGGTTTTCCTGTGACCACGAATCTCACTCTCATCATGCATACCTCCCAAACTCAATCGAACATATTTTCTTCCAATAGCATGTGCAATGGAACGCCCCAAAGAGGTTTTACCGATACCCGGAGGACCTAAAAAGCAAAGTATTGGGCTTTTCATGTCACCTTTTAGCTTGAGAACGGCGAGGTATTCGAGAATACGGCTTTTGATCTTGGTCATACCGTAATGATCAATATCCAGCACTTTCTGGGCATTTTTCAGATCATAATTATCATCGGTATGTTCATTCCAAGGGAGATCCAGCATCAGGTCAAGGTGATTATATACCACCGAATAGTCGGGGGTGCTGGGATGCATACGCTCTAGTTTTTCGATGCCTGATTTAAAAAGGGTTTTAGCAGCATCGGGCCATTTTTTGCCTTCCGCTTTTTTCTTCATTTCTGCGATCTCACGTTCATTGGTATCACCGCCGAGTTCTTCTTTAATGCTTTTGAGTTGCTGTTGAAGAAAATAATCTCTTTGCTGTTTGTCGATTTCGGTGCGTGTTTTATTGGTCACTTTATCCTTCAACTCAGCAAATTGAAGCTCACGTTGAAGGATATGAATCAGTTTTTCCGCACGTTCATGAATATCATTGATCTCTAATAAACCTTGTTTTTCTGCCAGTTCACTATTCAGGTTACTGCTTACAAAGTTGATCAGAAAAGAGGGGTTCTCGATATTCTTGAGAATAATGGATGCTTCGGTTGGTAAGTTGGGTGACAACTGAATGATTTGAGTAGCGAGGTCTTTGATACTGCTTACAATGGCATCAAAATCTTCATGAGAAGGTAGTTCATCATCTGCCAGCATCCGAATAGAAGCCCTGAAATAAGGGTCTTCGGAATCCATTTTAAGCAGCTCAAATCGTTTTTTACCTTGAATGATGATGGTTGTGCCACCATCCGGCATCTTTATCAGCTTAATGATTTTTGCAATGGTACCAATGGCACAAAGGTCTTTGGGTTCTGGATCTTCGATATTGGCATCTTTCTGGGCAACCACGCCAATCAATTTATCCGATTTATAGGCTTCATTCACCGCTTTGATACTCTTATCTCTACCTACAGTTATTGGCAAAACAACACCCGGGAATAAAACGGTATTACGCAATGGAAGAATGGGCAGGGTTTCAGGAATCACGGTATCCTTGTCAAATTCACCATCTGTTTCATTGATGGGGATAATGGGCATGAAATCAGTCTCGTCTTCCGCTCTAAAAAAAAGTTTCTCTTTCAACATAAATAATGAATCAATCTTAAGTCATAATGTCACATAAACCAACACCGGTTCATGCAAGCTAAGTCGGCAAAAATAAGTCAATATTGGTGCCATGAAGGATAAAAGAGTGTGACTGGTACAAACTGTCGCAAAAAAAAGTCTCCCACCAGAGGCGGGAGACTTTTCATTCCGCCTTAGGCGGAAAAAGCTTCTTGCAAGAAGTAATATTGTCTAAAAAACAAATACTACTAGTGAGCAGCTGGAGCAGCAGCTGAAGAATCAGTTGTAGCAGCAGCAGAAGAATCTGTAGTTGCAGTTGAATCAGTTGCAGCAGGAGCTACAGTTTCAGTTGCAGTTGAATCAGTTGTAGCTTCTTTGTTTTCACCTGAATTACATGCAGTAACGAAAGCTGCAATAGCTAAAATTGCGAATACTTTTTTCATTGTACTTGTTTTTTGAGTTTTTTTGTTTGGGCGCAAAGATAACGGTCGTTTTTGCTTTTACAAATTTTTAACACAGTTTTTTACTTTTTCCTGAAGAATATTCTCACTGGCACTCCTTTGAAATTAAAGCTGGAACGGAGTTGATTCTCCAAATAATTACGATAAGGCATCTTAATATCATCGGGATAGTTCGTAAAAAAGGCAAAAGAAGGTACCACGGTCGGTAATTGTGTCACATATTTAATTTTTACTGTATTACCTCTTACTACTGGTGCATGGTATGCCTGAACTGCTTTTAACATCACATCATTCAGTTGTGAAGTTGGAATCTTGCGCTTCTTATTATCATATACTTCCAAAGCCATTTCGATGGCTTTGAAGATGCGGGTTTTATCCTTCACTGAGATAAACAATACCGGCACATCTGTGAAAGGAGCGATTTTAGATTTTAAAGTTTTTTCATAATCACGAGCTGTATTTGTCTCTTTTTCAATGAGATCCCACTTATTTACCAATACCACTATTCCTTTCCCTTTACGGGTAGCCAAGCTAAAAATTGTAACATCTTGGGCGGTAATTCCTTTATCCGCATCGAGCACAAGTAGACATACATCCGCCTCATCCATTGCCTTAATGGCCCTGATGATGGAATAAAACTCGAGGTCGTCCTTTTCTTTACTTTTCTTTCGAATACCGGCAGTATCTATCAAGATAAACTCCTTTTGGAACAATTTGTAGTGGGTATGAATGGTATCCCTGGTTGTACCGGCAATATCACTTACGATTGTGCGCTCCTCTCCAATTAATGCATTCAACAATGATGATTTTCCGACATTGGGTTGACCGATGATGGCAAACTTAGGCAGTTGATCTTCCTCCAATACTTCTGCTGAATCGGCATCAGAGATTCCTGCAGCAATTGCATCCATCAACTCCCCTGTTCCACTACCTGAAATACTGCTAATGAAGAAGTTATGAGCGAAACCTAAACTATAAAATTCAGTGGCTTCTAGCTCACGAGTCCCGTTATCGACCTTGTTTACAACTACGTAAACAGGCTTCGTGGTTCTACGCAACATATCCGCCATTGACTCATCCAGATCGGTAATACCTGTTGCTACATCCACCATAAAAATGATGGCATTGGCCTCATCTATGGCAATTTTTACCTGTTTGCGGATCTCTTTTTCAAAAATATCTTCGGTATTGGGCACAAAACCACCGGTATCAATCAGGTTGAATACTTTACCATTCCAATCTGCGATACCATACTGACGGTCGCGGGTAACACCACTGATATCATCTACAATGGCTTTTCTTTTTTCTAATAAACGATTGAAGAATGTACTCTTCCCCACATTTGGTCTACCCACAATTGCTACTGTATAACCCATATTTTAAATTGATTTAAATATTCTAATTAACTGATAATCATATTATTGATATCCATATTCATTTAACTGCATTTCATTGTCGCGCCATTTAGGGCGAACTTTAATAAATAATTCAAGAAACACTTTTCGTCCAATAAAAGCCTCGATATCTTTTCTTGCCAAGGTTCCTACTTCCCTGATCATCTTGCCTTTATCACCGATGATGATTGCCTTCTGGCTCTCTCTTTGTACAATGATATCTGCCTGTATCTTAACCAAGGTTTCCTTTTCCTTGAATTCATTCACCATTACTGCTGTATGATAGGGTATCTCGTCGCCAAACAATTCATAGATCTTCTCTCTGATCATTTCACCAACAAAAAACTTGGTAGGCAGATCGCTCAGATCATCTTCACTATAGAAAGGAACGGCTTCTGGCAATAATGCCAGAATGGCATCTAACAGTTTCTGAAGATGGACTTTCTGAAGCGCCGATATTTTGATCAGTTGCTTACAATAAGGCTTAGTTGTAAAGAAAGCCTCTGCTTCAGCAATCTTACCATTGGCAGCCTTATCTATCTTATTTAAGACAAGTAAAGCCGGCACTTTTAACCGAAGTGAAGAAAAGATCGCATCACATTCTTGAAAATCGTCGTTGGCATCTACCATCAATAAAGCCAAGTCTGCATCTTCCAAAGCCCCTTTTACTGAATCCATCATCCGTTGGTGGAGTTTGTACTTGGGGTCAATGATACCCGGCGTATCGGAAAAGATGATCTGATACTCGCCCGGTTTATTCAAAAATGCCTTGATACGATGACGCGTGGTTTGAACCCTTGGAGATACAATGGCCATTTTCTCCCCTATCAAAGCATTCAATAAAGTGCTTTTGCCGGCATTGGGTTTACCAAATATGTTGACGAAACCTGATTTCATATACTAATTATTTAAAGGATTAGTAAATCCGGCTTAAGGGCAAAGGAAACTCAAAAGAGAATAAAACAACAGGAGACAAATAAACGACCACCTGTCCAAGTAGTTATTCAGTATCCAGAGTAGCCTCTAGCCGAAAAGAAAACCTTTCTGATTTTCTGGGATTTTAAAAACCCTTCTTAAATATCAAAGGCCTCATATCGAGGCCTTTGATATTTATTCTGTTGCGAGGGAAGGGATCGAACCTCCGACCTTCGGGTTATGAGCCCG
>OFDN01000188.1_pt1 | contig 59353 bp, 48 predicted proteins | sample 1520971 | NCBI WGS metagenome assembly OFDN01 (sample SAMEA94257418, study PRJEB24077) | hot springs metagenome | biome: Aquatic biome; feature: Geographical feature; material: Water | place: India | collected 2012-06-12 | depth 5 m
CCGTTCCGTCGGTGGGGCGAGACTCTGTCGAGCCCACTTTGCCGGCGAAGCCGGCGCGAGCGCAGCGAGCATTTCGAGTCGCGCCCAGATGCTCACTCCGTTCGCCTTGCTCCGCTCGGAAGTGGGCTCGACGGAGTCTCACCCCACCAGGGTGGAAGTGGCGTCCAAACAAGTTTCAAAGATCAAGTGGGAGCCGACCAGTAGGTTGCCGAGACGGGACATTTAACAGATGTAGTCTCGACGGCATTCGGCCCCGAAAGTCGCATGTCGTTTCAAAGAGAAGGCTCCCGCGAGCCTATGCTTACTGCTCCCTCTCCCCGCCTGAGCGAGGAGAGGGGAACGCCCTCCACTCGCTGGCACCTCCTCTCCCCCCCTCTCCTCCACTCCGAGTGGAAGAGAGGGAGTCAACCGGCACAGCTCGAAGCCGGTGGCGGCCATTTCCCAGGAGGGCGGGTTGCCGGCCCGAGGCCGCTTCCCGCCCTCCCGTGCGCGTGGCTCACACGGCCACGCCTTCGATCACTCCGACCCAGTGGTCGGCGTTGAGTTCGCCCTTGGCGAAGGTCGCCAGAATCTCGAACACCGCGTCCGAGAACCCTCCGACATTCAGGATGTCGGCCCGCTCCTGCGCCTGCGTCGAGCCGTAGGGCTGGACATCGAGGCACACCAGCCGCGCGGCCGGGTTGCGCCGACGGAAGAGTTCCCACTCCGCCATCGTCGCGGTGCTGCGGCCCCCGCCGTCACCGTCCACCCAGCTCATGTTGTCCGACACCATCACCACGAGGTCGGCCGAAGCGTTCTCCGCATTCAGCTGCCGCAACGGCGCACTGCAGTTGGTTCCGCCGCTCGGCAGGCCGGCCAACACCTTTGCGTTGGTCAGCACCGAATCGCGCGGGTTCAACCGCACCGGCACCACGTCGTCCGAGAACGGCAGGACTTCCGCCTCGCGGTTCTTCCGCACCAGCGCCGCCGCCACCAGGGCCGCGACGTCGAGGCACCGCACCGCCGTGGTCGAGCCCTTGCGGTGGCCGGTCACCGGCGACTGCATGGAACCGGACACGTCCGGGCAAACCACCACCCGGCCGGCGACCTCGGGCACGTTTTCCAGGGCGACTTCCATCGCATCCTGCAACGCCTCCCGAACCTCACCCGGGACGGATTCCTCCGCCTGGGCGTGCGCCACCATGAGCTGATACGGGAAGACCCGCGCCTTCCGCACGTTGGCCGGCTCCCGCAACCGCTCCGCCACCAGCTTGGTAACCTTGCGGTCGCTGAACACGCCATGCCGCGCAAAGGTGTTCAGGTTCATCCGTGTCATCTGCCACGGAGCCCGCCGCGCAATCGCGGTCCACTCGGCCTCGCCGAGGTTCAGCGCCGTGAGCATCTGGAACGGCACCTCCGGCACGTCCTTCGACTCACCACGCTTGTAGGCCTCAAAGGCCCGCACGCACTCCGGCAACGCCGCCGCGTCATGTTCCCGGCCGAGCAGCCAGCCGTAGAACGCCTTCCGGTGCGCCGAATCCGGCCGCGGATGGACCATCTTCACGACGTCCGCCAGCGACGGGCTCTGGCCCACGGTAGCCCGGAAGAGCTGCTCGTCGGTGCGGCTGGCCAGCCACTGCTGGACGAGCTTCTTCGGCACCGAGCCGAGCGACTTCCGCCCGACCACGCCGGAACGCAGGATCTGGACGAAGTTGCGGACCATCTTCCCGTCGTCGCAGACGCGCGGGAACACCGCCTTCAGCTTCTCGGCGTCGAGCACGCTCAACGCCGCGCACAGCAGCGCCGGCATGTCCTTCATGTGGCCGCGCTCGCGGCTGTAAACCGCGACCTTGGCGGTGAATTCCGGTCCGGCCGCGCTCGCCAGTTCCAGCACGCGCTGCAACTGGGTCTCGGCGTCGGCGTAGAAGGTTCCGTTCAGGCAGCCCGTGACCGCGTATTGCGCCAGGGCGTGCTTCGGAGTGAAGGCGAACGCCTTGGCGCCGGCCTCGTTTACCGTGTCCGCCTTGGAGAATTTTCCAGCCAAGGTCTGGAAGAGGGATTTGTTCGCCATATCGAGTCTTTCGTTCTGTTCGGGACGACGTAATGCAACGGGCGTGCCAACCTGCGAAACCGGTCGAAAACCCGGTTTTTATTGGTCTTTCAGCAGTTACATCGCAACGGGGACGAGCTTCGTTTTCTCTTTACTGCGCATTTCTGCGCTTTACCGCGAGTCACATTATTCGGTTTACTCGTCGGCGCTGGAGCGGGCAAGCGGGACGCTTGCGGCACGGCCGGCTGGAATCCGGCGCTACCGGGTAGCGCAAGCCTCCGGCTTGCCGTTTCGCAACCGTCCCGGTTGCCGGCGTTGAACCAGAGCCGCCCACAGCCCAGTCCACTGACCCACCATGAAGAAAACCGTCGTGCTCGGCATCCTCGGCAGCGTGCTGGATGCCGGCTTCCACCAGGAACGCTGGCAGAAGTGGCGTCCCACCGTTTCGCTGTGCCAGCACGAGGACCTTGTCGTCAGCCGCTTCGAGCTGCTGCACCAACCACCGCACAAGGACATCGCCGGATGCGTCGCCGCCGACATTGCGCGGGTTTCGCCGGAGACCGAGGTGCGGCTGCATCCGCAGTCACTGCGCGATCCGTGGGATTTCGAGGAGGTCTTCGGAGCCCTGCACGAATTCGCCCGCGGCTACGCCTTCGATCCGGACAAGGAGGACTACCTGATCCACATCACCACCGGCACCCACGTGCAGCAGATCTGCCTGTTCCTGCTGACGGAGAGCCGGCATTTCCCGGGGCGGCTGGTCCAGACTTCGCCGAAGGAGAAGAAGCAGAAGTCGCCCACAGGCGCCTACAGCCTCATCGACCTCGACCTGTCGCGTTACGACCGGATCGCCGCACGCTTCCGCAAGGAGGCCAGCGAGGCCCGCAGCTTCCTCAAGTCCGGCATCGAGACCCGTAACGCGCGCTTCAACCGCCTGATCGAGCAGATCGAGCACGTCGCCGTGCAGTCGCGCGACCCAATGCTGCTCATGGGGCCAACCGGCGCCGGGAAATCGCAGCTCGCGCGGAAGATCTATGAACTCAAGAAAGCCCGGCACCAGTTGGCCGGCGCTTTCGTCGAGGTGAACTGCGCCACGCTGCGCGGGGATGCCGCGATGAGCGCGCTGTTCGGCCACGTGAAGGGCGCCTTCACCGGGGCGGTGAAGGACCGTCCGGGCCTGCTCCGGTCCGCGGACGGCGGCCTGCTCTTTCTCGACGAAGTGGGCGAACTCGGCCTCGACGAACAGGCCATGCTGCTTCGGGCTCTGGAGGACAAGCGCTTCCCACCCTTCGGCGGCGACCACGAAGTCACAAGCGACTTCCAGCTCATCACCGGCACCAACCGCGACCTCCACGAACGCGTCCGCGAAGGGCGGTTCCGCGAGGATCTTTTGGCGAGGCTGAACCTGTGGACCTTCCGCCTGCCCGGGCTCCGCGAGCGCCCCGAGGACATCGAGCCCAACCTCGATTACGAGTTGGACCAGTTCGCCCGCAAGCACGGCACGCGCATCACGCTGAGCAAGGAGGTGCGGCAGAAGTTCCTCGCTTTCGCTCATTCACCCGAGGCCCGCTGGAGCGCCAACTTCCGGGACCTCAACGCCGCCCTCACCCGCATGGCGACGCTCGCCGAAGGCGGCCGCATCACCGCCCCGATCCTGGAGGAAGAGCTCGCTCGGCTACGGACCGCCTGGTCGGAACCGGAGATGGAGGACGACGAGGCCGAACTGCTAAACTCCGTGCTGGGTCCAAAGCGCCTCGCCGAGATCGATCCGTTTGACCAAGCCCAGCTCGCCTACGTGATTCGCGTTTGCCGCGAGTCGAAGAACCAGTCGGACGCCGGCCGGAAGCTGTTCCGCGTCACCCGCCTGGCCCGCAAGCACACCAACGACAGCGACCGGCTCGCGAAGTATCTCGCCCGCTTCGGCCTAGCCTGGAACGACTGCGAAGGCGCTTGAGCAAGGTGTGCAAACCCTCACATCGTCCGGCCCACGATGTTCCGTTTTCGCTGCCGCTTCCTTGCCGCCTGGCTCTGCCTTGCCCTGGCCTGGAACACAGCCGCGGCGGACACGCGGCTCGAACGCACCGTGCTCGCGACCAACCTGGTCGAACCGATCGCCCTTGAGGTCGCTGCCGATGGTCGGGTGATCTTCGCCGAGCGCCGCGGCGCCGTGAAGGCATGGCAGCCGGACTCCGGCATCACGGTCACCCTTGGAACGCTGAATGTGTTCACCGGGCCCGAGGACGGCCTGCTCGGCCTAGCGTTGCATCCGGGCTTCGTGACCAACGGCTGGATCTTCCTATATCACGCGACCCCGGGTGTGCTGGAGAACCGCGTGTCCCGCTTCACGGTGGTCGCGGGAACGCTGGATCTGGCTTCCCAGCGGGTGCTGCTGCGGGTGCCCACCCTGATCCCCAAGCCGAATCACTCCGGCGGCGGACTGGGCTTCGATGCCGCGGGCAATCTCTACGTCTCCACCGGCGACTACACCTACGCGGACAAATCGGACGGCTATGCGCCGCTGGATCGCCGGCGCGGTCACGAACTGAACGACTCCGAACGCACGGCGGCCAACACCGCCGACTTCCGCGGCAAGATCCTCCGCATCCATCCCGAACCCGACGGCACCTACACCATTCCGGCCGGCAACCTGTTCCCGCGCGGCACGCCCAAGACGCTCCCGGAAATCTACGTCATGGGCTGCCGAAATCCTTTCCGCTTCAGCCTCGATCCGAAGACGGGCTGGCTCTACTGGGGCGACGTTGGACCGGACGCCCTCGGCCCCGATCCAGTGCGCGGACCGGCCGGCTTCGACGAATTCAATGTCGCCAAAGCCGCCGGCAACTTTGGCTGGCCCTACTTCGCCGCCGACAACCGGCCCTACTTCGCCTACGACTTCGAAACCAAGACCAGCGGCCCGGCCTTCGTTCCCGCGCATCCGGTCAACGATTCACCGAACAACACGGGTCTGCGGGAACTGCCGCCCGCCCAGCCGGCTTTCCTGTGGTATCCGCCGGGCCCCAGCGCCCGCTGGCCCGAGGTCGGCAGCGGCGCCCGTTCCGCCATGGCCGGACCGGTGTATCACTTCGATCCCACGCTGAAATCGGACCGGAAGCTGCCCGCCGAATACGACGGCGCCGTGTTCCTCTTCGAATGGGAACGCGGCTGGATTAAGGCGGCTTGGCTGACGGACGACGGGCGCCTTCGCACGCTGAAACCGTTCATGACCGACACGAAGTTCAAGCGCCCGATCTGCCTCAAGCTCGGTCCGGACGGCGCCCTCTACCTGCTCGAATGGGGCAGCAACTGGTGGAACAACCACGACGCCGCGTTGGTAAGGCTGGAAGCGAAGCTGTAGTCACAACCGCCGGTTCGTCCCGCGCCACGCTTGGGACGGAAGATCAGCGCCGCGCGCGTTGAGCTGCGGTTCATTTCGTCGCGCCTTTTCGTCCCGCGCTGAACCGCGCGGGACGGGAGATCAGGGCTGCGCGGCAGCGGAGCCCCACCATGCCAGGTAGGGCGGAGCTGCTGCTCCGCTCGCGCAGGTGGAACCGTCTCAAACCGTTCGCGGAGTCCTTGCGGCACTACCTAGACGTCGGTGAAGAAACGAAGCCATCGTGAGCAGGTCGAGAGCGTCCTGTTCACTCATATGCCAGGATACTTTAGGAGCATGAGCCGTTGTGTTTCGGAATGTGCCAAAGATTCCCTTCATCAAGTTGAGGAGGCCCTTTTGCTCCGATTGCTCCGAATCGGTCTGCAAACTGTTAAAGGCGAGAAACGGCATTCCAATTCTCCCAAGTGCCAAAGCTTGCTCAGCAAGCTCAGCCCCATCCCCAGTAAGCCCAGTTTTCGATCGAAGTTTGTCCGCCAGACTCTTGGCTGCCTCAAGAACGGCGTGAAAGCAGTTATCCTGAAGAAGCTCAGCGCGACAGAACCGCAGCACGTCAGTGTGCACGCCTCTTTTCAGGAGTTCTGCTTTGAGTCTTCCTGCTCGTTCTTCTGCTTCGGAAAGAGTTCTTGCGGCTGTGCATCTTCGGAGCTGTCCGTCCTTGCCCAGTTCGGCACCCGTGAACACCAAGATTTGGTTTAGTGCGATGCGCCTCGCCTCGAAAACGTGGGCCTTTCCCACGTATCTCACTGGCTTCATCGCTTCGACAACGTAGCGCAACACCTTGTTGCCGCAGCAGTCCCGCTGTTGTTGGGCAGCCAACGCTACCAGCAGTCGCTTCCATTTGGTGAGACCAGAAGCTGGGTCAAAGATGCCGAGCTGAGCGAGCAGCATCCCAATCTCAGTTCCAGTTAGCCCTCCATCCGTATCAGCAAGAACACGGCAAACGCTTTCGAGTTCCGCAGGAGGCAATGAAGGGTTCGTCGCCATTGATCACAGCCTCAGCCGCTTGAAGCGGTTCTTCACTTCTTTCAGGTGGAAGTCCAGGGAGCAGAGCTTCTCCAATTCGCCCTTCTTGAAGTGCTTCGCGACGTCGGCGTCGGACTTGAGGACTTCCAGGAAGTCGGCGTCGTCGCGGCCGGCGTGCTTCACTTCCCAGGTCTTCATGGCGTTGCGCTGGACGAGCGCGTAGGCGTCCTCGCGGGTCAGGCCCTTGCGGATGAGCGCGAGCAGCACGGTCTGGCTGTTCCACATGCCGAGGCTGAGCCCGAGGTTCTTCTTCATGTTCTCGGGATAGACGAGCAGGCCGTCCATCAGGCGCGTGAGCAGGCCGAACATGTAGTCGAGCAGCGTGCAGGAGTCGGGGAAGATGATGCGCTCGACGCTGCTGTGGCTGATGTCGCGCTCGTGCCAAAGGGCGACGTTCTCCATGCCGGCGACGGCGTTGCCGCGGATGACGCGGGCGAGGCCGGTGAGGCGTTCCCAAGTGATGGGGTTGCGCTTGTGCGGCATGGCGCTGCTGCCTTTCTGGCCCTTGGTGAAGGGTTCTTCGGCTTCCAGCACCTCGGTGCGCTGGAGATGGCGGAACTCGACGGCCCAGTGCTCAAAGCTGGCGGCGACGAGCGCGAGGCAGTTCATGAACTCGGCGTGGATGTCGCGCTGCACGACCTGGGTGGCGATGGAGGCGGGTTCGAGCCCGAGCTTCTTGCAAACGTAGGCCTCGATCTTCGGCGAGAGATGGGCGTTGGTGCCGACGGCGCCGCTGAGCTTGCCGATGGCGACGACCTCGCGGACGTGCTTGAAGCGGGATAACGCACGCACGAACTCCTCGTGCATCAGCGCGAGCTTGAGGCCGAAAGTGGTGGGTTCGCCGTGGATGCCGTGGCTGCGGCCGATGCAGGGCGTGAGCATGTGCTCCTTGGCGCGGCGGGCGATGACGGGCAACAGCGTCTCGACGTCTTTGATGAGAATATCCGCGGACTGAACCATTTGAACGGCGAACGCCGTGTCCACGATGTCGGAGCTGGTCAGGCCGAAGTGCAACCAGCGTGAGGCTTGGTCATTGATCTGTTCGGCGACGGCGGTGGTGAAGCCGATGACGTCGTGGTTAAGCGTCTTCTCCAGTTCCTTGGCGCGTTCGGTCAGGGCTTTGGTGTCGGCGAAGCACTTGTCGGCGCCGGCCTTCATCTTGGCGAAATCCTTCCTGGGCACGACGCCGTCGGCGACGAGCGCCTCACTGGCCAGCAGTTCGATCTGGAGCCAGATCTTGAGCTTGTTCTCGTCGGTCCAAATGGCGCGCATCTCGGAGCGCGAATAGCGTTGAATCACGGGCGGATTATGACTGCCCGCCGGAAGGGGGAAAAGCCGTAAGCGAAGTTCAACCCCGGGAAGTTCCGCCTCTTCGCAGTGGCGTCCCCCGCCCTCCTCCGGCCACCCTCAGCCCATTCTCCGTCAGGACCATGGGTTCCAAAAAGACATCCCGGCCGGAAGCGGCCTACTCGCTCGCCCGCGAACGCTACGCTTCGCTAGGCGTGAACGTGGACGGCGCGCTGCAAACCCTTGCCGGCATTCCCATCTCGCTCCACTGCTGGCAGGGCGACGACGTCGGTGGCTTTGAGAAACAGGGCGGCGAACTAGGTGGTGGTCTCGCCGTCACCGGCAATTATCCCGGCAAAGCCCGCACGCCCGACGAACTCCGCGCCGATCTCGAGAAAGCCCTCTCGCTCATTCCCGGCCAACACCGCGTCAACCTCCACGCCATGTATGGCGAGTTCGGCGGGAAAAAAGTGGACCGCGACGAAATCGAGCCTGCTCACTTCCGCAACTGGATCGCTTGGGCCAAGGCCAACCAGCTCGGCCTCGATTTCAACCCCACGTGCTTCGCTCATCCGAAGGCCGCCGACGGTTTCACCCTCTCGCACCGTGACAAAAGCATCCGCACGTTCTGGATCAAACACTGCCAGCGCTCCCGCGAAATCGGCGCCGCGATGGGCCGCGCCCTCGGCACCCCGTGCGTTACCAACGTCTGGATTCCCGATGGCTTCAAGGACACGCCCGCCGACCGTCAGGCTCCGCGCGAACGCCTCGCCGACGCGCTCGACGCCGTTTTCAAAAAGCCCTTACCGCGAAAGCACGTGCTCGATGCGGTGGAGGGAAAACTCTTCGGCATCGGCGCGGAGAGCTGCACCGTGGGCTCGCACGAGTTCTACCTCGGCTATGCCATCACGCGGCGCAAGCTGCTGTGCCTCGATGCCGGCCACTTCCATCCCACCGAGAGCATCGCCGACAAAATCTCCAGCGTGCTGTTCTACCTGCCGGAGATTCTCCTGCACGTCAGCCGCGGCGTCCGCTGGGACAGCGACCACGTCGTCACCTTCAACGACGACCTCCTCGCCATCGCCCGCGAAGTCGTGGCGTGCGGCTCGCATCGCGTCCACCTCGGCCTCGACTACTTCGATGCGAGCATCAACCGCATCGCCGCATGGGTTATCGGCACGCGCAATCTACAGAAGGCGCTCCTGATCGCGCTGCTCGAACCTCCCGCCATCCGCGCCGCCGAACTTGCCGGCGACACCACGACCCGCCTCGCGTTGCAGGAAGAAGCTCGCACGCTCCCATTGGGCGCCGTGTGGGATTATTTTTGTGAGAGCAAGGGAGTCCCTGGTGGCGAAGCGTGGCTGGCGGAAGTCCGCAAGCATGAGCGGGATGTTTTGCTGAACCGCTAATGAACGCTGATGAATGCCGTTGAAATCCGATGCGCATGCGGGCCATGCCAGCCCGGAGGGCTGCCAGAAATTAGCCGGGGGTTGAGCGCAGCGACACCCCCGGAAGAAGTCCCAATCAATCAACGCACCCCGGAGGGGTGCCAGAACTCGAAGCCAACATGAGTTCAACCTTCCTTTCGCTCCACTACCACATCGTGTTCTCCACTAAAGAACGCCGACCTTTCATCCAGTCGGCCTGGCGCGCGCAGCTCCACGAGTATCTCGGCGGCACAGTTCGCGGCCTGGGCGGCGTCGCGGAAATTGTGGGTGGCATCGAAGATCATGTGCATCTGCTCGTTGGTCTGCGCGCGACGCACGGTTTGGCGGATTTCATGCAGGAGTTGAAGAAGGCGAGTTCAGTCTGGGCCGCGACCAAACACGACGAGGCTTTTCGATGGCAGGACGGATACGCTGCCTTCACCGTGAGTTGGACGCACATCGACCCGGTCCGGCACTACATTTCCACGCAGGAAGAGCATCATCGGAAAATCGATTTCACCTCCGAGTTGAAGCAGCTGCTTGAAAAGAATGGCGTGAGATTCGAGGAGAAACACTTGTTGTGAAACGGCCGCGGCAATTTTCTGCCACCCCTGCGGGGTGGTTGTTCTCGTGGCATGTTTCCGGGGGTGTCGCTGACGCTCAACCCCCGGCTAATGTCTGGCAGCCCTCCGGGCTGCTTGCCGCATGACTCCGCTCCTCCAACTCACCTCCGTCACGAAATCCTTCGGCGCGGTGCGCGCGTTGAAGGGCGTGTCGTTTGATCTGCGGGCGGGTGAGGTGCATGCGTTGCTCGGTGAAAACGGCGCGGGCAAGTCCACGCTCATCAAGGTCGTCACCGGCGCGCACCAACCGGATGGCGGCAACATCGAGGTTCACGGTCAGCGCGTTGCGCACCTGACGCCAGCAGCGGCGCACGCGCTCGGGATCGCCTGCATTTACCAGCAGCCCGCGTTGTTTCCCGATATGACCGTGGCGGAGAACATCGGGCTGCGTTTGGAGACGGTGCGCCCGCTTGCGCGCGTGGACTGGGCCACGCGCCGGCAACGTGCGGCGGAACTGTTACAACGGATCGGCGCGGACATTTCGCCCGATGCCGAAGTGCGTTCACTCTCGATGCCCGAGCAGCAGTTGGTGGAGATCGCCTGCGCGCTCGGTGCGGGCGCCCGCATCGTGATCATGGACGAGCCGACGGCGTCGCTAACCCAGAAGGAGGTGGAGTTGCTGTTCGGCGTCGTGCGGGAACTGCGGGCCAGTGGCGTCGGCGTCATCTACATCTCGCACCGGTTGGAGGAAATCTTCGCCCTCGCCGACCGCGTCACCGTGCTGCGCGACGGGGAGAGCGTCGGGACGCGGTTGGTAGGTCTCTCTCGATACTTCCACAGATTCAGACAACCCACAGATAAAGGCGAAGACCCTATTCGCGGTCGCTCTGAATCTGCGGGAGAGCATCCGGCGTTCACCGAATCCGACCTCATCCGGCTCATGGTGGGGCGCGAGGTGTCGCACATTTATCCACCGGCGGAGGGCGCTCTGGGCGAAGTCGTTCTTTTGCTCAAGGGCCTCGGCTGCACCGCCAGCGGCGTTAAGAACATCTCCCTCGACGTGCGCGCGGGCGAAATCGTCGGACTGGCTGGCCTCGTCGGTGCGGGGCGGACGGAACTCGCGCGCGTGCTCTTCGGTCTCACGCCGGCTGACTCAGGGGAAATCCTTCTCGACGGCAAGCGCATCATCGTCGCATCACCGCAGGACGCCGTCGCGCACGGCATTGCTTACGTGCCGGAAGATCGCCGCCGACATGGTGTAATTCTCGAAATGCCCATCGCGCACAACGTGACGATGGCGGTTCATCGGCAGCTGTTTCCGGGAACGTGGCTTCGTTCGGGCGCGGAGCGGAATCTCGCGCAGGAGTTTATCCGCGACCTCGCGGTTAAGGCTTACGGTCCGGATGCTCCGGGCGGTTCGCTCTCCGGTGGCAATCAGCAGAAAGTTTCCCTCGCCCGCTGGCTCGCGACGAAACCCAAGCTCCTCATTCTCGACGAGCCCACGCAAGGCGTGGACGTTGGGGCGAAGAGCGAGATCCATAAGATCATCCGCCGTCTCGCCGCCGAGGGAATGGCGGTGCTGATGATTTCCAGTGATCTGCCCGAAGTGCTCGGCATGAGCGATCGCATCGCCGTGATGCGCGGGGGAACGATCGTGACGATGTTGCCGGGCGGCACCGATGCGCACACGGTAATGGCGGCGGCGCTGGGCCAGCCGGAGACTTGAAGCCAGGTGCTTTCGGCGCAGTTCAGGCTGCCAATTTCATGGCCGTTTCCCGCTCCAGGAGCGTCGGATGCGAGTAGTGCCACGCGCTGAACAGCGGATGCGGGGTCAGGTTGGAGAGATTCTTCTCGGTCAGCTTGCGCAGGGCACCGATTAGCGGAGCCGAAGTCCCCACGGCGTCGGCCGCGTAGGCGTCGGCTTCGAACTCATGCTTCCGCGACCAGAAATTGGCCAGCGGCGAGAGCCAGAACGTCACCGAACCGCTGAGCAGTGCAAACAGCAGCAGCGTTGGCGCCACGCCGCCGTCCGGTGCGAAGCCGAAGCCCTCGGTGAACCAAGGCGATCGGGCCAGCCAGCCGATGGCGGCGAACCCCGCCAGCGAACTGGCAGCCGACCACAGGAGCATCTTGGGGATGTGCCCGCGCTTGTAGTGGCCGACCTCATGGGCAAGGACCGCTTCGAGTTCCGGCTCGCTCAACTGAGAGATCAGCGTGTCGAACAGCACGATCTTCCGGAATCGGCCGAAACCGGTGAAGAACGCGTTCGAGTGCCGGGAGCGTTTGGAACCGTCCATGACGAGGATGGTCTTGGCCGAGAACCCGGTCCGTTCGCCCAGCGCCAGCAGCCGTTCCCGCAGCGACCCGTCCGCCAACGGCGTCAGCTTGTTGAACAGCGGCAGGATCAGGACCGGCGCCAGAACCATCATCACAAGCTGAAATCCCATCATCACCCCCCAGGCCCACAGCCACCAGCGGTCGCCCATCCAGCCGAAGAGCTTCACGACCAACACCAGCAGCGGATAGCCCAACAGCGCCGCCAGGAACAGGCCCTTCAGCCGGTCAAGCCACCAAAGCCGCTGGGTGGTGGTGTTGAAGCCGAACCGCTGCTCCAATCGGAACTGTCCCCACCAGTCGAAGGGCAGCCCCGGCAGCGTCAGCAGCACGCCCACCCCGAACAGCCACGCGGCGTTGGCCCAAGCCGATTCTCCTAGGATTTCCTGCGTCCATTCCAGTGACAGGGGCAACAGACCGCAGAAGAGCGCGACCAGCGTCACCACTGTGGACCAGCCGTCCTCCCAGCGCCCAAACCGCACCTTGGCCAGGGTGTAAGCGACGGAATTGCGGTAGGTTTCCGGCGTCACGGTCTCCCGAAACGGCGTCGGAACCTCGTCGGCATGTTCCTGAACCTCGCGTTGATTCAGGAAGCCGAGAGCCGTCTCGGCAAGCCAGCGGGCGATCAACAGGCCGGCAGCCAGCGGCGGAATGAATTCAACCGGAGTCATGTGCGTCGGGACGAGGCTACCGGTCTTCCTGCCCGAGTCACAATGCCGCCCTCGCGCAGGAATTCGGAAAAGCCAATTGCACGTATGCGTATCAATTATATTCTGCGGTTCAGACTCGCATGAAAGCCCTCGGAACTCTTTTCCTGATCGCCCTTCTCGCCGGCGGCGGCTGGTTTTTCTGGAAACAGAAGCAGGGATCCGCCGAGGCCACGGCGGCCGCGGCCGCCGGCCGGCCTTCGACGGCCGAGATCGAGACCCGGGACATCCGCTTTGCGGTCAGTGCCGCCGGCGAGATCACCCCGGCCGAGCAGGTTTCCGTGCGGCCGGAAGTGAACGGCAAGATCGAGCTGTTGCCGGTGGATGTGGGTGACACGGTCTCCAGGGACAAGCTCCTGTTCAAACTCGACGACCGTGAACTGCAGACCGAAAAGCAGTCCCAAGAGACCGCCGTCGCCCGCACCAAGCTGGAAATCGAGCAGGCCGAACGGAACTACGAACGCTCCAAGGAACTGTTCGAGGGCAAGCTGATCTCGCAGGAACTGTTCGAGGACTCGAAAACCGCCTTTGAACTCGCCAAAAACTCCCTCGACCGCGCCCAACGCTCACTCGACCTCGTGTTGGAACGCCTGCGAAAGACCGTCGTGGTGGCGCCGTTCGACTGCACGGTGCTTACCCGTCCGGTGTCCATCGGACAGGCGGTCAGCGGCTCCGGCGGCTTCAATTCCGGCACCGAGGTCCTTTCCATTGCCAACCTCAACGACCTCATCATCAACGCCCACATCAACCAGGCCGACGTTACCCGGCTCAAGGTGGAGCAAGAGGTCGAAGTCACGGTCGAGGCGGTTGCGGGGCTGAAGATCGTGGGCCGCGTGGAGCGCATTGCCCCGCAGGCGACAATCAAGAACAACATCAAGGGATTCGCCGCCCGCATCCTGCTCCGCAACGTGGACCGCCGGGTCCGGCCGGGCATGACGGCCAACATTTCCATCCCGGTGGCGAGCGCTGACAACGTCGTGGCCGCGCCGCTGGCCGCCGTGTTCACGGAGTTCAACCAGGAGACCAAGCAGCAGGAACGCTATGCGTGGGTCAAGGCGGGCGAGCAATGGGAGCGCCGCCCCATCACCATCGGCGTCAGCGACTACTTCTTCGCCGAGGTCACCAGCGGCCTGAAGGCGGGTGAAGTGGTTTCGCTTGAGGACCGGGCCAAAGATCCGAACCGCAAACCAGACCCCGCCGCCGGCAGCAAGACCGGGGGCGCGGGCGGCACTGCGGTTACGCCCGCCGCGGCCAAGCCCCAGCAGGCTTCCACCCATTGAGTCCGCTCCGCCCTCCGCCGCAACCCCAACGATTTCCGCCCGTGGCGCTGCTCGAACTTCGCAACATCAGCAAGATCTACCATCTCGGCGGCGAGGAGATCCGAGCGCTGGACGACGTGTCGCTCGACATCGGCGAGGGTGAATTTATCTCCATCATCGGCCCGTCGGGTTCCGGCAAGTCCACCCTGATGCACATCGTCGGCTGCCTCGACACGCCGTCCAAGGGCACGGTGCGGCTGGATGGAGTGGAGGCGCAGAACGCGTCCCAGACTCAACTGGCGCACCTCCGGAACAAGAAGATCGGCTTCGTGTTCCAGTTCTTCAACCTGCTGCCCAAGCTCAACGTGGTGCAGAACGTCGAGCTGCCGATGATCTACGCCGGCCTGAGCGCCAAGGAGCGTCGGGAGCGGGCACTGAAGGCACTGGAGGCGGTCGAGATGGGCAACCGCCTCAAAAACCGGCCCTCCCAGCTTTCCGGTGGCCAGCAGCAGCGCGTCGCCATCGCCCGGGCACTGGTCAATGATCCGAAGATCATCCTCGCGGACGAACCCACCGGCAACTTGGACACCCATACCGGCGAAGTGATTCTGGCGCTCTTCCGCCGGCTGTCCGCGGAAGGCCGCACGGTGATCCTCGTCACCCACAATCCCGAGATCGCCGCGGTGACACCCCGCCGCATCGAGATCCGCAACGGCAAGATCGCCGACAAGGTGGACGAACGGTTGGCCGGATTGGACCGCACCAAACCCGCTTCCCCTGCCCCCGTTGCCGCCGCATGAGCCTCTGGAGCGCCATCCTGGTCGGCCTGAAGGAAATCTGGGCCCACAAGTTCCGCTCCCTGCTGACCATGCTGGGCATCATCCTCGGCGTGTCCTCGTTGATCGCGATGAGCGCGCTGGTGCAGGGCATGGAAAACGGGGCGAAGGAAGCCCTGATTGCCGTCGGCGGACTCCAGAAACTGCGGGTCGAGCCCCAGCCCCTGCCGATTGAACAGCGACACCTCCGGGATTTCGCCCGCGGCGTGACTCTCGACGATGTGCACGCTCTCCGGGCTTCGGCGCCCGAAGTGGTCAAGGTTTCCCCGGAAATGCGGCTGGAGCCGCAACCCACCCTCGCGGCCAACGGCAAGTTCTATCGCACCTGGATGACCGCGGGCGTCTGGCCCGTGCAATTGGAGATGATGGAGCACACCGTCGAGCACGGCCGCATGTTCAGCGAGGTGGACAATGAACTCGCCCGCAATGTCTGTGTGATCGGCACCAACATCCGCGACGAACTGTTTGGTCGGCCTGAGGAAACCGGCGAGGCGGTTATTCCGATCGGCCAGCAGCTCACGATCAATGGCTACCCGTTCACCATCGTCGGGATGTTCCAGCACTACGAAAGCGAGGCGGACCGCAAGGCCCGGCTCTTGCGGGAACAGGAACTGGCCGCGCAGCGGGCCGCTGGTGTGACCAATTCCGCCTCCGGCCCAAAGCGCAGCCGCGGCTGGAATGGCGGTGGACGCCGCGGCGGCAACTTCGCCTTCTGGATCAAGAACAACACGGTTTACGTCCCGCTGAACACCATGTGGCTGAAGCTCAAGTCGGGCCAGACCAACGCTCCGGCCGTGCCGACGCTGACCAACATGGAGGTCAAAATCCGCGATGTGAGCCGGCTCAACGAGGCCCTGACCCAGATCCGCAATGTGCTCATGGTCACCCATCGTGGGGTCGAGGATTTCACCTTCCGCACGCAGGAAGACTGGGCCGAATCCATCAACGTCTTCATCCGCAACGCCCGCATGAGCGGCGGCATCATCGCCGGCATCAGCCTACTCGTCGGCGGCATCGGCATCATGAACATCATGCTGGCGAGCATCAGCGAACGGATCCGGGAGATTGGCATCCGCAAGGCCGTGGGCGCGGACGGGGCCGATGTGTTCATCCAGATCCTCATCGAGAGCACCGTCATCGCCATCGTCGGCGGCGGCACGGGGCTGCTGACGAGCTTCGGCCTGATCAAAATAATCGGCCTGATCACGCCGACGGACAACGCTCCCGTCATTACGTTCGGCTCCATGGCGCTCGCCTTCGGCGCCAGCGTCGGCATCGGCATCCTGGCCGGGTTGTTCCCCGCCTTCAAAGCCGCCCGCATGAACGTCATCCAGGCGCTCCGCTACGACTGATGAACCTCTTCAACACCATCGCCGTGGGGCTGAAGGAGATCTGGGCGCACAAGTTCCGCTCGTTGCTCACGATGCTGGGTATCATCCTGGGCGTCGCCTCGCTGGTCGGCATGTCCGCGATCATCAAGGGCATGGAGAACGGCATGAAGGAAGCCATGGTCGCAATGGGGGGCGTGGACAAGGTGCTGCTGCAATCCCAGCCCGTGCCGCCGTGGCAGGATCACCTCGCCGACCAGGCGCCGGGCCGGACCATGGCGGACGTTATTGCCCTCAAGGAGAGCGCCCCACTCATCCGAGTGGTCTCTCCAGAAATGTCGCTCGGTGAAGCGGTGGTAAGCCGGGGCGAGAAGAGCACCGTCCCCTCCGAAGTCGTCGGCTGCTGGCCGGAAGTGCTGGAGATGAACCTGCATACCTTGGCGCACGGCCGATTCTTCAATGATCTGGACGAGAAGAACGCCGCCAGCGTCTGCGTCATCGGCACCGGCATCCGCGACGAGTTGTTCGGCAGCCCGGACGAGGTCGGCCACGAGATCATTCCGCTGGGCGAAAGGATCCTCATCGAAGGCCAGCCGTTCACGATTGTCGGCATGTTCCAGCACTATATGGGCGAGGAAGAGGCGAAACAGCGACTGGTCGCAAAACAGCTTAAGGAGAAGCAGGAGAAGGAAGGCGGCCCGAAGCGGCAAAGGGGCTGGGGCCGGCGGGGTGGCTGGGCTTTTTGGCGCAAGAACATGACCGTCCTGATGCCCCTCAACACAGCCTACCTGAAGTTTCGCGCTGCGGGCGACAAGGACGGTATCGTGGACCAGCGTCTTTCCGACATAGACATCAAGGTCGCCGACTTCAGCCGGCTGGAGGAGGCCATTCAGCAGGCCAAAAACGTCCTGATGGTGACCCATCGGGGGATCGAGGATTTCACCTTCCAGACCCAGGAGAACCAGATCGAATCCATCGACAAGCAGATCAAGAATGCCCGGCTGAGCGGAGGCCTAATCGCTGCCATCAGCCTGCTCGTCGGCGGCATCGGCATCATGAACATCATGCTCGCCAGCATCAACGAGCGGGTCCGGGAGATCGGCATCTGCAAGGCCATCGGCGCCACCGGGCCGGACATTTTCATCCAGATTCTCGTCGAGAGCATCGTGATCTCCGTGCTGGGAGCCCTGGCCGGCCTGATCGCTTCGGAACTTCTGGTCAGCCTGCTGGCGAACATCAGTCCGACCCAGAACACGCCGGTCATCACCCGGACCGCCGAACTGGTGGCGCTGGCCTTCAGTGTGGGCGTGGGCGTGGTGGCGGGGCTGATTCCCGCTTTCAAAGCCGCACGCCTAAGCCCCATTCAGGCACTGCGCTACGAGTAGCAATCCGCCTTCCGGGCGTCACTTCTGGCCCCAGCCAAACCGCTTCGTGAACGGCCAGAACACGAAGCACGACTTGCCGATGACGCGCTCCTGCGGGAAGTCGGGTTGTCCCCAGATTCTCGAATCACCGCTGTTCATGGTGTTGTCGCCAAAGCAAACAAGGTGTCCAGGGCGGATGGTTACTTCTGTCTGGTCATCGGGGAAATTGTAAGTGGGGCCTGGGAAACCCGTAGTGCGCTGCCAGACAGTTCCATTTACGTGACCTGAGTAATGGTCGGACTGGGGGGGGACGGCCGGGTCGAAAGCAAAGACCTGACTGAAACCGTAGTCATTGGTGGTGAGCTTGCGGCCGTTGATATAGGTGTGTCGGTCGTCACCAATCCTGATGCGCTCCCCGCCGAGCCCCACAAGTCGTTTGATGTAGTGGGTGTCCTCCGTCATGCCCGGGTGGCGCTCCGAGCGGAAGACAATGGTTTCACCACGGTGCGGTCGGCGGAAATTGTAGGTCACACGCTCCACAAACAGGTGGTCACCCGTGACCACGCGGGCTTTCACGATGCTTTCTCCGGCTTTCACTCCATAAGGGCGGATATCCCCCATACGCGAGGTCAGAATGAAGCCAAGATGTTGATGGTGATTTTCCGGCGGAAACCAAAGGCGGTGATTGCCGCGGTCGGTCCGAACTTCGACACAGTTCAGAATCGGCAGTTTGAAACGAAGCCCGGGGGTGAACGGCGCGCGGCTAACGCCCAAGACGGTGCAGTCATCTTTGGCCGTGATCTGGTAATACGAAACGCCGTCAATCCACCGCTCCCACAAGCGCATCGGGAATGAGGGGATTTGAAACGCCGATTGCCCCCGCAAATCCCGCGACGTGATTCCCCAAAGCGTCGGCTGAGCCGAGCCCGTCGGAATCACCATTGGCTGGATCAGGAACGCGCGGCTGCCGACAATCAGGATCGCGATCTCCAGAAACATGACCAGGTTCTCGCGGAGGCCGGCGTTGGGATACGGCTTGAGCTGCTCGTTGGCGGTCTTCTCCAGCGACACCATCGCCGCCTTGATCGCCTCCGAATCGGCCCCGCTGCGAATCAACGCATGAAAGTCCCGGAGGGCGGATTCCACGGCGGAGATCGCTTCCGGGGTCAGACGGTCCCGCTGATGGTTCAGGATCTTTTTGACGACATCGGCCAGTTCACCGGCCTTGCGGACGGTGCGGGAGGTAAGCCAGCGGAACAGATACATGCGGCAGCGGATGGACCGGACACCGGACGGGGAAGTTCAAACACTCCCCGGCCCCGGTCCTAGTTGGTTTTGAGAACTTCGACGAAGGCCTCCTGCGGAATCTCGACCGACCCCACGGATTTCATGCGCTTCTTACCTTCCTTCTGCTTTTCTAGCAGCTTGCGTTTCCGGCTGATGTCGCCGCCGTAGCACTTCGCGGTCACGTCCTTGCGCAGGGCGCTGACCGTTTCGCGGGCAATGATCTTGCCGCCGATGGCGGCCTGGATCGCGACCTGGAACTGCTGCCGGGGAATCACTTCCTTGAGCTTGGCCGCAAGGGTCCGGCCGCGGGCTTCGGCCTTCGTGCGGTGCACCAGCGCGGAGAAAGCCTCCATGACTTCGCCGTTCACCAGCATGTCGAGCTTGACCATGTCGCTCGCCTCGTGGCCTTCCGGTTCGTAATCCATGGAGCCGTAGCCGCGCGTGATGGATTTGATGCGGTCGTGGAAGTCGATGAGGATCTCATTGAGGGGGATCTTGCAGGTCAGCATCACCCGCCGGGCGTCGAGGGTCTCGGTGTTGCGGATTTCGCCCCGTTTTTCCGAGATGAGCGACATGATGTCGCCGATGTTGTCGCCGGGACAGATGACGAACGCCTTCACGATGGGTTCGAAGATCGTCTCGATGTAGGTGACGTCCGGCAGGAAGGCGGGATTGTCCACTTCCTTCTCCGTCTTGTCGGTCATCAGCACCCGGTAAACGACGCTCGGATAGGTGGCGATGATGTCCATGTCGAACTCGCGCCGGAGCCGCTCCTGGACGATCTCCATGTGCAGCAGGCCGAGGAAGCCGCAGCGCAGGCCGAAGCCGAGCGCCACCGAGCTTTCCGTCTGATAGGTCAGCGCGGAGTCGTTGAGCTGGAGCTTCGCCACGGCGACCTTGAGCTGTTCATAATCGGCCGTGTTGATCGGGTAGATGCCCGAGAACACCATCGGGTGGATCTCCTGAAACCCGGGCAGCTCCGCCGACGGATTGCGCGGATCGGTGATCGTGTCGCCGACCTTCACCTCGCGCGGCGACTTGATGTTTGCCGTGATGTAGCCGGTTTCGCCGACCTCGAGCTTGTCGCGCGTGTAGGGTTTGGGGTTGAACGAACCGACCTCCTTGACCTCCACGCTGCGGCCGGAGTGGAGCAGCTTGACCTGCATGCCGGCGCGGAGTTCGCCCTTGGTGACCCGCACCAGGATGACCACGCCCTTGTAGGTGTCGAAGTAGCTGTCGAAAATTAGCGCCTGGAAGGACGGCGCGTCGGTGGGCTTGGGCGCGGGAACGCGGGCCACGATCGCCTCAAGGATGTCCTCAATGCCGATGCCCTCCTTGGCGCTGGCGAGAATCGCCTCGTCGCCGGGAATCGCGAGGATGTCCTCCAGCTGCTGCCGGGCCTGAGGGATGTTCGCGTGCGGCAGGTCAATCTTGTTGATGACGGGGATGATGTGCAGCCCCTGCTTCATCGCGAGGTGGACGTTCGCGACGGTCTGCGCCTCGACGCCCTGGGCCGCATCCACGATCAGCAGCGCTCCCTCGCAGGCACTCAGCGAACGCGAGACTTCGTAGGCGAAGTCCACGTGGCCCGGGGTGTCGATCAGGTTGAGCTCGTAGGTTTCCCCGTTCTTGGCCTTGTAGTGCATCGTGACCGGATGCGCCTTGATCGTGATGCCGCGCTCGCGTTCGAGGTCCATCGCGTCGAGCAACTGGTCCTCCATGTCGCGCGTGGCCACGGTGCCGGTGCGGTGGAGCAACCGGTCGGAAAGGGTCGTCTTCCCGTGGTCAATGTGGGCGATGATGCTGAAATTGCGGATGTGCGCTGCGTCCATGGATCAAAGGGCCGCGCCAGAACGAAGTCCGACGCGGCGGAAAAGCCGGCGCAAGATAACGGCGAAGCCCGATTCGGGAAGGGGGAAATCGCGGAAGGCGGGCACGTGGAGCGCAACCTGCGAAGTGGAATCGCCATTTCAGCCGCCAGCCCGGCTAATTCGTCACAGCACTTTTGCCGGAATAGCCATTGCCGGAAGCACCAATCCGGGGATGATGTTGCCCCTGGCAGACAGCTACTGTCTCCCGACTCAGCAATTCCGCTCACGGAGTCCATCCCCGTGTTGCCCGCCCGTGCGGGTCCAGTCGCGAGCCCGCAGGATTCTCCCAGCGAGCGGGATCACCGGTCCGGAACTTTCCGGATTTCCCCGCTCCAGGCTCCGGCCTGACACCGTATCGTCATGAAAGAGTCGCACATCGAAATCGAAGGCACCGTCCACACCGTCCTCCCCGCCACCATGTTCCGCGTCCAGCTCGACAACAAGCACCTCGTGCTGGCGACGATCTGCGGCAAAATGCGCAAACGCTGGGTCCGCCTGACCGTGGGCGACCGGGTGAAGATGGAGATGTCGCCCTATGATCTGAACAAGGGGCGCATCACCTGGCGCCTCCGCTGAACCGGTGCCAATGCGGAAAAGGCGCGGTGCCGAGACACCGCGCCTTTCTGTTTTGCACCTGTTCTACGTCACTGGCCGGCGTATTCGAGCCGGACGATCTTCGAGTCCTTGTTGTCGCCCCAGTTAGTGCCGAACTCGATCAGGTAAAGGCAGCCGTCCGGCCCCAGCTCGAGATCCATCGGCCGCCTGAACTTCGTGCCGGGCATGAAGCGCTGCATCTTGGCGATGTTGTTCTGGTCATCCAGCTTCACCGCAATGATCCAGTCGCGCGTCCACTCGTAGATGAACAGCGTGTGGTCGAGCTCCTTCGGCAGCTTGTGGGCCGACTTCAGGTTCTCGTCGAAGTAATAGACCGGCCCAGCCATGGCGGTCCGACCACCGGATCCCACGACCGGGAACTTGGTCGAGGCGGACGCCGGGTAATAGATGAACGCCGGCTGTGCAGGCGGCAGATCCCGGATGCCCGTGTTGTTGGGCGAGCTGTTCACCGGGTGGGCCGGATCGTAGAAGACAGGCTTGAAGTCGGCCGCCATCCACGGCTCGGGCTTTGCCGGCAGCGCTGGCCATTCCGACTCCGGCTTGCCCGCCTTCTTTGCCTCGTTGCGCTTCTTGTTGGCCTCATCATACGCCCGCCGGGCGTCCTCATGCTTCTGGCGGGCCACGTAATCCACCGGCGCGTAGGGCTTGTTGTTGGCGACGAACAGCGGCCAGCCAAAGAAACCGGGACCGCGGGCCTGATTAACCTCGTCGTGTCCGGCCGGCCCGCGCTGTTCATTCGGCCCGCCGGCATCCGGACCGACCTCGCCCCAGTAAAGGAACCCGGTCTTCTGATCCAGTGAGATGCGGAAAGGATTCCGGTTGCCCATTACGTAAACCTCCGGCTTGGTCCCGGCCGTTCCCGGCTTGAAGAGATTGCCGGCCGGGATGTCGTAACCGCCGTCGGCCTTGGGTTTCACGCGCAGGATTTTCCCCGTGAGGTCGTTCGCGTTGGCCGCCGACCGCTGGGCATCCCAGGGATAGCGCCCAGGCCGGGGGTCGTTCGGGGAATAGCCGTCGGAGTCGAAGGGATTGGTGTTGTCGCCGACCGACACGTAGAGATTTCCCTCCGCATCGAAGGCCAACGAGCCGCCGACGTGGCAGCACTGTTCCCGCTGGACGGGGATATCAATTACCGTGACCTGCGTGGACAGGTCCAACGCGTCGCCCTTCAGGGTGATCCGGGAGACCCGGATGATGCCGGACTTGCCGCGACCATCGTTGCCGGTCTCGGTCAGCGAATGATTCACGTAAACCCAGCCGTTCTGCTCGAACTTCGGATCCAGCGTGATTCCGAGCATGCCCTCTTCGAGACCGCTGAAGACCGGGATGGTGCCAATCACCACCGCCTCGGAGGCGCCGGGCCTGATCATCTTGATGACGCCCTTGCGCTCCGCGAGGAAGACGCGTCCATCCTTGGCCACTGCCAATTCCATGGGGTCCACCAGCGTGTCCTTCAGCTCACCGCCGACCGTCTTGTCCTCGTCAAGCACCACCTTCCGGAAGGACGTTTCGGGCGGCAGGAAATTGTCACCGCGGAAGATGCCCGCGGAACCGGTCGTGGCGGTCTGGGTTTGCTGGGCGGACGCAGCCAACGCCAGTGTCAGCGTGGCGGCCAAACAGGGGAATTTCATGCGCGCCGATGGACTACCGGGAACGCGTCCGTAATCAATCATCTTTCCCGCAAGGCCAGTTCGGGCACCGAGCCGCTTGCCTCCTTTCGGCCCGCTCCCGTAGGTTCCGCCCACTTCGCGCATGAAGATTTACATCGACGGACAGTTCTACGACGAGGCGAATGCCAAGATCAGCGTTTTCGACCACGGCCTGCTCTATGGCGACGGCGTGTTCGAGGGCATCCGGATGTATCACAACCGGGTCTTCAAGCTGCGTGAGCACATCGAGCGGCTCTATTGGTCTGCCAAGGCCATCCTGCTGGACATCCCGATGACGCCGGAGGAGATGATCGCCGCCACCGTCGAGACCTGCCGCCAGAATGGCCTGCGCGATGGCTACATCCGGCTGCTGGTCACCCGCGGCAAGGGCACTCTCGGCCTGGACCCCCGCCGCTGCCCCAAGGCGTCGGTGATCATCATCGCGGCGAACATCCAGCTTTACCCGGAGAAATATTATCAGGAGGGGCTCACGATCGTGACCGTGCCGACCACGCGCATGCTGGTGAACTCGGTGAATCCCGCCATCAAGTCGCTGAACTACCTCAACAACATTCTCGCCCGCATCGAGGCCAACAACGCCGGCGTGGAGGAGGCCATCATGCTGAACACCGAGGGGTTCGTCGCGGAATGCACCGGCGACAACATCTTCATCGTCCAGAAGGGCAAGCTGTTCACCCCGCCGCTCAGCGCCGGGGCACTTTACGGCATCACCCGCAACACGGTGCTGGATGCCGCGAAGGAGCTCGGCGTCGCGTTCGCCGAGCCGAACCTGACCCGCTACGACATTTACAACGCCGATGAGATGTTCCTGACCGGCACCGCCGCCGAGATCATCCCGGTCGTGAAGGTGGACGGACGCGTCATCGGCACTGGCAAGCCGGGCCCGGTGACCGCCAAGCTTCTCGCCGCCTTCCGGGAAAAGACGAAGACGGACGGGGAAGTGATCTTTGCCTGACCGCCGACCGCCTTGGTCCGTGAAGCCCGCAGTGATCTACCGTATCGCCGAGTTGGCGGATTGGCTGAATGCCTTGTCCACCGGGTCGTTCGCCAGCCAAGACCTGGATCGGGAGGGCTTCATCCATTTTTCCGAGCGCCCGCAGGTGCAGGGCGTGTTCAACCGTTACTACAGCGAGAAGAGGGAACTCGTCCTCCTGGCGGTTGACGAAACCCTGCTTCCGGTCCCGGTGAAGCGGGAAAACACCAGCGGCGGCTCCGAACTGTTTCCGCATGTTTACGGCCCGGTCCCGATCGCGGCAGTGCTGGGTCACGCGCTGCTGCACACGGACGCCGACGGACGTATCCTCTGGCCCGACGGCTGGTGAGCCATCAGCGGCGACGGGCGACGACGAAGGCGTTGAACATCCCGAATCGGGCCGGTGTGGCGTTGAGGACGAAGTCCACCACCGGATTGACCTCGCGATCGGTGCATTCCGCCCGCAGCACCTCACAGCCCGCCCGCCGGAGGAAAAAGGACATGTCGAGCGCATTGGTGCACACTATAGCGTCGTCATCCGGGGTGAACGGTTCCTTGATGATCGGCGTCATCCGCTCGAACCGCACCTCGCCGGGAGAAATCTGCATCTGGCGCCGGCGCGCGAGGAGCGCCCGGAGGTTCAGCCATTTGTTGCCCACACCTCGCATGCGCGGATGGTAGTCACGCCATCCGAAGACCCGGAGAAAGTTGGGTGAACTGAGCACGATCTGGCCACCCGGCGCGGTCACCCGGACCACCTCCGCCACGAACGCCTCCGGCTCCTGAACGTGCTCGAGCACATTGAGCGCTCCGACGCTCGCAAAGTGGCCGTCCGGAAACGGCAGCCGGTTGCCGTCATACCAGCGGCAGCGGTCGGTCAACTGCTTGGATCGCGTGATGTTGGCTTCCGCCACGTCCACTCCCCAGGCATCGAAGCCCTCCCGCGCCAGCGTCGCCACCACCTGCCCCACCCCGCAGCCGACGTCCAACACGCGTGCCCCCGGGACGGTGGGCCGCAGTGTGCGGGTGAATTTCGCGTAGAAGGCCGCATCCCAGTTCGCAAGGATGTCGGAATACGCAACGTCGTTCCGGACCTGATCAAGATGACTGGTGTTGGCGCCCATGTTACTCGGCCGACTTGGATTCCGGAATCACAACGAGCAGCCCCACCAAAACCAACCCCACCGCAATCGCGGACAAGCTGATCCACAAGGTGCCATGAGGAGGCTCGAACCGGAATTCCACCGTGTGCTCGCCTGCCGGAACCGCCACCCCGCGCATGATGAAGTTGGCGCGAAGCAAGGGCGCCGGTTGACCGTCCACGGTCACTTTCCAATCCGGATGCCAGCGGTCATTTAGCAGCAGCACCCCAGCGGCCGTTGATTTGGTCTTAACCACGACCTGCTTCGGCGCGTGGCTGACTATGCTGGCTTCGCCCGGGGCGGCATTGGTGGCTGGAACGATACCTTCCACGGGTTGGGCCAGCAGGACTTTCTGGGCGGGGTCAAAGCTTGGTGAGCGCAGTGTCTCCAGCAAATTCGAGTCGGACAAAGCCGTTTGCCAGCCCGAACCCGCCTGCCAATCCGAGTAAAGCTTTACCCGCGGCAACGCGCCGGTGAACTCGATAACGGCATACGGCCCCTGTTCCGACGGCGTGGCCGTCAGCAGCTGGACCACATCCGCTATCGGAGTCGTCGGTGCCGGCGGTTGCGCACCGGGCTTCAGGCCGAGGGCGAATGGCAGCCGAACCCGCAGTCTTCTTTGGACCGGATCCAGCATCTGGTTGAGCTGATCCACAATGTCCTTGGAGCCCAGCACATAGCGGGTATTGGTCAGTTGCCACAGGCGTCCCACCAGCGCGGGATTGTTCTGGTTCGCCATCAGCGACAGCGCCCCGAAATAGGCTTCTTCCAGCTCGGGCATGCGGGGCATCTGGTCAATGTCGAGGGACTGTATTTTGAAATACTGGAAGTGGTGTTCGAGCCATTCTTTCTGCAGGAACACCCAGGAACCGGCCGCTTCCCCGCCCACCAGCGGCGCCGCCCGCCTTGGGTCAAGGAACGCGGTGACGCGTTGCTCCCACGGCTTGTCCTTCAGCAGATCAATCACCGGATTGCTCTGATAGCGAGTGACGTAGTCGTAGTGCTTCACCCACGGGGTGTTGGCACGGTAGAGGTCCACCACCAGAATCCCGCCCAGCAGCCACCAGGCCGCCTGAGCCCGTCCGCCAAACCAGCCGATCACAATTCCTCCGACCACCGCCACACTCGCGACCACGAACCCCAACGCCAACCAGACCTCCCGGATGGAAAACGACGCGGTCGCCGGCTCGCCCATGCCGAACTCGATTTTGCCAAGATACGCCGTCAACGCCCCCGCGCTGCTCGAATATACAGCCGCCGCGAACACCGCCAGACCGAGCAACGCCACGACTCCGAACAGCCAGCGGCGTTCGCCGACCGGCGCACCTATCCGCCACGCCGCGATTTGCTCCTTCAGGGAATCCAGCCGGGCTTTGCCTTCGTCGAGATGCCTTCGCGCCAAGGCCTCCAAGCCGTAGGCAAACAGGGCCCAGACGGCCAGGTTCATGCCGTGAAGAAACTTGGCCGGCAGCCGGATGGTCGAGAAATACGGCAAGGAGAAGAACAGTTGGTAAAACGGCGCAAACTTGCCAAACGCCAGCAGCAACGAACCCACAGCCACTGCCGTCCAGAACCAAACCTGTTTTCGTTCCCCGGTCGAAAACGGCGACTTGTCGCGGCGCAAAGAGGTGGCCACGCCATACGAGGCGACCAACAGCACCAGCACACCGACATATTCGCCGCTGCCGCTGAAGCGCCCATTGGGTGTGCCCGGACCAAACGAACCCCAGTAAGCGCCGCCACCGGGGGTATCCATGCGATAGCCGAAGATCCCCGGCACGGCAAAGCGGAGCGTCTCAAGCTTGGGATAGCTGCCCCAAGTGGCAAACTCCCAGCGTTGGGCCTTGGTTTCCTCCTTCTGGGACATGCCCGCGACCCCAACGATCTGGGTCCCGATCAGCGTGCTCAGCGCATGGGCTGCCACCCACCCGGCGCAAACCACGACCAAGACCAGTCTAAGGCCGCCCTGAAGCCAGCGCTTACCGCCCTCCTCCGCGCTGGAAACCGTTAGCCACACGCAATATGCGGCCACGTAGAGGCTGAGAATGGCTCCCACATCGGCCCCCTCAATCACCGTCAATCCAACACAGCAACCAGCTAGGGCAAGATTTGCCACAGCCCGCCAACCGGTCCGCCGCCCGGTCATCAGGCCGGCGGCCAGCAGCACGAACGCGAGTGCCACGGCTTTACCCGGCAACCCCCAACAGGCATACGAGAGCATGTTTGAATTCAAGGTCGCCGCCACGCCAACCAGCAGTGATGTCGGGCCCCCGAATCCGGATCGTCGGCAGAAAAACCACGCTGAGAGACCCAGCAGAAGCAGGCTGAGTGGCACATGGAATTTGGCGAACGCGACCGGCCCGAGAATGGCGTAGGAGAGCGGGGTGAAGCTGGGTGCTCCCGCCGGAAGATTGAGCCCGATCCAATCCAACGAAACCCAGTAAGCTTTGAAGTTGCTCCAGACGATGTCGGCCTGGGCCACCAATCTACCCAGCGGTGCATCGTTGGCGAAAAGGACCTGCTCCGGGCTCAGCACCGCCCGGAACAAGACTAGCACAATCGCGCCGAGCATCCCCGTGGCCAGCAAAGCACCGAATCGGGAAGGAGCATTCCGTGTTGAGGGTCGATTCATCTGGAAAATGGACAATTAGGATTTTCGGGTCGCCAGCCGGCCAGCAACCGCCCGCCAAAGGCTTCGCCAAATCTGGCCCAGAAACTTCCAATGCACATTGAGGCGAAAGCCGAATCCCAGGGACCGTAGTGATGCTTCGACCGCTGTAGATTCCTCCGCCATGTCGCCTCCCAATCTCCGGCCCAAGAGAATCAATGACATCACAAACGCGTGGTATGCAGCCCAATCAATCCGGGGATTGTGGCCGGCCCGACGGTATTTCGTGAAAAAATCGTAAAGGACCATGTTGATCCAAAGGTAGCGGGCCTTCACGGGAACCATTGCGATGATGTCATCCGGCGTCACGGGCAACTGCTGCACAAACCGGCGGATGATCGCATCCTTGCGATAGGTCGCCTGCCCGTTGGAATACTTGCCTGACCACATCCAATTGTTCGGCACATAGACGAGCGGCGATCGGAGATGCCGCACACTGCCGATGCGGGAAAGGACCATGAACCCGAATGAGTAGTCCGGGCACACGTGGGAAAACAGGAATCCAGTGGGACTTTCCGACTTTATCCGCTGCAGGAGACTCCGTGGCGCACAACAATCCAATCCCTTCGGAATTCGGTCGAAAGCCCGGGGCCGGAACTTCGCGAAATCCTCGACAATTGCCGTCGCATCCAGATCGACCGAACGCACGGGTGTGCTGACCGGCGGCAATTCGGCGGCCTTCACGAACGTCACCGGAAACGAAACCAACTCGGCTCCGGCCAATAGATGGTCCCGCAGCGCTGCCAATGCGTTGGGAACCAGCCGCATCTTGTCTTCCAACACCAGCACGTGTTTTCCCGACGCCTGGGCAAACGCATGGTCCCAGTTTTCGTGCATCGCCAGGTTGCCCGTCGTCCGGACATACCGGATGCGCGGATCGCCAAATCGGGACACCACGTCGCGGGTTGCTTCCGGCGAGTCGTCGTTGTCGGAAATCACCAGCTCGAAGTCGCCGTCAGTTTGAGCCAAAACGCTGCCGATGGCGCCCGGAAGAATTTCCGAACGATTTTTGGTCGGCAGCAGAATGCTGAAAAACGGCTCGGGCATTCGGTTCAGGCTTTTGGATTTCGGCACAGATGCGGTGGAACTCCAAGGGGCTACACCAAACTGCGAGGCAAAGGGATCATCGCGTATGACCCCGTCGAACAATCAGCATCCCAACTGCCCATCCACCACAAGTTAGCAAGACGAACATGGAGGGTTCAGGAACTGTCACCGCTTCCAACCGGACCCAGTCAAAATCGACCTGACCGGACCCGTTGCCGGGAATACCCAATCGGATTTCTATCGGTGCTCCAACCGCCGGAGAGTCTTCTCCGATCCACACGGAGACACGCGCAGTGCCAAACCGCCCCGGAGCCGCCAATGCGGCCAGGCTGCGGTCGAAAGCGACAATTTTGTCGGCACCGAACAGGGCCACTTCGTATCCCGGAAATCCAAATCCCTGAAGCGATCCGACCTCCACAGTCAGTGCATACGTCGTGTTGGCCTCGAAATTTATCGCCAAGGTCTGGCGAATCACACCGGTGACGTTGACCCATGCTACGTTGTTTCCGTGGGGTGCCTCCAACGGCACGAGTCGCGCCGGCGGATTGTAGGTCCCTGCCGAAGCAGTTGTGGTCCATCCGGGAATCGGATTCGCCGATGAGAAACCGGTGGGCTCCACCGGATAGCCAGACACAATGCTGTAGTGGTTGTCCTTGAGCTTTCCATTGGCATCGAAATGAACCGGGTCGGACCCAGAGATTTGCTCGAAACTTGGATTGACGATAGGCAACACCGCGCAATGCCCGCGAATCGAAGCATTCAGGAAGAATGCCAGGAATCCTAAGCCAATCAGATACCTGCTCATACGATTCTCAACTCCTCCTCAACCACGCCCCCGGCCAATGGGTAAGGTTGCGGCCCAAGCCGCTTTCGTTGAACGGCCAGGCCGGCTGCTCGATCACGAATTCCGGATGCTGGGCGGCGAATTCGATGGCCGCCTGAGTGGGGTTGTCGCGAATCCAATCCGGGTGTCCGCGCGGCACGTCTCCCAGATCCTTCATGATGCCGTCCGTGGCCACGATGTAGCTGCCCGGAGTCACCAGGTCGTGGTAGGCAGCCAGTTCGTCGAGAACGTGTTGGCGGGTGTGGTTTGAGTCGAGCAGCACCAGCACCTTCTCGCCGGGCTTGATCAGCGATTTGGCCCGCGAAACCGTTTCCGGTGCGGTTGAACTGCCCTCGATCAGCGTGATCAGCGGCGCGAGCGGATGGCTTTCGATGGCCTGCCGGTTGTGCGGCCGAATCTCAATGTCGATGCCGATAACCCGTCCCCGCCCCAGCGCCTTGCAAAGGGAAGCGTAGAAGATCAGCGATCCACCGTGCGCCACGCCTGTCTCCAGAATCACATCGGGCTGGACCCGGTGGATGACCTCCTGGGTGCGCACCATGTCCTCGGGCAACTGTATGATCGGCCGACCGAACCACGAGAAGGTATAGGAATACCGCTGATTCCAGCCCACTTTCACCCATTGCTCGGCGATCAGGTCGAAGGCGCGGTCGGAATACAGCGGCAACTCCTCCCGCCCGACGGCGGTTTCGCAGACGAGCGTTTTCTGGTCGGTATCAATGGTCAGCTTCATGAAATCAAAGGGTCAGCGTCCGGCCGGCAAAGCCGCGTTGCCGGAGCACGTCGCCAATCTCCCGGGCGTAGTTGGGATTGGCAATCACGATGAGCCCCAGCTTCAGCAGCCGGGCGTCGTCCGGGGCCACGATGGGAATCCGGCTGCCGGGAAGCACCCCGCCCTGTTTGGCAGGATTTGAATCCACCACGCAGCGGGGCTTGGGACCGCGCAGATGGTTGACCAACGCAACCCCTTTCGCCCCGGCGCCCCACACGGCCCAGCCCGCGCCGTCGGCAGCCTTGGCGATCTTCTTCGCCAAGCCTTCAAGATGCCGGCGGGCTCGACCGGAAAACTTGCCCAAGTTGGCTTCCTTCGGAACGCCCGGCGGATAGGAGTGCACCCGCGGTTTCAGCAACTCGCCCAACCACGCCGGAGAATCGTTCGGATCCCGCCGTTTGCGGAAGGACTTCGCCACTTTCATTTCGAGCACCTGATACTGATCGCCGAAGACCCCGCGCTGCCGCATCACGCGGAAACCATTCAAGCGGCACAGATGCGCCAGCGAGGCGGTGGGAAAGTAATTGCAGTGCTCGTAGAACACGTCCCAGAGGCTGAGCTGTTCCACGATCCACTCGAAGCGCGGTGTCTCCAGGACCACGACCGGATCTCCCGCGGCGACCGCGATCTCCCACAGCTCGCGCAGAAAGGCTCCGATTTCGGGAACGTGCTCGATGACATGCCGGCAGATCACGGCATCGAACGGCCGGGTCACATCCGCGGCCCCGACGTAGCGTTTGTGAAACTGCAGTCCCGCCGGTTCATCGCGGGGTTCGTAGGAAGTGTCGTAGCCAACCCCTTCCGCGCCGGCGGCCGCGCAGAGCAGCCGGAGAAAATCTCCCTTGCCACAGCCGACTTCGAGAATGCGGCCGCCCCGCAACTTGTTTCGCCGGGTGAGCCCCGCCGCCAACGCGTCGAGGTGTGCCTGGAAGGCCGGCGAAAACGACTGCCGGTTTTCGTAGTTCTCGTCGTAGGGAATCGCGTCGATGTCGAACGTCGCGTTGAACACCAGTCCGCAGTTCCGGCATTGGCGCAACGTCACGGCCCGGCGACGGATCCGCGCAGCGTCTTCGGCCTTCCGGAAGCGGTAGTTCAGCACCACCGGCTGCCGGGGCAGGCAGAAGGGGGCCGACAATCCGTGATGGCCGCAGCCGGGACAGTCGGAGCGCGATTTCATGTCGGGCGTGCCTCTACCAGCCGGCGCAAGCCGACCGCAAGCGGGACCTGCGGTCGCCAGCCCAGCGAGCGCAACCGGGTCGCATCGGCCACGACGTAGTCCAGCGGATCAACGGCAGGGTTTTCCGGGACCCGCACGAGTTCCGGCCGGCCCACAAGAAGACCCAGTTCCCGGGCGATGGATTCCACAGTCACACCTTCGCCGGTGCCGAGATTGATGACACCGCCGAACTGCCGTTCGACCACGCTCAAAAGCGCGTCAGCCAGATCATCCGCGTGGATATAATCCTTCGTGCTGTTTGGGGTTTTCAACGTCACGGACTCGCCTCGGCGCAGCTTGGCAACCAGCGAACTGGCGAGGCGTGCCGGATGTTCGCCTTCGCCATAGGGATAGAAGACCCGAGCCCACGCCAGGGTCGCCCCCTGAGGCAATGCCCCTTCACCAAGACGACGATGAAGCTCACATTTGGCCCGGGCGTAGGTCGAAGCCGGCTGCAACGGCGTCAATTCCTCGCTGAGCAGCTGGCCGGTGATCTGGTATTCGATGCAGGTCCCGAGCACGGAAAAGTGCCTCACTCCGAGCTGCGCCAGGCGAACCAGGAACGACTCACTCCAGTTGACCCAGTCGTGGTTTTCGGGCGCCTCCAGATAAACACCGGGCGTCGCAATCCACGCGGCGTGAACGCAAGCCTCGGGAGCGAACTCTTCAATCTCACGCCAAGGAGCCTCGGCGACCGTGCCGGTCAACGTCTGGGCGCCAACATTCCCGACGGCCTCACGGCGGGACAGCACGGCGACCTTGTGCCCGGCACGCTGGGCCGCCCGCACAAACGCCGAGCCCAAAAATCCGGTTCCGCCGGTGACAAGGATGCGCATGGGAACTCAGCTCACATCTGCCAACAGCGGCAGGTTGCGGTCGCGTTCCGACAGGAACACGTCCGCCACGGGCCAGGCGATCCCGACGGCCGGATCATTCCAGCGGATCCCCCGCGCCAACTCGGGCACGTAGAGCTCGCCCATGAGGTAGCTGACCTCACAGCCATCGGTCAGGCATTGGAACCCGTGGGCGAACCCGGCCGGAACGTAGAGCTGATCGCCGTTGGCCGCCGTCAGCTCAAACGCTTCCCAGCGGCCAAAGGTGCGCGAGTCCCGGCGCACATCCACGACGACGTCCCAAATCGCGCCGGACGCACACCGGACCAGTTTCACCTCCGGACGCGGATCGGCCTGCCAGTGCAGGCCGCGGATCATTCCGCGCCGCAACGTGCGGGTGAGATTCCCCTGCGGCCACCGCGTGTTCAGTCCGTGAGCCGCGAACTCCTGCTCGCACCAGGTGCGAGCAAACCAGCCCCGCTCGTCACCGCGCCGCTCGGGTTCCAGCCGCCAGACGCCGGCGAGTTGGGAAGGGATGAACTTCATCGTCCCGGCGGCTAAACGATCCTCACCTCTGGCAGCGGCACGATGAATTTGCCGCCGGCGTCGCGGTAGGCCTGCTGTTGCCGGAGAATCTCCTCCGCAAAGTTCCACGTCAGCAGGAGCGCGTAATCGGGCCGCCGCCGCGTGAGTTCCTCCGGCCCGACAATCGGCAGGTGCGTTCCCGGGGTAAGCCGGCCCTGCTTGGCCGTGCTGCGATCGGCCACAAAGTCGAGCACGTCCGCTCCCAGGCCGTAGAAGTTCAGCAGCGTGCTCCCCTTGGCCGAAGCGCCATAGGCGGCGACGGACTTTCCGGCCGCTTTCAGTTCCCGCACGAGCTTTTGGAGATCTTCGCGAATCCGGCGCACTCGGTCGGCGAAATCGTCGTAATACCGCGGCGAGGGAACCCCTTTGGCCCGCTCCTCCGCGAGCAACGCCCCGACGGTCGGCGTGACCGGATGAGTGCCGGGGCGGGCGGCGTAGAGCCGCAGCGACCCCCCGTGAATCGGCAGTCGGCGCACGTCGAAGATTTCCAAACCGTGCCGGGCGAACAGAGGCACGAGCGCGGTCAGCGTGAAATAGAAGACGTGCTCGTGGTAAACCGTGTCGAACTCCACGTGCTCGACCAGGTCGCAGGCATACGGAAACTCGAGCGCGACGCGGCCGCCCGGCTTGAGCAGCCTCGCCAGACCGGCCACGAAATCGTTGGTGTCCGGAGCGTGGGCAAAGACGTTGTTTCCCAGGATCAGGTCCGCCTGCCGGCCCGCCGATGCCAGTTGCCCGGCGGTCTCGGTCCCGAAGAACCGGCACAGGGTCTCGATCCCGCGTTCGCGGGCGACTTTGGCAATGTTGGCGGCCGGTTCGATGCCGAGGCACGGCACGCCTGCCGCCACGAAGTTCTTCAGCAGATAGCCGTCGTTGCTGGCGATCTCGACGACGAAGCTCTCGGCTCCGAGCCTGAACTCCCGAAGGTGGCCGGCCACCGCCTCCGCCGAATGCCGCAGCAGCGCGTCGCTGAACGACGAAAAGTAGAGATACTCCGAAAACAGCTCGACCGGCGGCACGATGTCCGTGATCTGGAGCAGCCAGCAGGCTTCACACACCGCGACTCGGAGTGGAAAACGCGGCTCCGGCTTGGCGAGATCGGCCGCGGTCAACAGATTGTTGGCCAGGGGCTGAACGCCGAGGTCGAGAATGAGTCGGCCCGATTCGGAGCCGCACGAACGGCAGCAAAACGGGCTCATGCAACGGGAGCGGGGTTCATCGGACAAAGCGTGGGTGGACGCTACAAACGCGCGCCCGCGCTCACAAAGCTATTCTTGCCGCCGGCTTCTTCGCGGCGATCGGGCGCTTGCCGGTCCAAGTCCTTTCCCGGTGCCGGATCAATTCTGCTTCGACAACCGAGCCCGCACCGACGGGTTCTGGAGCAACCGCTGGGCGCTTCGATCACCGGTGGCCGCGAGCTGCCGTAACGCGGCCAGAGCGCGTTGATCGGAATCGGCCGACCGTGCCACCGGCGCCGCAACCGCTACCGTCCCTGCGCCGCCGGCAGAACCTGCGGCCAGCCCGGTTACGCCACCGGCACTGAACAAAGCACCGGCCTGGCCGCCGGCAACCGAAGTCGGCATCCGCCGGGTGACGTAGGAGATTCCTCCAACTCGGCCCTGTCCGCCACCGCCTCCCGCCACTTGGCCATGGATTGGCCCAGCCGCAGCAATCACCGCAATGAGTCCAAGGAGAATCTTCACGCCGAAGCTTTCGCCCGCGGCGCCAAGTCGCGCAACCGCGATGTTGGGCGCCCGCCTGCGCCGCCACCCTGAATCACAGGCGGAAGGGCCGCCCCATCCACACATCGCGGGCGCCCGACGAGCGATGCGCTCCAATCAGCGCTGCCGCAGGCCACCACGACAACGTTTCGCGCAGCAGGGAATCGTCGGTGACCAACGGCTCCACTGTTATTTGCCGCCACGGTTCATGCCAGATGCGGAACCGCCGATGCCGCCGGGCTCCGCGCAGAAAGCAGGTGTGCCGTTCCAGGGCGAACTCGGCAAAACTGCCGATTTCTGCCGGCTTCTCCTCCGCATTGCCGGTTGGAGCAACTTGGAAACTGAACGCCCCGATTCGCCCCCGCTCCCGGATGCGGCCCGACCAAGGCCCGTCGCCGCCATGCTCTAGATCATGCGCGCCCCAGCGATAGGGCAATCCGTAAACCGCCGGCCCCAGCAGGGCCTGCGTCGCACTCGAAATCCATTCCGCGAGGAACGTGATTCCGGGCTCGCCATTCACCCGGACGTAGGTCCTCAGGTTCAGGAAATGCTGTTCCCGGAACGGCCACAGCATCCATTCGCTCAACCGTTCGCTGGCGGCCCAGCGCATTCGCCGCATCGTGAAGGCAACCAATGTGACCACTGCACGTCCCTCCCAGCACTCAACCGGGAACGGAGTGTGGGGCTGAAGCATCTCGGCAGGGACGGCGTAGTGCAGAAATGCGGCGCGATCCCAGTCGGCGAGAAACAGTGGGCCCGGCTCGGCGGCCAGCAGACGCCGCCGCGCGGAGTGATGCAGCGCCGTCCAGCCAGGGGATGTTTCAGAGAGGTTCCGGACGACCGGAGGGAAGGTCCTTTTTCATGACACTGAACGGTTGGTGGCGGGAACAATCAGACGGCAGGCAAAGGCGGCGGCACCCGGTGGGCAAGGCCCTTTTTCCGCATCTTCGAGAAGTTGAACATGTTGAAGAAATGCATCGCGCCCAGCACCAGGACCACGATGCCGAGCTTGGTCGCGATGTATTCCACCCCTTCGACCAGATCCGCCGGCTTGGTTCCCACACGCAGGAACAGCAGGATGAACCCGAGATTGATCAGGTAGAATCCGACCAGAAGGAGGTGATTGACCGAATCGGCCATCGCCTCATTGCCCGAGAAGGCATCCACGAGGAAGAGCCGGCCGTTTTTGTGGAGAGTCCGCGCCACCCACACGGTCATGACGACGCTGACAAACAGGTAAGCGAGATAGATCAGGAGACTGGTATTCATGATGGATTGGTCTGTGAGTTTGAACTGGGGAACGAAGCTTCAGCGCGGCGACTCCGTGAGTTGCGCGCAGGCGGAACTCAGGCGCGGGTAGCGGAATTCGAAGCCGCCGGCAGGCAACCTCGTGGAGATCACCCGGCGGCTTTTGATGATCAGTTCGGTCTCCGTGCGCAGGAGGAAGGCACCGGCTTCCAGCATCCAGCGCGTGGCGGGGAGACCGAATGGGACGCGGAGAGCCTGACGCAGTTGGCGCATCATCTCGGCATTGGGAACCGGCTCCGGTGCTGCCAGATTGACGATGCCCTCAAAGCCATCCGTTCGGATAAGCCATTCCACGGCCCGAACGAAATCGTCCCCGTGAATCCACGACATGAACTGCCGGCCATCGCCCATCCTGCCGCCGAGTCCCAGCCACACCAGCCGGCGCAGCACCGGGAAGACGCCGCCGTCTTGGCCCAGCACCATCGCGACGCGCAGGGCAACTTTCCGAGTTTGCGGCGTCTTCGCTGCGCTGAATTCCCGTTCCCACGCGGTCGCCACTTCGACCGAAAAACGATCCTTCGCCTCGGCGCAGCCGCCGACCTCACCCGCCTCGTCCCAGGCCGGACCGAAGGTGTGCCGGTAGATCGTCGCTGTGCTGGAGTTCAGCCAGACCTTGGGCGGACGCGCGCAACGGGCAATGGCCTCGCCCAGAACGCGCGTGGGCCGGATGCGCGAATCCATGATGAGGCGCCGATTGGCTGCGGTGTAGCGACAGTCCACCGACCGCCCGGCGAGATTGATCACCGCCAAGGCGCCTTCGAGTTGGATCGTCCAGTCTCCCAGAGTCTCTCCATCCCACGCGACCTCCCCTTCTCCGGGATCCCGCGAGAGCACCACAACCTCGTGGCCGTTCGCTCGGAGATGACGTTGCAGTAATCGGCCCAGGCAGCCACCGCCGCCCGCCAAGATGACTCTGCCGTTCATCGCAGCCCCCTTCCCCAAGCTGCCCAGCCATAGACGACGGGCAGGTAGATGAACACGACGGTGAGCGAGTGATAGCCGAGCATCAGCCAGCCGTTTTTCAGGTAGGGCCGCACATCCAGCACAAACGCCTGCACCAGCAACCGCAGCAGCCAGAAGAGGGCGATGAATGCGCACACCGTTCGCGCCAGCGGCGTGCCGGAGGCGAGCGCGTGCGCATTGAGCAGCGTGACGACACCAAAGCCGGCCAGCGTGAATCCGATGAAGACCAAATACACCCAGAACAGTTGCCGGTGAAACGGGCTGAGCCGTGAGGTCTCCGCGCGCATCCCGGTGACGTGCTGCATGGCGGTGCCGGCCACGAGCAGCGAGAGCTGCAGGACACCGGCGAACGTGAGGAGGAGTTCCAGTTTCATGACGTTTCAAAGGGCGACGATGGCCTTCAGGAACGGCAGCATGACGCGTTCGACGAAAGGCGGTGGAAACAGGATGAACACCGGCGGCGCCACGAACAGCATGGTCCAGCACCAGCCTCGCGGCCCGCGGTTGAAGCCCCGGCGGCGCAGCGGAGCGGTCCGCTGCAAGGCAAGTCCCGCAGCCTGTAGCAGGAAGTAAAGCGTAGGCCCGCCATATCCACCCCGGGCAGGAACAGTGACGACCAACTCGTGAATCAGTCCCGATGCGATGAACCCCGCCCACAGCGCGACCTGCGGACCGTGGCGACGATTCACGCGGGCAAAGACCAGATCTTGCGTTAGCCGGTGGTAGGCGCGGTTCCACCGTTGGCCCCAAAATTCCGCCAAGGTGACGGCACGATAGGGATGGTTCATGAGCGGTTCCACCGGCACGCCAAAGCGGCGCCACACCAGTGCCAGCAGATGGAACATTCCGAAGTGCAGACAGAAGATCAGACCGGTCATGCCCACCCAGCCCGCCAGAAGCGGATGGATGTGCATCGCCTGACGGGTCACGACCCAGGTAAGAACGGCGCCAAAGACAATCTTGCCCACAGTCCAGCTCCACTCGGCCGGCTTGGGCGCGTCAATCGTCGCCGGACGCGGGCGGGCAAAGGCCCCGGCATCCATGCCAACCCAGAGTCCCAGGAACCGGGCGCGCCCCGCCCAGCTCAGGCCTCCGGTCCGGCCGAGCGCCGCCACTTTGCCGGCGCCAAACAGCGCGAAGCAGATCAGCCACATTTCCAACCAGGGCGCAGGAGCGTTCATGGCAGTTCCAAGAAGGTGGTGGCGCGATGCGGTTGGTGAACCGCGAACCCTTTCGGAAGTCCGCAGACTCCGCTCAGGCAATAACGGTTCGCTGCCAGCCAGCGGTAGCCGGCGCGGGCGAGGCCATTGAGGCCAGGCCAGCCCAGCAGGCCCGCGACCGGACGCAGCCACGTCACTGCCCGGAAGAGTTCGCGCCACGCCTCGACACCCCTGAGCACCCCACCTCCCGCCAGCCGCAGGTGCATCGTCCGGCTGAGCTCAGCCGCGGAAACTCCGAGGGCTTCCGCGACGCCGGGAGTGTCCAGCGGCACAAACCTGAAGCGGGCGCGGCGAAACCGGTCCCCGAACCGGGCCAGCAAACTGAGGCACAGCGGACACGTCGCATCGAAATAGACCTCGCCCCGGGCTCGGGCCGCGGCCAGCTCGCCGTCACGGTTTTCGCCAAGCGCCCCGGCGCCCACAAAACCAGTTATGTCAGTTTTTTCTGTCTTCACAGAAATGTTCCTCCAAAATTTTTTAACCGCCAATTCCAAGAATCTTCAGCGCCCTGTCCCCCAGTTTTGCGAGCTTGGTGATGGCTTCCGTCGGCCAGTGCCGCAGGTGTCCATACCAGCCGGTCGTGGTCTGAAAGAACTCATGCATGTCGCGCAACCGTTGCTCCGTGTATTCGCTGGTCGCCTCGTCCTTCGCCGCCTCGTCTATCGAGGTCCGAAGCATCGCCAGGGTGGGATCCAACTCCCGCTTCTTTCGCTCGTCCAAAACCACCCGGAACATTTCCCAGACGTCCTTGAGCGATTCAAAGTGGTCCCGGCGATCTCCGGGGAGGTGGACGAGGCGAACGATTCCCCAGCCCTGAAGCTCCTTCAGACTGTTGCTGATGTTTGAACGCGCTACGCCCAGCGTCGCCTGGATTTGCTCGGCGTTGAGCGGCTTGGGGGACAGGAACAGCAGGGCATGCACTTGGGCCACCGTCCGATTGATGCCCCACCGGGTGCCCATCTCACCCCAATGAAGGATGAACCGCTGTTCCACTGATGAGAGGCCATTCATTTATTGCCCGTTATTTCTGTCACGACAGAAACATCAGGCGAGCGGTGTGTCAAGGCTGACGAATCTCCGCGCCCGCCCGCCCCGCCCTGCCCCGGCGCCTCCTTGCGGACCGCCCACGGCCACCGATCGCTTACACTCCCGCCCCGTCGCACCGACAGCACCACCGCTCCCCGGATTTGACATTTCAAACACATGTTTGAAACTTGCGCTTGAACATGGCCACCCGCCGCCCCACTGAAACTCCGCCCGAAGCCCACGCCGCCACGCGGCAGGCGCTGCTTTCGGCGGCCGCGGATGTGTTCGCCGAGTGCGGCTTCCGGAATGCGACCATCCGCGACATCTGCCGGCGGGCCGGGGCTAATGTCGCCGCGATCAACTACCACTTCGGCGACAAAGCGGGCCTCTATTCCGAGGTTCTGGCCGAACAGAGCCGGGTGGTCCGGGAACGCTTTCCGGCGCGCCCGGCCGGCGCGGAATCCCTTTCCCCGGAACAGCAGTTGGCGGCGTTTGTCCGCACGTTCCTACAACGGGTGCTGTCACCCGACGTGCATGCCCGCCACGGTCGCATCATGACCCGTGAAATGGTGGATCCGACCGACGCGCTCGACCGGCTGGTGAAGGAAGCCATCCGTCCCGACGCGGAACGCCTCATGGCTATCATGCGGGCGATGCTTGGACCGGACCTGCCGGCGAGCACGATCCGCCTCTGCGGCATGAGCGTCGTCGGGCAGATCCTCTTCTACTGCCACTGCCAACCGGTCATCCGCCGGCTGTTTCCCGATCTGCCGGCGGATGCCTCCCGCCTCGACGAACTCGCCGAACACATCACCCGGTTCAGCCTGGCGGCCCTCAAACATTACCCTCTCGCGCCGGCCGACGGACGCACCACCCGGCTTCCCCGCAAACGCTCCTCCCCTGCCCCCGCCTGAAATGTATCACCTCGCACTCAAGATGCTCATGGGCGACCGCGCCAAGTATGTGATGCTGGTCGGCGGCCTCACCTTTGCGGCATTGCTGATGACCCAGCAGAACTCCGTCTTCCAGGGCATCCTTTCGTGGACCACGTCGCACATGCGCAATTCCCGCGCATCAATCTGGGTGGTCGAAAAGAACGTGGAGCAGGTCAATGAAACCAAGGCCATGCGGGACACCGACGTGAACCGGGTCCGTTCGGTCGCCGGCGTGGATTACGCGGTGCCGTTCTTCCAGAGCATCCTCAAGGCCCGGGCGGCGGACGGCTCCGACAAGCCGGTGCAGTTGATCGGCCTCCACGCGGCGACCCTGGTGGGCCGGCCGCCGTTGATGATCGCGGGTGAATTGGAACACTTGCGCCTGCCGAACACCGTGGTGATTGACCAACTGGCCATCCAGCGCCTGAGCATTGGCCGCCCCAAGCCCCTGGGCTTGGGCGACACCTTTGAGATCAACGATCGCGAAGCCCGCGTGGTCGGCATCTGCAGGACCGAACGCCATTTCTTCGGTTATCCCTACGTGTTCACCAGCTACGATCAGGCGCTCCAGTTCGCCCCGCGGCAACGCAAGATGCTCTCGATGATCCTGGCCGAGCCCAAACCCGGACTCACCCCGGAACAGGTGGCACGCACCATCGAACGGGAAACGGGGCTCAAGGCGTTCACGGTGCCCGAGTTCAGCAAGGCGACCATCGACTTCATCTGGCGCAATACCGGCATCCCGGCGTCGTTCATGACCACGATTATCCTCGGATTCGTCGTCGGGATCGCGGTCTCCGGCCAGACCTTCTATTCCTTCGTGCTCGAAAACCTCCGGCACCTCGGCGCCCTGAAAGCCATGGGCGCCAGCAATTCCCTGCTCGCCCGGATGCTGCTGCTCCAGGCGTTCACCGTGGGCCTCATCGGTTACGGCATCGGGGTGGGATTGGCCGCCGTGTTCGGTTACGCCGTCATGCCGGCGGGGCAGCCGCCCTTCCTGCTGGACGCCCGCACCATGATCATCTCCGCCGTGGCCATCGTGTTTATCTGCATCTTTGCCGCGCTGCTGGGCATCCGCCGGGTGGCCAAGCTCGAGGCGGCCATCGTTTTCCGTGCCTGACCTGTGAAACACGATTTCACCCACACTCACGCCGACGATTCCGCCGCGGTCCGCGCGGTCGGAGTCACCAAAACCTACGGCAAAGGCGACAGCCGGACCGTGGCGCTGAAGAGCACCGACTTCACCACCCGCGAGGGCGAGCTCCACCTCGTCGTCGGCCCCAGCGGCTGCGGCAAGACCACGCTGCTGTCGGTGGTCGCCGGCACGCTGGAGTGGGATTCCGGCCAGATTGAGGTGTTCGGGGTCACGCTGAACGGCCTGAAGGCAGCCGATATCACCACGTTCCGCCGCCAGAACATCGGGTTCATTTTCCAGCAGTTCAACCTGATCCCCACGCTGACGACTGTGGAGAACGTCAGTGTGCCGCTGCTCCTGGGCGGAATGAAACGCGCGGCTGCCGAGGAGAAGGCTGCGGCCATGCTCAAGGAGGTCGGACTCGCGGACAAGCTGGCCAAGCGGCCGGGCGACCTCTCCGGCGGCCAGCAACAGCGCGTTGCCATCGCCCGCGCGCTGGTTCACGAACCGCGGCTCATCATCTGCGACGAACCGACCAGCGCCCTCGATTCCAGCACCGGGCACCACATCATGGAACTCCTCGCCGGGGCCGCCCGCGCTCCCGGCCGCTGTGTCATCATCGTCACCCATGACAACCGCACCTACGGCTACGCCGACCGCATCACCGAAATGGAAGACGGCCAGGTGAAACACGTTTACGCCAACGGCGCCCTGCGCGACTTCATCGCCACGCATCGCTGAACCCCTTTTCCGAAACCTTATCTCCGCCACCGCCATGCTGTTCCGCAAAGTCACCTTTTACCTCGCCGTCGCGGGCGTGATCCTCGCCCTGTCCCTTGTCCGCCGCATGCAGGCCAAGCCGGCCGACCCGGGGCCGGTCGATCCGCCCGCCAGGTCTCCCTATGACAACACGGTCGCCGCCACCGGCATCGTCGAGGCGCGCCGTGAAAACGTGAAGCTCGCAGCCCCCAAGGGCGGCCTCGTGACGCGCGTCTTTGTCCGGGTCGGTGACCGCGTGAAGGCTGGCATGCCGCTGTTCCAGCTCGACGACCGGGAAGCGCAGGCCCGCGTGGCCTCGCTGTCCGCCCAGGTGGATTCCGCCCGCGCCGCGCTCGCCGCCCAGGAAGTCGAACTGGCGGACTGGACCGACCAGTTGGATCGCTTCAAAAAGCTCGAACGCGAAAAGGTGGCCACCGACGACGAACTCAAGCGGCGCTGGTTTGCGGTGGAAGCCGCCAGGGCACGCACCGAAACCACCCGGGCCCAGATCGCCGCAGCCGAACGCCAGCTCCAGCAGGCCCGCACCGAATTGGCGGTGCTCACGGTGAACGCGCCGCGGGACGGCGAACTGCTTCAGGTCAATGTCCGCGAGGGCGAGTTCGCCCCCGCCGCCGCCTTGAACGAGCCCCTGATGCTGCTCGGTGACGTCGAGACCCTCCAGATCCGGGCCGAGGTGGACGAACAGAACGCCGTGCTGGTCGAACCGAACCGGCCCGCCCGCGGGTCGCTCAAAGGCCACGCCGACCTCGCCATGGACCTCCGCTTCGTCCGCGTCGAGCCCTTCGTGATCCCCAAGCGCAGCCTGACCGGCGACAGCCTTGAACGCGTGGATACCCGGGTGCTGCAGATCATCTACGAATTCGACCGCCCCACCTTCCGCGTTTATGTCGGCCAGCAGGTGGATGTTTTCATCGAACGTCCCGCCGCCCCGGCCGGCACCACCAACTCCGTCGCTCACGTCCGCTGAACCTGCTTTCCATCGCCATGAAACTGCCCCTCCTGATTGCCGCCGTCCTCACCGCCGCCGCTGCCCGCGCCGAGATCAGCCCCTTCCCCACCGGTCCGATCAGCCTCGATGACGCCGTCGCCACCGCACTGCGCCAGAGTCCGACGCTCCTCAAGGGCAAGCAGGACATCGAGGAGGCCTATGGCATCGCCCTGCAGCTCCGTTCGGCCGCGCGGCCGAAGATCGCCGCCGGCGGCTCTGCCCGGCAGCTCGACACCGGCGGCATCGAAACCGCCAACCTCGGTCCAGCCGCCGTGCAGTTCCAGGCGGACACCCAATGGGGTGCGAACATCGAGGTCAGCCAGCCGCTGTTCACCGCCGGCAAAATCACCTCCTCACTAAGGGCCGCGAAGCTGACCAAGGAAGCCGCCCTCGCCAGCTATCAGGCCCTGGTCGCCGACACCCTCGTGGACGTCCGCGTCGCCTATGATGACGCTCTGCTGGCCGCCGAACTCATCCGCACACAGGAGGCTTCCGTCGAATTGCTGGGCCGCGAGCTCGAGGACCAGAAGCGCCGTTTCGAGGCCGGCACTGCCCCCCGCTTCAACGTGTTGCGGGCTGAGGTGGAACTGGCCAATGCCAAGCCCCGGCTCATCCGGGCGCGCAATGCCCATCGCATCGCCAAGAACCGGCTCGCCATGCTCTTGGGCTGGAATATCCCCACCAATTCCACCGACGACATCCCGCTCAGCCTCGGCGACAAGCTCGCCGCCGAATCGTTCGCGGTGGAGTTGCCCGATGCCCTGATGCGGGCGCTGTCCAAGCGTCCGGAACTCGCCGCCCTGCGGACCCAGGAAAAGATCCGCGACGAGGACATCAAGCAGGCGCGGGCAGACTACTATCCCCAACTCGCGGCCAGCGCCGGCTGGCGGTGGCAGAACAAGACCTTCACCGGCAACGCCGCCGACTACGTGGACGGTTGGGTCGTGGGCGGCCAGATGAACTGGAGCATCTGGGACTTCGGCCTGACCCAGGGCAAGGTCAACGCCGCAAAGGCCCGCCGGGAAAAGGCCCGGCTCGAAGTGGACGACGTCGGCCGGAAGATTGAACTCGAGGTGCGGACCGCCCATTCGACGTTCCAGGAGGCCCGCGAAGTCCTCGAGTCACAGCAAAAGGTGACCGAACAGGCGGAGGAAGCCCTGCGCCTCGCCCGCGCCCGGACGGACGCCGGCAGCGGCACCCAACTCGACGTGCTCTCCGCCCAGACCGCCCTCACCGAGGCCCGCACGACCTATTCGCAGGCGCTGCGCGACTTCGCGGTCGCCCGCGCCCGCCTGGAACGGGTCATGGGCGAAGGCGCGGTGCTGACAACGAAGTGACCGCCGGCTCCATGTCCCGAACTCACGGCGCGGCTTCGACGCGAACAATGCGGGCATCCTTGTTGTTCTCCCAGCCCGAGCCGAACTCGATCACGTAGAGCGCGCCGTCGGGACCGAACTTCAGGTCCGTCGGCCGCTTGAAGGTCTGTTCGGGCGCGAACCGCTGCATCTCCACCCGCTCACCCTGGGCGTCCAGCTTCACGGCCAAGATCCAGTTCCGCATCCACTCGTAGAGGAACAGGCAGTTGTCATACTCCGCCGGCAGTTTGCGTGATGACTTGAGCGCCGGGTCGAAATGATAGACCGGGCCCGCCGCGGCCGAACGGCCACCGCTGCCAAACGCCGGAAACCTCGAGGATTGCCCGGCAGGGTAGAACATCCACGCGGGCTGCGCGGGCGGCAATTCCTTCGGCCCGGTGTTGTTCGGGGACCGATTGACCGGTTTGCCCGGATCCTGCGCCGGGCCGGATTCCTTGGTCGCGAAGTCGTATTGCCGGTAAGGCCGGTTATCGGCGCTCAGGAACGGCCAGCCAAAGTTGCCGGCGGTCTTGGTGCGGTTGAACTCATCGAAGCCGGCCGGACCACGCGACTCTTTGGGCACCAGGGCGTCGGGCCCCACGTCGCCGAAGTAAAGTGTCCCGGTCTTCGCGTCCACGGCGAAGCGCCACGGGTTGCGGCAGCCCATCACGTAGATTTCCGGCCGCGTGTTCGGAGTGCCGGGCGGAAAAAGATTTCCCGACGGAATCGTGGCAGTGCCGTCCGGCTCCGGATGGAGGCGCAGGATTTTCCCACGGAGATCATTGGCATTGCCGGCTGACCGCGCAGAATCGAAGAACTTCCGTCCTTCCCGGAAATCCGTCGGGGCAAAGGCGTCGCTCTCGAAGCCGATGGTGTTGTCGCCGGTGGCGATCAGGAGATTGCCCTCGCCATCGAAGCCAAGGCCGCCGGCATAGTGGCAGCACACCTCGAGGTCCACCGGCACGGTCAGCAAGGTCTTCTCGTCAGTCAGCACCGTCGGTGAGCCCCCAAGCGTGAGCCGGGAAACCCGGAACTCCCGTCCGGCCTTCGGCGAGTAGTAGAGATAGACCCAGTGGTTGCGCTCGAAGGCCGGGTCCACGGTCAATCCCAGCAGACCGGCTTCCCACGCCCCACCACTCGGCGGTGTGGAGCTGTTGGGACGCGCTTCGACGTCTCGTTGCCACACCACCGCGGAGGATTTGGTTTCCGGATGCCACAGCTTCACCTTGCCCATGCGCTCGGCGTAAAGCAGGCGGCCATCGGCGAGCACCTCGACCTGCATCGGGTTTTCGCAGTCGGTGACGAGGACGGTTTTCTGAAGGCCGGCGGCGATGGCGGACAGCTGACCAAAGGCGACCAAGGCGGCGAGAATGGTGCTACGCAGGCATGGGATAGGAGCATTCACGGGGCGGTGAGCATTCATGTGGAACAGCGATATCATGCAAAGGCGAGCGCGGGCTGGCTACTGCGCGGAGTGAACCTTCGGAGCCTCCGCCAGCACGGCTTCGAAGGCAGGCTTGGGCTGGTTGCTGCCGTCGAACAGCAGCGGCTTGCCGCCGGAACGCCAAGAGACCGCATCGTTCACGCCCCAGAGGGTAACCATCTTTACTTGGTCGCGATGCTTGAGGAACGCCCGGAACACACCTGCGTAGGCATCGGCCAATTTCTTGTCGGCATCGCTGACCAGGCCGCCCTGGGTCGTCGCGGCGTTCGCGGCGACGTCGGCGCCGGTGTTGCGCTGACCGCCCTGGGCGCTGTTGATGTCCAGTTCGGTGACATGGATGGGCAGGCCTAGCTTCGCGATCTCGGTCAGGGAGAGGTCCATCTGCTCGAAGCCTGCGGTGGAGACGTTGAGGTGGGCCTGGGTGCCGATCGCGTGGATCGGCACCTTCTGTTCCTGCAACGATCTGATCAGCGTGACGAGCTTCTGGATCTTCACCGGGTTCTCCAGCCCGTAGTCGTTGTAGCGGAGGATCGCGTCGGGATCGGCCTCGTGGGCGTATTGGAACGCCTTGGCGATGAAGTCCGGCCCGATGATCTCGGACCAGAGCGACGACCGCATGACATTCTCCGGGCCGCCGTCGGCGAGGGCTTCGTTGACCACGTCCCACACCTTGACCTTGCCCTTGTAGCGGCCGACGACGGTGTGAATGTGATCGCGCATCCGCGCGAGCAGCTCCTCGCGGGAAGCTCTGGGGCCGGTGTAGCGGCCGAAGCCGGGGCCGAAACCGCCACGCCCGAAACGATTCGTGCCCGGCCCGTTGGTGTTCCCGGCGGCGAGGGCGGGCGGAGGGTTGGTCGCGCCCGGCGGCGGCGGATTCGTGCCGGCAAAGACCCAGTTCGGCGTCTGGCTGTGCCACACCAGTGTGTGGCCGACGATTTCCATCCGGTTGCTCAGGCCGAAGTTCACGAAGGCATCCGCCCCGGCGAAATCGTAACCGTCCGCGCCCTCGCGCGGATGGATGAGCTGCCACTTCATGTCGTTCTCCGCAGTGATCTGGTTGAAGTGGCGTTTCACCAGTGCGACTTCCAGCGCGACCTGCTCGGCGCTCCGGCGTCCGCCACTGCCGGTGACGTGGGAGCGATTGAGCGCCGCCCCAACCTGGAAATGGTTGCCGAAGGCCTCCCGCAGTGCCGGCCCCTCCGCTGCTTGAGCAGTCAGGCCGAAGACGAGCAGCAGCGAGAGCGGGGCGACCCGGAGAGTGGAGGAAAGTCGAAGATTCATGGGAAAAGCTCGGGAACGACGGCGTTGGTTCAGGGGATGAGCCGAATCTTCACGTTCGCCAGCGGTTTGCCGGCGCGATCAGTCAGGCGCATCGCTCCCTGCCATGCGTTCTGCTGATTGATGACCTTGAACACGAGCGTGTTGACGCCCTGCTTGAGCGTGATCTTGCCCTTGTCCTGATCGAGCGTCAGGGGACGCGCCTCGGTGAAGGCGTAGATGTCCACGCCGTTGAAGTAGATCCGCCCCTGGTCGTTGCTGCCCACGGCGATGACCACGTCAGGAATGTCCCGGTCGCACTCGACGTAAGTGACCATGAAGCCCGCCGACTGATCGTTCTGGGACTTCAGGACGGCGTTGAAGTCGAGGTAGTTCGTGGAGGCCGTGACCGCTTTCCACGTCAGTTGGCGGCCGTTGACCGTCACCGCGTCGCCGGCCTTGGGCTTCAGTTTGGCCTCGTCCGGGATCTGCGAACGCAGCAGCAGATCGCCGGCATCGGCGCCTTCGGGCAGCGCGATCGGGGCGAGCATCAGCCAGTCGCGGATGTAGCCGTCGCTGTCGAGGGACGCAGTGTCCGCCGCGCGGACCGGGGAACTGGCCAGCGCCCACAGGGTCGCCAGTCCAAGAATGCAGGATAGCGTCTTCATGCTCATTCGTAGTTTTCGACCTTCCGCACCGGAACCGTAATGCCGTCCTTCGGCGGAGTCTTCAGCGTGGCGAGATACGACAGGATGTCCTCCAGCTCCTGTTCCTTCAGCAGCGCGCCCAACGGCGGCATCGGCGAGATCGGAAGGTTCTCGAAGCCCTTGGCCAGTTTCGCGTTGGGGTCCATGAGGCTTTCCAGGATGTAGGCCCGGTCGCCACGGACCGCGATGCCGTCGAGGATGGGCCCGATGTCGCCGCCCTTGCCGCCGACCTGATGGCAGGCGGCGCACGCCGCGGTGGGACTGTTGTAGAAGAGGTCTTCGCCCCGTTTCGGATCGCCCGCGGTGACCTTCACCTCGTTCTCGCCGACCCCGGACACCTTGTGGATGCGGCCGAGCAGCGTGACGGTGTCATTCAGGAACGGGTCGTCGCTGTTGACGGCCGTGCGCGGCAACTGCGCGACGACCGTCTGGATTGCCGGAATTGTGGGGAACTCCAGCAGCTTAACGAACGCGGCCTGGCGCGTGATGAGGTCCGGGTCCTGGATCACCGGACTGCTGAAGAAAAGCTGCCGCCCAGCTTCGTTCACTGGCAGGGCGCGAATGGCGTTGCGACGCAGCGCCGCGTCCTTGGACATGAGCGCCGCCTGATGGGTGTCCTTGTCGAGTGCGTCGAGTCCTGAAAGCGACCACAGGGCGTGAATCGCACCTTTGCCGCCGGTGCCGGCGCGCACGCGCTTCTTCAACGCTGGTGCGGCATCCGTCAGCTTGTTATCCACGATCAGGCGTTGCGCGGTGAGGCTCCAGAACTGGTTCCCGCTGTCGAGCGCCGCGACCACTTCCGGCACCTTCGCCTGGGCCAACGACTTGATCTGGCTTTTCGGGCCGTCCTTCCAGACGACTCGATAGATGCGGCCGTGGGTCTGGTCACGGAGATCGTTCTCCGTCTTGTAGGCACCACCCCGGCCGGTCGTGGCCGTGATGCCGGCCGACTGCGGGCTCGGAGTGGGATTGTGCTGGATGATGAAGCTGTAGAAATCGATCACCCAAACCGCGCCGTCCGGGCCGACTTCGGCGAAGATTGGCGACATCCACTCATCGGTGCTGGCGAGCAGGTTGCCGGCGTCGGTCGCTTTGTAGCCGCCACCATCAGGCTGGATGTCCACGATGCCGATCAGTTTGGCGGTGGGCTCGGTGACGAGGGCCTTGCCCTGCAGACGCGGCGGCAGCGCGTCGCTGACCATGAAGCCGTGTCCGGCCGCGGCCGTGTAGCCGCCGAAGTTGTCCACCATGCGGACGTTCGGCGTGTTCGGGTGCATCCTCATGCCGGGTGCGAGTGACTTGGCGGACTGCAGCCGGCGCACATTCGCCGCGGGTCGCTCGGGTTCGTTGTTGCCTTCGAGCCGGTAGCCGGGCCGGAAGCCGCCGCCGCCACGTCGGCCTGCGAAGCCCGGCTGCGTCGGGTTCAGGATGTAGGCGGGCAGATAGCCGTAGAAGGTTGGGTGACCGTTGGCCGTCGAGCCGAAGACGTCGCCTGCCGCGTTGAGGCCGAAGCCCCAGGTGTTGTTGTTGAACTGGTGCAGGAATTCGAGGACCGAGCCATCGGCCTTGAAGCGGAAGATTCCCTGGCCGAACTGGAGGTCCTTACCCGCGACCTGGCCGCGGAAGTTCGAGTAACCCACCGCGCCGTAGAGCCAGTTGTCGAAGCCGCGGCTGAGATAACTCTGCATCGCATGGGAATCGCCGACGCCCCAACCCGGCAGGATGGCTTGGCGCACGTCGGCCTTGCCGTCGCCATCGGTGTCCGCAAGGAAGAGCATGTGCCGCGCTTCCGACACGAGCACGCCGCCGTTCACAAACACGAGCGAAGTGGCGAGGTTCAGCTTGTCCGCGAAGACAGTGAACTTGTCCGCCCGGCCATCGCCATCGGTGTCCTCGCAGACCTTGATGTTATCGTGGCCCGGCTCGCCTTCCGCCGTGAGGCCGTGGGGATAATCACGCGCCTCGACCACCCAAGCCCGGCCCCGTTCGTCCCACGCCAGGTAGATCGGCTTCACCACGTCCGGTTCGGCCGCGAAGAGCTGGAGCTCAAAGTCCGCCGGCACCTGCGTGTAGCGCATGCTGTCTACCGGCGACAGCGGCGCCTGATACTTCACCGGCTCGGCACGCCGCTCATAGTTCGGCACATCGCCGGCCAGACGTTGCAGCGGCGGACGCGCCTTCAGCGACGCTTCCCAAGCCGACTTCGCCTGCGGGCTTACGCCGCCAAGCACCGCCTCACGCAGGGCCGCCTCCGTCGGGCGCGGGCCGTCCGCATGCTTGATCCAGCCGTTGCCCTTGGATTTGAAACCCTCCAACAACCGTTGCTGGGCCGCGCCCAGCGCGGAATCGGGGAGGACCTGCACCACCGCGTCGAAGTGCCGCAGATAGGCCTCAGAGAGGTTGGCGAGGTCGGACCGATGATCAAAGTAGATCGCCTCGGGCGCCAGCGTCTGCCCGGGCAGATAGGCGTAGTTGGTCCGGCTCCCCGAACCGCGCGGAACGACGCCCGTCTCCACGGCGCCCAGATACAGCACGCGCAGCGGCCGGTCCGGGGCCTCCGCCGCCGGCAACGACAGGGCAGTCAACCCGCCCACAAGCAGCGGCAGGACCGTTTGCAGAAGCTTCATGGTTACTTGCTGCCGGAAGTGAAGATGAGTTGCGAGAACTGATAGAACGCCTTCTTCCAGTGCTGGAAGTCATGCGCGTGCTCGTCCACATGCCAGATGTGCGGGACGCCCTTCTCCTTCAGGTAGGCGTGGACGCCCTGGCTGATGCGGATGAGACCGTCCTTGTTGCCGCAGGAGACGTAGAGGAGCTTCAACTGCGCCTTCGCCTTCACGGGATCGGGCACGAGTTCGGCCCCCGGTTTCGTGTTCGGCGCGGACGAGAAACCGCCGACCCACGCGAAGGTGTCGAGGTTGCCGAGGCCGAAGTTCAACGACTGGCCGCCGCCCATCGAGAGGCCGGCCAAGGCGCGGCTCTCGCGGTCGGTCTTCACGGAATACTTCGATTGGATGAACGGGATGAGGCTGCCGAGCAGGTCTTGGTCGAAGACGCCGAACGCAGGCGCGGTGGCCATGGCGTTCGGGCCGGGCCGGTCGTCGGCCTGAGCGCGGCCGTTGGGCATGACGATGATGATCGGCGCGGCCTTCTTGTCCGCGATGAGGTTGTCGAGAATGACGTTGGGCTGGCCGCCGCGGCGCCATTCCTCCTCGTCCCCGCCGATGCCGTGGAGCAGGTAGAGCACGGGATACTTCTGGTCGGCCGAGTAACCGGGCGGCGTATAGACGAGCGCCTTGCGTTTGGTGCCGACCGACTTCGAGTCGTATTCCACCATCTCCAGCTTGCCGTGCGCGATGCCGTCGCGGGCCTGATCGAAACCGGCCGGAGCGTCCGGAAAAGCGGCCTTGTCGTCGGGCCCAAGTTCAATCGGGCCACCGAAGCCGCCGCGGCGGGGACGCGGGGCATCGCCGGCCGCCGGAGCGGGACCGACGCGTGTGGCGAGGAACTCCTGGCTGCCGAAGTCGCCGGCCTTGCGCGTGAACTGGATGCCTTTGTCGCCGAGCTTGCCGGTGTATTCGATGCGGAGCTCGTTGTCCTGAATCTGCCGCATCTCCACGAACGTGATCGTGTCGCCTTCGAGCTTCGACTCCTTGAACTCCACGTCCCTCTTTTCCTCGCGGGCCTCCGCGACGGCCTTGGCGATCAACTTCCCGTCCTTCACTTGGAAATCGAACAGGTATTTCTGGAGGCCGATCCGCGAGTCGAATTTCCCCTGCCACTTGCCGGCAGGACTTTTGGCGGCGGCCGCGGGCTTCTCCCGCTTGGCGACCAGTTCTTCGGTGGCGAAGTCGCCGACCTTGCGGGTGAACTTGATCTCATCGCCCGCGAGCTTGCCGGTGTAGGTGATCGTCAGTTCGTTGCCTTGAAACTCGAACGTTTCGACGAACGTGACCACATCGCCGACCAGCTTGCCGTCCTTGATTTCGACCGTGCGTTTGTTTTCGCCATTGATGTCGCCGGTGGCCTTGCCGGTGACCTTCTCGCCGTCGGCCTTCAGGTCGTAAGTGTAGGTCTGCTTGCCCGGCTGCGTATCAAACACGGCTTTCCATTGGCCGGTGAGATCGGCGGCCTGGGTGAATTGCAGCGCGGATAGGAAGCACGCTGCGATGAGGAGGATTTGTCTCATGGTGGTGGATATAGGCAGATGAGGACAGATGCAGTGACCGGAAACGGCTCATGGTTGAGCGGGAGGCCGCCGGCTAAACCGGTTCGCCTTCTGCGCGCCGTCGTCTTCGGCGAAGAGGGGGACTTTGCCGTCAACCCGATCTCCGCGGCGTCGAGTTGGGGAGTGCTTGGATTTCATCGGACGTAGCGAGTGACGGACCAATCCGAGGTCACATTACCATCGCCCAGCGCACGGAGACGGTAGGCGCAATTGGATGAAGGAGAAGCAGGGTCACGCCAAGTGCATTGCGAAGTTGTCACTTCGGCGACCTTCTTCCACGCGCTCCAGCCGGTGGATTCCAGCGTGCGACGTTCGATCTGCCAGTTGAAGGTGTTGGTCGTCGGTTTCCACGAGAGCGCGACCGAATTCTCCACTCGCTTCGCACGCAGGTCCGCGGGGGCGGGCAACCATGTTGTGTCGCCGGGGTTCCACGTGACTACCGTCGTCGCGTTGCCGGTGTATTGCGGCATGAAGAGTTCGTAGGCTGCGCCTCGCTGCGACACGATCAACTCGGGCGGACCGTCGAAGATCGGCGTCTGGCTCTGAGGACCGATGTCGATGCGCCCAACGAGCCTCAGGGTTGCTGCCTCGTAAACGAGCACGGTCATGCGTTGCTCGTAGCCGACGAAGACGTAATCGCCCGCGCTGGTGGCGACGTAGCCTTGGTCGCCCGGGGCGTTCTGCAGGTTCACATCATATGGCAGGACGACGCGATGCGTCTCGCGCAGCGCCGTGTCTTCGATGTCGTAGCGCACGGCGAGCCGACCGAGCGGCATGTTATGACCGATAACGTTGGGCAATTCCTCGGTGAAGCCAAACGCAACCAGCGCCTTGCCATCGGGTGCGACGACGATGCGGCGCAGGCTGGCTTTCTCACCGGCGAAGGCGGCGGGCCAGGCGAGATGCCGCGCGGTCGCGAAGTTCCACGCGGGCACGCCGTGCTCGTCGAGCTTGCCGGCGTCGAGGACGCTGATGAATTTCCTCTCTCGCAGATACCAGAGATTACCGGCGGCATCGAGCGTGATGGGGAGCATCGTGAGGTCGCTGGCTTTGGTGAACTCCGCCGCCTGGAATTGTCCGTCGCCGCTGGCATCGCGCCACAGGGTGAGTCCGCTGCCGGGTGGCTGATGCGGCGGCCATTCCCGGCTGGAGTGCAGGCCGCTGAGGTAGGCGCACGGGATGCCGTTGAAGCCATTGGCCTCGTCGAAGCGGAAGACGGAGACGGGACTGCCATACTGAGTGGTGGTGAACAGGAACCGCTGCCCGCCGATGCGGCGCACGCCGAGCGTCTGCGCACCGCCACCGTTGACGCGCGGGTCATCGGGAAAGCGCGTCTTGTCCACGGAGGTGCCCAGCAAGCGCCAGCCATCGCCCTCCGTGCTGGCGGGGTCGCGGCGATAGTGCGCGGTGCAACTCCACGCCTCGACGGGTGCGCCGGGATCAACGTCCGCGGAATCTAGGAACGCCATTCCGACCATCCGCCAGTTGAGACTGCCGCCGGGCGCGTAGCTCTCCAGCCGGCTCTGGCTCATGCCGCTGCCGCCGACGTTGAACACGATCACGTTCCCGCGCGCATCCACGCCGAGGCCGCGCACCTGATCGAACAACTGTTCGCCGAGCCGTCCCTTCGCAGCAGGCAGACCGCCCTTCTTTCCGAAACGTCCGCCGTCGCCAAAGCTCTGGTCCACGCGCGGCGTGCCCGCCAGACCGGTGAAGGCGACGATCTGTTGCGCGGATGAGTTGTCGAACACGAGCAGCCGGTCGCGCGCCGGATCGAGCGCGAGGGCGAGCGGATGGGTGACTCCCGAAATCACCGCGAGGCGTTCGCCGTTCGGGCTGAACTTGATCACCGCGCCCGGCACCGCACTCTGCCGCGTGAAGGCGCCCAACCCCGCCACGCCCATCTTGCTACCCGCAAGGCGGAGGGCGCGCCACTCGCTTCCGTCCAGCGTGATCGCCGTCTCGGGCCAGCCGCGCGGTTCGTGTTCGATCGTCACGATGTCTCTCCACGGACCGTCCGGCCCGGTCGTGCTGCCCTGGAGTTTTGCTCCGACGAGCGTTGTGAATCCCGCGCCGCAGAAGCGCACGGAATGGACCGCGGTGGCTTGGCCGAAGTCCAGTCCGACAAAGCCGGCGGCGTCCTTGGCTTCGAAGAACGACTTGCCGCCCGCCGGAGCCAGCGCGTCCTTCACCGCGTGGCCGTCCTTGGGTTCGCTGCCAAACGCCTTGGCCTTGATTGGTGGGTAAGTCGCTTCACCGCGCGTCTGCAGCGCCCAGATTTTTCCGGCGGCGTCCAACCGTATCTGTCCTACGCGCGGCGCGGCGAAACCGGCGGCATTGATCGGCTTGCCCGAACTGAACTGGAACGACCGAATGACGCCCGACGCATCACCGGCATAGACGATGTCCTTCGCTTCATCGAGACAGACGCCCGTGACGTTCGGCGCATTGGGCGAGGCATCGAAGGTGATCTCGCGTCCCGAGCCTACGTCGTGCTTCCCGTCCTTTCCCCGCGTGAAGACGCCGATGCGACCCTTGCGCCCATACGCCAGCAACTTGTCCGTCACCGCCACCGAGGAACCGGAATCCACTCCGAAGCTCGGAATGTCCTCCAGCGCATCGCCGTCCTGATATACGCCCGCCGCGCGCGAGCCTTCTTCCCAGCTGGTGGTGCAGAAGATGCGCCCGTCGCCCGTCACCGCCAGGTCGCTGGTGTAAAGCTGGAGAAACGTCTGGCTCTTGTCCTTCCAGTCCGCCTGCCCTCCGCGCAGCAGTGAATTGCCAAGCCAGCCGGTCGTGACCGGGAGTTTTGGGATGTCGGCGGGCGCGGGCGGCAATACCGGTTCAGCGGCAGCCAAGTGGCTCGCAGCGAAAGCCGTCGCCACAACACCGACCCACAGGTGACCGTAAGGCAAACGGAGCAGGCGCGTCGTCATGCCGATGCTCATCGCCCCACCTCCGGCCGCCAGCGAAACAGGTTCACCTTCTGCGCGCCGTCGTCTTCGGCAAAGAGGAGGTATTCGCCGTTCTTCCGCTTCATGGCGTTGATGGCGTTGTTGAAGTCGAACCAGCCGCAATAGCCGGCCACCTCGGGACCAGGCAGAAAGCGCTGCGCCAACTCGCCGGTCTTCGGGTCGAGCGCCCAGATGGAGATCTTCTTCACGCCACGTTCGCTCAGGCCGCCGAGGAACAGGTAGCCGCCCCGGGCGTCGCCGGCGTAGCTCGCACAGAAGAAGTTGTTCACCTCGTTGCCGAGGCCCGAGCCGCCGGATTCGTAGGGAAGGTCACGCTGCCAAAGTCGTTTGCCGAGTCCCTTGCTGGTGCGCACGTCGACGAAGCCGCTCAGGACCGCGCCCACGCTGCCGCCGTGGTCGGTGCGGTCCTTCGCGCGCTCCTGCGTGAATCCACCGACGAAAAGCCGATCGAGCGCGGCATCGTAAATGACGTGGCTCGCCTCAGTGAACGGCGCGGGTGCCTCGTAAGTTTCCGTCGGTTCCGGACTGAAGATCGGCACGCCGTGTTCGTTCAGGCCCTGATTACGCCAGCAGCGAATTGTGCTGCCCCCGCTGTTCCAGATGTCGCCGTTCGAGTCCACGGTCCAGCACTGTCCGAACGGGAGCTTCGGGCTCCGCTCGTCCGGCTGGCTCTGACCGTCGCCGTTCCTGTCCGTCCACAGGCCGTCGTTGGCCACTTTGCCGCAGGGGATGGCGATCTCGCTGCCTTGCCGGAAGCGATACAGGTTCCAGCCGTTGCGCGGCCAGTCGTGCAGGAAGAGGAGGCGCTGACCGGCGATGCGGCGCACGACCGTCGCGTTCACGCCGCCGCCGTTGCTGGAATTGCGCGCGTCCTGGGGATACGTAAAAGGGTCGAAAGTCAGCGCCGCGAAGGTCGCTTCCTGTCCCGGGCCCCTGCTGAAATCCATCGTATAACGGTGTGTCTGCGTGAACACATCAACGGCGTCGGTGCCTGGATCGCCATCGGCTGCCTCCTGGAACTCCAGGCTCTGCCGCTCCCACAGCACTTTCTTCCCGGTCGGATCGTATTTGCGGAGCAACGCCCCGCCGACCCAACCGGTGCGGGGAACCATCGCGAGATAGAGACAGCCGGTGTCGTCAAACGTGATGGCGCGCGGGAAGTAAAGATGCGTGGCGTCCACCCGGCCCGGGATCTTGTTGCGATACACACCGCCGAGCTCGCCGAAATGGCCGGCGGGCTGGCCTTGGGCGTCGAAGATCCACACGCATTGGCTGCGGCCCACGTCGCAGACGAAGAGCTTCCCAGTGGCGGGATTCACCGCAATCTTGTCGGGAATCACCGCATCGTCCACGCCCCGAAACGTGATGGTGCGCTCCGGCCGAAGTTGTCCGTCGAGTCCGTAGCATCGCACCTCAGCGGGCGGCGAGTTGTCGTCCGGACCGCTGGTAGGGCGCACCTCGAAGAGGGGGCCGTTCGTGCCCCTGCCCGGACGGCGCACCACCCACAGGCTGTCATCCTTGCCGAGCGCGAGAGCGCCCGGACGCGGCGCGGGAAACGCGCCGACTTCCGCCAGCGTCCCCGCGTCGAGCACGACGATCCGTTCCTTCGTGGCGTCGGCGACGAATACTTTGCCATCACGCACCGCCACCCCAGTGATGATCGTGCCCGCCAGCGCCGAAAGGGTTTGGAATTTCTCCGCCCCGCCTTTGCCAATCTTGCCGAGCGCCGCCGGGAAACGGTCGAGCCGATGGTTTCCCGCCGGCCCGCCGCCGGTCGTCTCGAACATCCATTGGCCGTTGCTCGCGATGGCTTCGCCGCCGGAATGTTCGAGCTGATACATCTGGAGGAGATTCCCATCGAGATCGAACACGGACGAATCCAGTCCCTCATTTTGGCCGGCGACCCGTAGGAGCGGCCTCGGACCCGGCTGGATACACAGCGCGCGAATCTGCATCTGGACGTGCCCCTGATAATACTGCGACGCGAACGAATTCCCCAGCCACGACGTCACATAAGGCAGCTTTACCGGCTGCTCGATGCTGAAGCTGTCGAGCGTCGCCGATTCCAACTCATCGCTGTCGTGCTGCGCGTTCACCACGCCCACAAACACCTCTTCCGGCAGTCCCGGACTGAAACGCACGCCGCCGAAGTGCATCAGGTTCCACTCCATGCCATCCGCCGAATAGTAACTCGCCACGCTGTCACGGTGACGAATGATCCGCACCCAGCACGGTAGCGTCTGAACGTGCGTGATGTCGCCCGGCTGCCACGCCGCGACGCCATCCGTCTGTCGCGCCGTCATCGCCGGGCCATTGCCGAAGCGGAAGCCATTGAACGCGTTCTTCAGGAAGCGGGCCGTGGCATTGGTGCTCGTCCGCACCATCAACCCCGCGCCGACCGCCCCCTGCGAAGCCGCCGTGACTCGGCAGGTGGCGACGAAATCCCCCGTCACCTTGGTGTAAGCGAACGTGCCGCGCTGCTCCGTCACTTCGCCAGTGCTGCGAATCGTGAACGCCTTCGTCACCACGTCGTAGCTCACTGCGCCCGGCTTCCGCACCATGCCGAGGTCCGTGGCAGACCAACCGGCGGGCAAATGGGTGAGGGCGGGATTGGCGCACAAAGCAGACCAAGCCAGCACCCCACAAAGGCCGCTGAAGACGAGCTGTCGCCCCAAACATCTCATGAAACAATAGGTCACTTGAACCGAAGATTCCCGCAACTGGACAAGGATTGTGAGTGGCTGGCAGGTGCCCTGGCCCTCAATCTCAATGTGGCTCCTTATCTTTGCTGCCCTTCGAGCATTCGCGGCCATTGGGTCCATGGCTGCCGTTGACCATGCAGGACGGAGTGAAAGGTTGCGATCCCTGTTCACCGGAACAGCAGGGGCGCGAACTCGCGCAGGCTGCGTCGCCACGTCTGCCATTCGTGGGCGGTATCGGGGGAAACGTAGAAGTGGCTATTGATGCCGGCGGCCTTGAGCGCCTCGACGTTTGCCTTGGGGTCGCCGCCGCGGTTGTTGCCCAACTCCTTGCTGCCGTAGCTGACGAAGACCAGCTTGTTCTTCGCCTTGAAGGCGGCCATGTCCGTGATGTTGGTCACCGCTATGCTGCCGCCGCTGAAAAGGCCGATGTGCGAGAACGTGTCGAGGTTCCGCAAGGTAATCGTCTTGGTCTCCATGGCACCCATTGAAAGGCCGGCCATGGCGCGATTCGGTTGGTCGGCCTTGGTGCGGAAGTTGGCGTCGATGAACGGGATCAGTTCCTTCACCAGCACCGTCTCGAACGGCCCGATGTCGAAGTTGCGCATGCCGCCCATGCGGGTCTCGTTCGTCATGCCATAGATCATCACGATGATGAACGGGCGGGTTTTGTTCTCCGCGATGAGGTTGTCCATGATCTCGCGGGCACGGCCCTGGACGCCCCAGCCGTATTCGTTTTCGCCCCAGCCGTGCTGGAGATAGAGCACCGGATACCGCTTGTCGGGGTTCTGGTCGTAGCCAGGGGGCGTATAGACGAACGCGTGGCGCATCGTGGCGGTGCTCGGCGAGTGGAAGAACAGTTCCCGGAGCTGCCCCTGCGGCACGTTTTTCAGGGCGTAGGTGTCCTGGTCCTTGGCGGGAATCTCGACCGCGCTGCCCCAGCGCATCGCGCCGAAGAACATCCGGCTGTTCGGGTCCGGCACCTCGGCGCCGTCAATGCTGATGGTGTAGTAGTGAAAGCCCTCGTCCAACGGACGCGTGTGGCCATACCAGGCGCCGTCCTCGCCCTTCGTGAAAGGACTGCTGTCGCGGAAGCTCACGCCGACGGTCTGGGCGTTCGTCGCGGCGATGCGGAACTTCACCCGGCCTTCCGAGTTCACTTTGGGATACTCCTTCCCGGGCTGGTTGGACGACGCAGGTTTCCAGTCGTCGGCCGGGGCATTGGTCTGGGTGAAGCCGAGGTGTCCGGCCAGGACGGACAACAACAGAACGGGAACGAGTCTGACTTTCATGAATGACGGGATGTGAGGGTGACCGTGGTGCAACGGGATCGGTTTCACTTTTGTGCCTGGGATGGCAGGTCGGGTTGGGGTTTGCCGTCCGCGAAGAGGTTCCGGATTTCGGTATCCGTCAGGGCCCGGCCGAACAGGCAGAACTCATCCACCACACCGCTGAAGTTGCGGATGAGGAACGGATCGTCGCCCGGGAAGCCGACCGGATTCCAGTTGCCGATCTCGGACGCGCCGAGCCGATACGGCGGG